>JGI24025J20009_10000219_pt1 | contig 44460 bp, 41 predicted proteins | sample Cruoilmetagenom3_FD_20009 | JGI IMG/M metagenome (IMG submission 20009)
ATTGCCGTCGCTGTCGCGCAGTTCACCGCTTGCATAACAAATCTTACGCCCCCCGCCCGAGACCCGCCCGGTGGCCGTCACCCGACCAGACCCCACAGGAGCCACATACAGAATGTTCAGCGAAACGGTCAGAACCGGCACATGAACACCTTTCTCATATGACAATGACGCCGCATTGCCACAGGCGACATCCAGCAATGTCGCCATAAGCCCACCGTGCAGCAGGTTGTTGCGACTGATATGCGTCGGCCCGATATCCAGCCAACAGGCCGCGTCGCCCTCGGGTGGGTTCACGTCTATCACATAGCCAATCGCCTCACGGCAGCCCGAATGGTCCTGCGCCACAGCTTTGGTGCCTTCAGGCACTGCCAAGAGCGATGAAGCGCTCCAGATGGTAATCGGTGTCGCCAAAGCGGTGGTCGGTCATGACGATGCGCTTGGCGATATGCGCCAGTTCATATTCCTGGGTCATGGCAATACCGCCATGCATCTGGATCGCCTCTTCGGCCACCAGCCGTCCGGCGCGGCCAATCAGGTTGCGTGCGGCACTGACGTTGCGGTCGCGCACCAGCGCATCCTCTGCCAGATGCCCCGCCGCGTTGATAACCGCGGATCGTGATTGCTCCAACTCGATCAGCAGATCCGAGAACCGATGCTGCAATGCCTGAAAACTGCCGATCGGGCGGCCAAATTGTTTGCGGGTCATCAGGTATTCGCCGGTCAGCCGGGCGGCGGTTTCCATCGCGCCCAGCGCCTCGGCTCCCAGTGCAACCGAAGCCGCAGCAACACGTTCGGCAATGGCCGGATACGCCGCACCCGCCGCGCCCAGCCGGGCACTTGTGGGAAGGGCCACGTCATTCAGTATTACCTCGGCTGCGCGCCCGCCGCTTAGCAGCGGATAGCCCAGCAAATCCACGCCGTCGGTGCCCGCAGGTACAAGAAACAGCGAGATGCCATCTTCGTCCCCCGGGACGCCACTTTCGCGGGCCGAGACAATCAGTTGCCCGGCGGCCTCGGCGTTCACCACAACCGCCTTGCGTCCGTTCAGGACAACCCCATCACCCGAGGCAACAGCCGTGGTTTCAACCCGGTTCAGATCATAGCGGCTGGTCGGTTCGCCATGGGCAAACGCCAGATGCAGCTTGCCGCCGATCACCTCGTCCAGCAGTGCCTGCTGATCCTCGGAGCCAAGAGCGGCGATCAGCCCGCCCCCCAGCACGGCACTGTCCAAAAACGGTTCGACAACACCGGCGCGACCCAGTTCCTCGAATACCACGGCCAAGTCAAACCCGGCCCCGCCAAAACCGCCCTGTTGCTCGGCNAACAGCGCGCCGGTGACGCCCANNTCGGCCAANTCGGTCCAGATTTCCGCGCTAAGCCCGGCATCGGAGTCAAGGATCNCGTTGCGGGTCTTGGTGTCGTAACGATCCGCCAGAAACCGGCGCAGCGTNTCTTGCAGCATCTGCCGCTCTTCGGTCAGCTCAAAATTCATGCGTAGCCCCCCAGTTTCACCTTGGCGATGATGCCGCGCTGAACNTCGTTGCTGCCGCCAAAGATCGACAGCTTGCGGTTGTTGAAATACTGCGCCGCCAAGGGGGCCGCNCCATCCGGGCCGATGGGCGGCGCATTGTCGCCCTCGACCGATTCCGAAGCAAACGGCATCGCGTATGGTCCCGCCGCGCGGCGCGCCAGATCGTTGATTTCCTGACGGATAATCGTGCCCTTCACCTTCAGCATCGACGCCTCAACGCCGGGGGCCTGCCCGACAGCCGCCTGGCTGATGATCCGCAGGTTGGTAGTGGACATGGCCATCAGGTCAATCTCCACCTGCGCCATGCGGGCGGCAAAATGTGGGTTCTCGATCAGTGGGCGACCGCCTGACATCTCGACCCGTGCCATGCGTTTCACCGCATCCAGACCGGCGCGGGAAAAGCCGACCCCGGCGATATTTGTACGTTCGTGGGTCAGCAGGTATTTGGCATAGGTCCAGCCCTTGTTTTCCTCGCCCACCAGGTTTTCAACCGGCACGCGCACGTCCGTAAACCAGACCTCGTTCACCTCGGGCGACCCGTCCAGCAGGATAATCGGGCGCACTTCGATGCCCGGCGTGTTCATGTCGATCAACAGGAACGATATGCCCGCCTGCTGTTTCACGTCCGGATCGGTGCGCACCAAACAGAAGATCCAGTCGGCATGCTGGCCCAGAGTAGTCCAGGTCTTTTGCCCGTTAACCACGTAATGGTCACCGTCCCGCACCGCGCGGGTTTTCAGCGACGCCAGATCGGACCCGGCACCGGGTTCGGAATAGCCCTGGCACCACCAATCCTCGCCCGACAGGATGCGCGGCAGGTAATGCGCCTTTTGCGCCTCGGACCCGAATTTCTGCAACACAGGGGCCAGCATGGTCAGGCCAAAGGGCACCACGCGAGGCGCATTGGCCTGCGCGCATTCCTCTTCAAAGATATGACGTTGGACCGCGTTCCATTCGCAGCCGCCATATTCGCGCGGCCAGTTCGGAGCCAACCAGCCCTTGTCGTTCAGGATGGCATGCCACAGCACATGGTCGGCCTTGTCCAGCCCCCCACCCGCGCGCACTTTGGCAGACAACTCATCCGACAGGTGCGCCGCCAGAAAGCTGCGCACCTCGTCCCGAAAGGCCCGGTCTTCGGGCGAATAGCTCAGGTCCAACGTAGATCTCCCTTAGTAGATTTCGAACAGACCAGCCGCCCCCATGCCGCCGCCGACACACATGGTCACAACGCCCAGCTTGGCACCGCGCCGTTTGCCTTCGCGCAGGATATGCCCGACCATCCGGCCGCCGGTCATGCCAAACGGGTGGCCAATGGCGATCGACCCGCCGTTGACGTTGCATTTCTCGTCGTCGATGCCCAGCGTATCGCGGCAGTAAAGCGCCTGAGATGCAAACGCTTCGTTCAGCTCCCACAGGTCGATGTCGTCAACCGTCAGGCCGTGGCGTTCCAGAAGGCGCGGTACGGCAAACACCGGGCCGATGCCCATTTCGTCCGGCTCGCAACCGGCAACGGCAAAGCCCTTGAACGCGCCCATGGCCTCGATACCCTGCTGTTCGGCCTCTTTGGAGTCCATCAGCACCACCGCAGCGGCCCCGTCGCTTAGCTGGCTGGCATTGCCGGCGGTGATGAACCCGCCCTCGCGGATCACGCCCAGACCGGACAGACCTTCGGCGGTGGTCGAGGGGCGGTTGCATTCGTCGCGGTCAACCGTCACTTCCTTCTGGCTGACTTCACCGGTTTCGCGGTCTTTCACGGCCATGATGGCCTGCATCGGCGCGATTTCCTCGTCGAACAGACCGGCCTCTTGCGCGGCGGCGATACGTTGCTGGCTGCGCAATCCGTATTCGTCCTGCGCCTCGCGGGAAACGCCATAACGCTGGGCGACGATATCGGCGGTTTCGATCATTGCCATGTAGATCGCCGGTTTGTTCTTGGCAATCCAGGCCTCTTGCACATTGCGGGCATTGGGCTGGATCAGTGAAATGCTCTCGACCCCGCCGGCAACCATCGGCCCGGCCCCCTCGGCGACGATCTGGTTGGCGGCCAGTGCCACGCTTTGCAGACCCGAGGAACAGAAACGGTTGACCGTCAGGCCCGATGCAGAGATCGGCAGCCCTGCGCGAAGGGCGATCTGACGGGCGATGTTGCTGCCGGTTTCGGCCTCGGGATAGCCGCAGCCGAACACGCAATCCTCGATTGTGGCCGGGTCGATCCCGGCGCGCTCAACGGCTACCTGTACGGCATGGCCGCCCATGGTTGCCCCGTGGGTGATATTGAACGACCCGCGAAAGGACTTGGCAAGGCCCGTGCGGGCGGCGGATACGATAACGGCTTGTTTCATCAGGTGTTTTCCTTGTTCAGATCATCAAAGCTGCGCCCTTCGGCGACCAGCTGTTCCAATAGCGGGGCGGGTTGCCAGAAATAGTCGTCCTTACTGGCATAGGTTTTGATATCGGCCAACAGACCTTCGAGGCCCACCATGTCGGCCCACATAAGCGGCCCGCCATTATAGCGCGGAAAGCCATAGCCGAACAGCAGCGTCATATCCACATCCAGCGGGCGGCGGGCAATGCCTTCACCGACCACCTTTGCGGCCTCGTTGACCATCGCGGCCATATAGCGGCGCACGATTTCTTCATCCGAGAATTCACGCGGAGTGATGCCCAGTTCGGCGCGCTCGGCCTCGATCAGGCCGGGTACGTCGGGGTTGGGCACGCCGGCACGCTTGCCGGCCTCGTAGACGTAAAAGCCCTTGCCGGTCTTTTGGCCGTAATTTCCGTCTTCGCACAACTTGTCCATAAAGGTGGGCACCCGTTCACGCGGATCGCGGGTCGGGGCCAGTCGCTTGCGAACCGCCCAGCCGATGTCCAACCCGGCCAGATCAGCCACGGCAAACGGCCCCATGGCAAAGCCGAAATCGGTCAGCGCCTTGTCGATCTGATAGGGGCTGGCCCCGTCCAGAATCATGTGGTCGGCGCAGCTGCGATAGGTCGACAGGATACGGTTGCCGATGAACCCGTCACACACCCCGGCGCGCACCGAAATCTTGCCCATCCGCTTGCCCAGCGCAAAGCCGGTGGCCACCACATCCAGCGCGGTTTTATCTGCAACCACCACCTCCAGCAGTTTCATCACATGGGCCGGCGAGAAAAAGTGCAGCCCGATCACATCCGCCGGGCGCGACGTCACGGCGGCAATCTCGTTTACATCCAGATACGAGGTGTTGGTGGCCAGAACCGCACCCGGTTTGCACACCGCGTCCAGCTTTTCGAACACGGCCTTTTTGACGCTCATTTCCTCGAAGACCGCCTCGATCACCAGATCGGCATCTTTCAGAACAGCGTAATCAGTGGACAAGGTCAGCGCCTTTTCGGTCAAGTCTTCAAACTTCGCCTGACTGATCTTGCCACGTTTCAGCGCGCCGCCCAGATTACTTTCGATCCGGCCCTTGGCGGCGGCGGCGGCCTCGGGGGTCATTTCCAGCATGGCGACATTCAACCCCGACAACAGCGCGGCGGTGGCAATGCCAGCCCCCATCGTTCCGCCGCCGATCACACCGATATCGGCCAGATCGCGCGGCTTGACGCCTTTCAGTTCCGGCAGCTTGCCAACGGCGCGTTCCGAGAAAAACGCGTGGATCATGCCTTTGCGCTGATCCGTTTCCATCAGCTCGTTGAACAATTCACGTTCACGCGCGATGCCCTGATCAAACGGCAGTTCAATCGCCGCCTGAATGGAACGCACCGCAACAGCCGGAGCAATCTGCCCCCGGCCCTTTTTCAGAACCGCCTCGTAGATCGCATCGAAATCAACGGGATCGGGCGCGGGCATTTCCCGCACCGGACGGCTGGTCGCGCCACTGTCCAGCAGTTCGCGCGCATAGGCCAGACCGACCTCGCGCGGGGTGCCCTCGGCCACCTTGTCGACGATGCCCAGTTTCAGCGCCTCTGCGGCCCCGACCTGACGCCCACTGGTGATCATGTCGATCGCCGCGTCAGTGCCGGCCACCCTTGGCAGCCTCTGGGTGCCGCCGGCACCGGGCAGAAGGCCCAGGATCACCTCGGGCAAGCCCACACGCGCCGATGGAACGGCGATGCGGTAATGGGTGGACAATGCCACCTCAAGACCCCCGCCCAACGCGGTTCCGTGCAACGCCGACACCACCAAAAGCGGTGACGCCTCAAGCCGGTCGCAGATTTCCGGCAGCGATGGCGGCATATGCGGTTTGCCAAATTCGCGGATATCGGCACCGGCAAAGAACGTTGACCCATCGCCATAGATCAGGATTGCCTTTGCGCCATCCCTTTCGGCCCTGTCTATGCCGGCAATCAGGCCTTCCCTGACAGCGTGGCCCAGCGCGTTCACCGGTGGGTTCTGCGCCTTCAGAATGGCGACATCGCCCAACAGTTCGTATCCGATTGCGTCTGGCATCACGTCTCTCTTTCTTTGCGTCATTAAAGGGCACCGGCAAATGGGCCCGACCAAATTCTGGCCAAATTCTGGACGAAATCCGGCCCGGTTCCCGTCAAGTGTAGCCTCAAGGTCAAAACACACGCAAACCCACAAAGCGGGCGCGACACGCAAACCTTGCGTCACATAGATGTATTTGCATGTGGCGAAATTTTGCACATGGCGCATTCTAGACCTTAGATCGCTGTCGAGTTCAAGACCGTTAACGTCGCAAGCATCTGCGCGCGCTCAGATAACCGCTTGTTCCAGCAAGGGCTGTCCGGCCTGAATGCGGTCATAGGAAAAGGGTGACAGGTCCAGTGTTTCATAGCACCCAAGGGTGATCCATTCGGCCAGACCACGCCCCATCGCCGGGGCCTGTTGAAGCCCATGGCCGGAAAACCCGTTTATCATCAAAAAGTTGTCAGCATCCGGGTGCGGACCAAGAATGGCGTTCTGATCGAGCGTGTTATAGGCATAATGTCCGACCCAGGACCGGCGCAGCTTCAGCGCATCAAACTGTGGAATACGCGCCGCGATTGCCGGCCAGACCACTTCTTGCCACAAATCGTGATCAGCAACGAAATCATCCGCCGCGACCGGCCCGTCCTCGCGCGCAGGGCACCCGGCCATATACATGGATCCGTCAGTACGCACATGCACGCCCGACGGGTCCACCGTCAGCGGCAAGTCCTGTTCCAGCGGGCGGGCGGCCTCGAACACAAAAGTATAGCGTTTGCGCGGTTCGACCGGCAAATCCAGACCTGCCATCGCCGCGACACCGGCCGCGCGCGGGCCAGAGGCGTTGACCACCTGACCACAGGCGATTTTTGTGCCATTCTGCAAATGCACCGCGTCGATACGCGGGCCCGACCGGGTTATGCCGGTCACTTCACCCCGCACATATTCCACTCCCGCCGCGCGCGCCTTTCGCCGCCAACAGTCGAACATGGTGATCCCATCGAAATAGCCTTCGTCGGTGTTGTGCGACCCCAGAACGATCCCCTTGAGATCATAGAACGGAAATTCGCGGGCAAGTTGCCTTCTGTCAAGCAACCGGGTCTTTGCCCCCAGCCCGACCTGCATTGCCTGCGCCTCCCGCAGGGTCCGCGCCCCGGTTTTGCTACTGGCTAGGTACATGTAACCGAAGGGATGAAAATGCAGGCAGGCAATGCTTGGATCACCCCCCATGAAGCGGCGGAAATTACGCACATACTCCAGCCCGAACTGAGATACCCGCACGTTGGCGGGTTGCGAGAATTGCTGGCGCAAACAGCTGTTGGTATGCGCGGTGGAACTCAGCTCATAGCTTGGATCTCGCTCAATCACCAAAACGGAGCCCTCAAAGCCCGGGTGATCCGCCAGAAACCAGGCCACCGCAGTGCCCATCATGGCTCCGCCAATGATTACAACATCATAGCTTGTACGGCTGGGGGCGTCTGACAAGGTCATATCTCAAGTTCCGGATGTGGTGGGTTAACCTGTTCAAAGAGTAGCGCGCGGCTTGGTCAGCAATGTTAATGAACAATTTGCCTCAGAGATCCGACTGCGGGATCTTTCCACGGTATTTGACTGACAGTTCCTCGTCCACATCCGACCCATCATAGACCCCCAGCAGGATACCCTTTCGCCGCGCCGCACCCCGGGACGCGTTAATATCACTATCCGACCGTGTGACCCGCTGCGACATTCGGCGCGCCCATTTACCCAACCGCAGATACATCAGGTCAATAATTACGGCCTGCGCAGGGTCCGCTCCGAGATCAAGAAACTCCTGCGGGTCATTCTTCAGGTCAAACAGCATCGGCCTGAACCCGCCTTCCGCATGGATGAATTTCCAACGGTGGTCCACCACCATGAACANTCGCGCATCCCTTGGNGCGACCCCCAGCCGCACAGACATGGGCGACGGCGCATAGTCGTATTCGCTAATTGCGAACTCGCGCCAGTCTTTGGGTTCTTGCCCTTGCAGCAGGGGCAACAATGAGCGCCCTTCAAGGATATGCTCTGCCGGCGCACCACCGGCGCATTCCAGAAACGTCGGCACAAGGTCAATCGTTTCGACCAAGGCATCGCAAACGCTACCTCGGGTTGAATCCGCTTCGGCACGCGGATCACAAACGATCAGCGGCACCTTGACCGAAGGTTCGTGAAACAGATCCTTTTCGCCAAGCCAGTGATCGCCCAGATAGTCCCCGTGATCGGACGTTATCACGATCATCGTGTCCTGCATTCTGCCGGTTTTCTCCAGGAACCCAAACAACCGCCCCATCTGGTCATCAATCTGTTTGATCAGACCCATATAGGCCGGGATCACCGCCTCGCGCACCTCGTCACGTGAAAACGCGCGACCAATCGGGTTGTTCATGAATTCCGCGTAAACCGGGTGTGAATCTTCGCGCTCGACCGGATGGCGAACCGCTGCGGACACATGGTTGGCCCCGTACATATTGTTATAGGGGGCAGGCACGATATAGGGCCAATGCGGTTTGATATAGCTGACATGCGCGCACCACGGCCCATCAGTCTGTTCGATGAATTGGATGGCTTGCGATGTCAGCCATGGCGTTTCGCTGTCCTCTTCTGCGATATTGGCGGGTTTGCCTGCATTGGCCATGAACCAACCCGAGGCAATATCCTCTCCCTCCACCCCGGAATTGGCAAAGTCATTCCATGGGTTTTCACCGGGATAACCTTTGGATTTCAGGTATTCGTTATAGGGGCTGCGCTTGGCATCATAAAACCCGTCCGGCCCCTCGGCCCATAAACCGTCATCGCGCTGCCAGACGTCAAACCCGCATTCGGCCTGACGTGCGCCGATCACACTGTCACGGGCCAGACCAAGACGCTCCATACCTGCGGCATCTGCCACCATATGCGTCTTGCCGATCAGCCAGCACCCCATGCCTGTGCCACGCAGGTGATCGCCCATCGTCACCTCGCCCACCCGCAGCGGATAACCGTTCTGCTGTGCCCCATGGCTTGAGGCATAGCGCCCGGTATAGCAACTCATCCTGGATGCCCCGCAGACAGGCGACTGGACATAAGCGCGCGAGAACCGCACGCCCTGGGCCGCAATCGAGTCAATATGTGGTGTCTGCAAATGCGGGTGCCCCGTACAACTGAGGTAGTCAAACCGCAACTGGTCGAACATGATGAATAGGATGTTCATGCAACGGTCTTCCTTTTGCCTGACAGGTGCGGAGCCAAGCATATGGGCGGAAAAGACGGCGCGTCAATTCACTGGCAATGGGCATTCGAGTGAACGCCATTGTATTCACAATCGCTACCTCGGTAGAAAAGGCGGTACGCTGGCTCAGATAAAACGCAAGACGCATTAATGTCCGCGCCTATTGGTCTGCGCGTCAGCCCGCTGTGGACCTGTCCCACTGGCGTTTTCCTTTTACGCACAAAATACGGTTAAAGGAGCGGCACAATTCCGCAACAGGTCCAACCGATTCGGCCCGGTTCTTGTTCTCATCCCGCATCCCTTTAAGATTGACGAAAAGAACAAAACACTCGTTTGGCAATATAGCCAGGTCTGTCTCAAAGGCCGTGACGGGTTACAGGATAGTGTGCTTATTCGCTCGCGGTAAAGTCTTGCCTGCCAATAGAGACATACCGCACGAACCCCGCCCGCCTGGCATCGCGAGCGGAATAGATATTGCGCAGATCGGCCATTAACGGGGTGGTCATACGTTTGGCTAGCCGTTCCAAATCAAGCGCGCGAAATTCGTTCCATTCTGTCAGGATCACTACTGCATCAGCGTTTTGCGCTGCTTTGTAAGCATCTTCCAGCCAATGAACGCCGGGCAACAATTCGGCCCCTTCGCGCTTGCCTTGCGGATCGACAACCCGCACTTTGGCCCCGGCCCCGATCAGAGCCGGTACGATGGTCAGCGATGGTGCATCGCGCATATCGTCAGTATTGGGTTTGAACGTGACGCCCAGCACAGCGATCGTCTTGCCCGCGACCGCCCCGTCCAACATGTCGGTAACCTTGTCGATCATCCGCCGCCGCAATTCTTCATTAACTTTGATCACTGTCTCGGTGATCTGCATCGGTAGCCCGTGTTCCTGCCCAATCCGCGCCAAAGCACTGGTATCTTTAGGAAAACATGACCCACCATAACCCGGCCCTGCATGCAGGAATTTGTTACCAATGCGGCCATCCAGCCCCATTCCCTGACTCACCTGTTTCACATCCGCGCCGGTGCGCTCGCAGAGCGCCGCGATTTCGTTGATAAAGGTGATTTTTGTGGCGAGAAACGCATTGGCGGCATACTTGATCATTTCTGCGCTCTCCAGATCAGTCACCAGAACCGGGAAATCACGCAAATAAAGGGGCCGGTAGATCTCGTTCATCACTTCGGCGGCGCGATCTTGCTGAACGCCCACGACAACCCGATCAGGGCGCATGAAGTCGTCAATCGCCGCCCCTTCACGCAGAAACTCAGGGTTGGAGGCAACGTCGAATTCCGCCTTTGGGTTGGCCTTGGCAATGGCTTGTTTGACAGCGCGGTTGGTGCCGACAGGTACCGTGGATTTCGTGACAACGACTGTATAATTACTGATCGCACCGGCTATTTCCTCGGCTGCGGCCATGACAAAGCTCAGATCCGCGTGCCCGTCGCCGCGCCTGGTCGGTGTGCCTACTGCGATGAANACCGCATCGGCCCCGTCAACCGCCGCTGCCAGATCGCCGGAAAAGGTCAGGCGGCCCGACTCGACGTTGGTGGTCATNAGCTGTTCCAGACCGGGTTCAAAAATCGGCACTTCACCACGCCGCAGCATATCGATTTTTTCTGGGTTTTTGTCGACGCAAACCACGTCATGCCCGAAATCTGAAAAACACACACCGGAAACAAGACCGACATAGCCGGTGCCAATCATCGCAATTTTCATCTGCCCAACCTTTTACGCATTCTTATTATGCTTGGGATGGGCGATCCGGCCGCCGCTGTCAACATTGGCTTGATTACCAACAACTAACCGTTGAACCCAAACGGATGATATCCCATCCGCCCGTCTGCCTGCTGATCGTTCCGGAGTTCAGGTCTTTACGGAGGGTGCTTGTATTCTCTTACCAACATCCTGAACGCGGGCCGGACCCTTTGGCCGTTGAATGCTTGAGCCCGATAAAACGCAGCACTCTCGAAATCTGCATTATTGCGGGCGGACAGCGGCCCGCTCTTCGCGTTTTTGACGTACCAGACTGCGTTTTGATACCAATGACGCCAAAATGACACCGACCGTCACGATGACGATCATGATCGTCGACAGCGCATTGATTTCCGGGCTGACCCCCAGTCTTACAGCCGAGAAAATCTTGATCGGCAAAGTTGTGGCCGACGGTCCAGAGGTGAACGAAGCTATCACCAGATCGTCAAGCGACAGGGTAAAGGCCAACAGCCAGCCGGATATCACCGCAGGCGCGATGATCGGCAGGGTCACCAGCCGAAAGGCCTCGGCGGAGGAACAGCCAAGGTCCAGCGCGGCCTCTTCCAGCGATTGGTCAAACGTTACCAGCCGGGAGGAAACCACCACCGACACGTAACACATTGAAAACGTGGTATGCGCCAGCACGATAGTCAGAACCCCGCGGTCCAGACCNATTCCNATGAACAAAAGCAGCAGCGACAGGCCGGTGATCACCTCAGGCATCACCAGGGGCGCATAGATCATGCCGGAAAACAGAGTGCGCCCGGCNAAACGCCCGCTGCGCACCAGAACATAGGCCGCCATGGTGCCCAGAACGGTAGCGATGGTGGATGACAGGACCGCCACTTTCAACGTCACCCAGGCGGCGTTCAGAAATGCCTCGTTCTGCATCAATTCGCCGTACCATTTGGTTGAAAACCCGGCCCAGACCGTGACCAGTTTGCTTTCGTTGAAGCTGTAAGTCACCAGGATGATCATTGGGATATAAAGGAACGCAAACCCCAGTGTCAGTGACACCACATTGAACCAGCTCAGCCTCATCATTGTTCGGCCTCCGCCTGTTTTTGCTGGTTACGCTGGAACAGCACAATTGGGATGATCAGCAGCAACAACAGCACCACTGCCACAGCACTGGCCACCGGCCAGTCGCGGTTGGAAAAGAACTCTTCCCACAGCACCTTGCCGATCATCAGAGTGCCCGATCCGCCCAGCAGCGACGGGATCACGAATTCACCCAGCGCCGGGATAAACACCAGGAAACTGCCGGCGATGATGCCGTTGCGCGACAGCGGGATGGTCACCAGCCAGAATGCCAACAGGCGGGAACATCCCAGATCCTCTGCCGCCTCGATCAGCGACCCGTCCATCCGGTCCAGCGCGGCATAGATCGGCAGGATCATGAAGGGCAGATAGGTGTAGACGATGCCGATATAGACCGCTGTATTGGTGTTCAGAATGGTCAGCGGCTCGCCAATGATCCCGATCCACAACAGGAACTGGTTCAGCAACCCTTCCTGGCTGAGGATACCCATCCACGCATAGACCCGGATCAGAAAACTGGTCCAGAACGGCAGGATGATCAGCATCATCAGTGTTGGACGCCATTCAGCCGGCGCGCGGGCCATGCCATAGGCAATGGGATAGCCAACCAGCAGGGTCAGGATGGTGGACATTGCGGCAATCTGAAAGCTGCTCAGGTAAGCCTTCCAATAAAGATCGTCCTCGGTCAGAAAAACAAAATTCTCGAAATCGAGCTGGCTGAGGAATGCGCCGATCCCCTCGGCCCAGTCGAATATGGGAACNTAGGGCGGAATCGCCAGCGCCGTGTCGGACANCGAGACTTTCAGAACAATAAGGAATGGCACCAGAAACAGCGCCAGCAACCACGCATACGGGACGCCAATCAGCAGGAACCGCCGCATCAGTCCGCCAACAAGACGCCGGCGGTGGCGGTCCAGGACAGCCAGACGGGGTCTTCCCAGGTGAAACTGCGCCGTGAAATGCGGCGCGTGTTGGCGGTTTGCGCCTTGATGATTGCGCCCGATGCCAGTTCGACGTGATAGGTCGAGAGATTACCAAGATAGGCAATGTCCAGAACCTTGCCCTGAACTGCATTGTCCGCATCCACCGGCTTGTCGCTGGTAATGGCGACTTTTTCGGGGCGTATCGCCAGATGGCAGGATTGCCCTTCTGAAAAATCATTCGGCGATGTGCCTGCAAGTGGTTGTTGCCCGTCCGCCCAGTCTATCGTGTAGCGGTCATCGCCCGCTGCCGATGCCCAGCCTTTGATGATATTAACATCGCCAATGAAATCAGCGACGTAAACTGAGTTCGGCCACTCATACAGGTCCGCCGGAGTCGATACCTGTATCAGACGGCCTTCGTCCATCACCGCGACCCGGCTGGCGACTGTCATTGCCTCTTCCTGATCATGGGTGACGATTACGAATGTGGTGCCGGTGGTTTCCTGAATGTCCATCAGTTCAAACTGGGTTTCCTGGCGCAGTTTCTTGTCCAGCGCGCCCAGAGGTTCGTCCAGCAACAACAGTTTCGGAGCCTTGGCGAGGGACCGCGCCAGTGCCACCCTTTGACGTTGCCCGCCGGAAATCTGATGCGGTTTGCGATGCGCGAATTTTTCAAGCCGGGTGAGCTTGAGCATCTCTTCGACGCGCGCGTTAACCTCGGGTTTCGGCATTCTCGTGCGGCGCAGGCCAAAGGCAATGTTGTCCCAGACCGACAGATGCGGGAACAGCGCGTAGGACTGGAACATCATGTTCACTGCGCGCTTGTTGGGCGGCACCGGCCCGATGTCCTGCCCGGCCAGTTCGATCGTGCCCTTGCTGGGGACCTCAAAACCCGCCAGCATCCGCATCATCGTGGTTTTACCGCAGCCCGACGGGCCGAGCAGGGCAAAGAACTCCTGTTCGAAAATATCAAGCGTCAGATCGTCGATCGCGACGAAATCGCCAAACCGCTTGGTGACATTCCTGAACCGGATCAATGGCTTTTGATCCGGATCGTCCCAAGGTGCAAATTCAGTTGATTGCAAGACAAGGCCCCTGTCAGCGATAAAAGACGGGCCTGATGGCCCGCCTTGTTGGTATCGAGTCAGGTGCCCGACTTGACCTTGGTCCACAGGCGCGTCACGGTCCGCTGAACCTTGATCGGATACGACGTCGTTGTGTAAAGGTTTTTGAGAGTATCGGCATCGGGATAAATCGCCGGATCACCGATCACGTCTTCCTCCAGCATGGCCTGGCTCGCCAGGTTGCCGTTGGCATAGTAGACATAGTTCGACGCCGCCGCCATGTTGGCCGCTTCCAGAATGAAGTTCAGGAATTTATGCGCGCCGTCCGGGTTGGGCGCATCCACCGGAATCGCCATCTGATCGAACCACATCAACGCGCCTTCGCGGGCAGCGTTATAAGCAATCTCGACACCATTGTCGGCCTCGTCCGCGCGGTCGCGGGCTTGCAGGATATCACCGGACCAGCCAAAGGCCACGCAGATGTCACCATTGGCCAGCGCATTTATGTATTCGCTGGAATGAAACTTCAGAACATAGGGGCGCACAGCGTTCAGCACCGCCTCGGTCTTGGCAATTACCTTGGGGTCGTGGCTGTCGGGATCTTCGCCCAGATAGGCCAGAACGGCCGGGATCATCTCGGTAGGGGCGTCAAGAAAATGTACGCCGCAACCGGCTAGCTTTTCCATGTTGGCCGGATCGAAGATCAGCGCCAGAGAATCAATTGGCGCATCTTCGCCCAGCGCTTCGGTGACCTTGCCGACATTCACACCGATGCCGGTCGTGCCCCACATGTAGTTGATCGAATAGGCATTGCCCGGATCGTACTGCTCGGTACGATCCTTTATCACATCCCACAGGTTGCCCGCGTTGGGCATCTTGCCGGGGTCGAGTTTCTGAAATGCCCCTGCGGTGATCTGGCGGCTAAGAAACGTCCCCGTCGGCACCACCACATCGTAACCCGACCCGCCTGCCAGCATCTTGGTTTCCAGAACCTCGTTGCTGTCGAATACGTCATAGATCAGGTCGATGCCGGTCTCTTCCTCGAACTTGGCCAGCAAATCCTCGTCGATGTAATCCGACCAGTTATAGACGCGGACTTCTTCGGCAAAGGCAGCCGCGCTGCTTAGTGCCAGAACCGCGGTCAGTGTCAGCGTTTGAATTTTCATGAGTATCTCCTTGGGACGCGCCGGGCTTGTTTTCGGCTGATTATATTTGATCAAGTTTTGCCTTCCCGATCAATAGCGGATATGTCTGCGGGAGCGAAACTTTGTATAATCTGCTCCAATCCCGACAGGAAAATGGCCCGTGAACCTGACACCCAATCCAGCCGCAAGCCCTGCCGTAACCGGCACCCGCCCTCCGGCCCATGCACAGGTTTATCAGCAGTTGCGCGAACAGATACTGTTTGGCGAAATGGCACCGGGTCAGGCCGTTACGATACAAGGTTTGGCAAAGGCGCTGGGTGTCGGCATGACCCCGGTCCGCGAGGCGATCCGAAGGCTGATCTCGGATGGGGCTTTGATGTTTCAGGGTAACCGGCGGGTTAGCGTGCCGCAACTGTCTGCATCGGATGTAGAACAATTGGTTTACCTAAGAAAAACAATGGAGTCAGAGTTGACCCGTCGGGCTGCAAAGCGTATATCCGATGCCGCGATTGGCGAGCTTGATCACCTTGACCGATTGCTGGATCAGGCCATTTCAGTCGGCAATGTGGTTGGGTATCTGGCCAATAACTATCAGTTCCACGCGCGGCTTTATGAACAGGCAAATGCCCCGGTCATTGCCGATCTGGTGAACCGGGTTTGGCTGCGGTTTGGTCCCTCGCTGCGGGTGGTCTGCGGGCGCTACGGAACCCAGAATCTGCGTGACCATCACAAGGAGCTGCTTGAGGCGCTGCACCGGCGCGATCCGGACGGTGCAGCGCGGGCCATGGTACGGGATGTAGAACAGGGAATGCAGCAGGTCGCAGACGTGCTGACATCACAAACTGATTCGATTGACACGCAATAATTTGATCATATTCTGGCATTACCCCCGATTCAGGAGCCCTGCCAATGCCCGCGATAACCAACCACATGCCCACTGCTGAGCTTCAGGCGCTGGATGCGGCGCATCACATGCACCCGTTCACCGCCGGAAACGACCTTGCCGCCAAAGGCGCGCGTATCATCACGCGGGCCAATGGGATTTACCTGACCGACAGCGAAGGCAACCGGATCCTTGACGCGATGGCCGGCCTGTGGTGCGTCAACATCGGCTATGGCCGCGATGAACTGGCCGAGGCGGCGGCCCGTCAGATGCGCGAACTGCCCTATTACAACACCTTCTTTCAAACCTCGCACGCACCGGTCATCGCACTGGCGGCAAAAATTGCCGAACTGGCCCCCGGTGATCTGAACCATGTGTTCTTCGCCAGTTCCGGGTCCGAGGCGAATGACACCAATATCCGCATGGTGCGCACCTATTGGGCCAACAAAGGCAAGCCGGACAAATCCATTATCATCAGCCGCCACAACGCCTATCACGGTTCGTCCGTAGGCAGCGGGTCGCTGGGCGGCATGGCCCCGATGCACGCGCAGGGCGGGTTGCCGATTGCCGATATTCATCACATCGACCAGCCCAGCTGGTGGGCCGAAGGCGGCGACATGTCGCCGGCCGATTTCGGACTGGCCCGAGCGCAGGAGTTGGAAAAAGCGATACTTGATCTGGGCGAAGACCGCGTCGCCGCCTTTATCGCCGAACCGGTGCAAGGTGCCGGCGGTGTGATTGTCGCCCCCGACACCTACTGGCCGGAAATCCAGCGGATTTGTGACAAATACGAGATTCTGCTGATCGCCGACGAGGTGATCTGTGGCTTTGGCCGCACCGGAAATTGGTTTGGCAGCGAAACGCTGGGCATCCGCCCGGATATCATGACCATCGCCAAGGGCCTCAGCTCGGGCTATCAGCCGATTGGCGGTTCGGTGGTCAGCGACGAAGTGGCGGGGGTGATTGGCGAGGGCGATTTCAACCACGGCTACACTTATTCCGGTCATCCGGTTGCCTGCGCTGTGGCGCTTGAGAACCTGCGCATCATGCAAGAGGAAAACCTGATCGGCCATGTGCGTGATGTGGCCGGTCCCTACCTGAAAAGCCAATGGCAGGCGCTGACCGATCATCCGCTGGTGGGAGAGGCCAGTATCGTTGGCCTGATGGCCTCTGTCGCGCTGACCCCGGACAAGGCATCGCGCGCCAAATTCGCCTCGGAACCCGGTACCGTCGGCCTGATCTGTCGGGATCGTTGTTTTGCCAACAACCTGATCATGCGCCATGTGGGCGACCGCATGGTGATATCCCCCCCACTAGTGATTACAACGGATGAGATCGACATTCTTATTTCGCGGGTGCGCACGGCGCTGGAAGAGTGCCATGCCGCCCTGAAAACGCAGGGGCTGATGAAATCAGCGCTCTGAGAAAGCGCCAGAGGCCTTCAGATCATCACACTGCCAATGCCCGGCAAGTGCAAAACTCAGATCGATTCGCGTGCGCCTTTTTATGTTGATAGAATCGCAAACAGGTTGCATCCGGCCCCTTCCATCGGGTTAGATGCGCAAACAAGCGGAAAAAACCCGCGACATATAAATGGGGAGCCACGTTTGGCTGATTCGCGAAACAATGACGCGTTTGTTGAATTCGAACACGTGCAAAAAAGCTATGATGGCGAGATCCTTGTCGTCAAAGACCTTAACCTCAGCATGCCTAAAGGTGAATTCCTGACCATGCTTGGCCCGTCGGGGTCCGGCAAGACCACCTGCCTGATGATGCTGGCCGGGTTTGAAACCGCCACCCATGGCGACATCCGACTGGGTGGCGTTTCGATCAACAACATCCCGCCGCACAAACGCGGCATTGGCATGGTGTTCCAGAACTACGCCCTGTTCCCGCATATGACGATTGCCGAAAACCTCAGTTTTCCGCTTGAGGTGCGAAAGATGGGAAAATCCGAGCGCGAGGGAAAAGTCATGCGCGCGCTGGACATGGTGGAAATGGGCGAATTTGGCGGGCGTCGCCCCTCGCAGCTTTCCGGTGGTCAACAACAGCGGGTGGCGCTGGCCCGTGCGCTGGTGTTTGAACCCGAACTGGTGCTGATGGACGAACCATTGGGCGCGCTGGACAAGCAGTTACGCGAAAAGATGCAGTTCGAGATTACCCATCTGGCGCATTCGCTTGGCATTACCGTGGTCTACGTGACCCACGACCAGACCGAGGCGTTGACCATGTCGGACCGGGTTGCCGTGTTTGACGATGGTCGCATTCAACAACTTGCCCCGCCGGACAAGCTCTATGAAGAGCCGGAAAACAGTTTCGTGGCCCAGTTCATCGGCGAGAACAACACGCTTGAGGGTGTGGTCAAGGAAATATCAAACGGTCGCGCAGTAGTGGAACTTGACGGAGGCGAGCTGATCGACTGCAAGCCGATCAATGTCACTTCGGCGGGCGAACGTACCCGTGTGTCAATTCGGCCTGAACGGGTGGAATATAACCAGGACCGACTTCTGGAGGGAGCGCACACTCTCAAGGCCGAAGTTCTGGAATTCATCTATATGGGTGATATTTTCCGTACAAGGCTGCGGGTGGCGGGACATGATGATTTTGTTGTCAAAACCCGCAATGCGCCGGATCAGGATCGCTTGCAACCGGGTCAGCAGATCGAAATCGGCTGGCTGCCCGAGGATTGCCGCGCGCTGGATGCTTGACGGCCAAGGAATATCGCGCCCCGGCGAGGGCGCGATGAACGTTGGGTTCACCCGCTAAGCCCGTAGCGCGAACCCTGACAATTCAGAAACGGGAAAAATCAGGGAGTACTTCATGACATTCACCAAAACTCTGCTCGCTTCAACGGCTCTGGCCTTTGCTGCCGGGGCGGTTTCTGCCGAAGAGATGACCATCGTCTCCTGGGGCGGTGCCTATTCAAAATCTCAGCTGAACGCCTATCACGACCCCTATTCAGCCAAAACCGGCGTGACCATCATCAACGATGACAGTTCCGCCGAGGCCGTTGCCAAGCTGCGCGCCATGAACGAAGCCAACAACGTGACCTGGGATCTGGTTGACGTCGAGGCCGCGGATGCCATTCGACTGTGCGACGAGGGTCTGGCGGTGGAAATCGACCATGACGCCGATCTGGCCGCCGCGCCTGACGGCACCTCGGCTTCGGAAGATTTTGGCGATATGATCGTCTCGGAATGCTTTATCCCGCAGATCGTGTTTTCGACAACCTTCGGATATCGCACCGATTTGGTGCCCGCCGGGGCCGAGCCGCCCAAAGGGGCCTGCGATGTCTTTGACCTGGAAACCTATCCCGGCAAGCGCGCGCTGAACAAGCGGCCGATCGCCAACATGGAATGGGCGCTTTTGTGCGACGGCGTTGCCTACAAGGACGTCTATGCCACGCTTGAAACCGAAGAAGGTCAGGCCCGGGCATTCGCCAAGCTGGACACGATCAAGGATCAGACCGTCTGGTGGTCGTCCTCGGCCGAGCCTATCCAGCTTCTGGCTGACGGAGAGGTCTTCATGGCCTCGGCCTATAACGGCCGCCTGTTCTCGATGATCGTCGAGCAGAAGCAGCCGGTTGGCATGGCCTGGAACTGGCAGATGTTTGACCTTGACGGTTGGATCATCCCGGCTGGTCTCTCGGATGAGCGGCTTGCGCTTGTGAAGGACTATCTGAAATTTGCCACCGACACCCAGCGTCTGGCGGATCAGGCCAAGTTCATCTCTTACGGCCCGGCGCGCGCCTCGTCTGCGCCGCTGGTTGGCAAGCATGCGGAACTGGGCATCGACATGGCACCGCACATGCCGACAGATCCCAACAACGCCGAGAACACGTTTGTGAACAATTACAACTGGTGGGCCGATTATCGTGACGATATCGACGCCAAGTTCCAGGCGTGGCTGGCTAAGTAACGACCACACTCACCGCAAGGGGGCGTTTTTCGCCCCCTTGCGGGCACTCTTCGCGATGAAAGCCCGTTCCGGGTTTGAAAAGCGGCCCTCGCGGGCAAGCGGAAAACGGGGACAAAAATGAGCGATACCACCGGAAACGGGCCGGTTCTGGCAGCAGACGGAACGCCGCTGAGACGCAGTCTGGCACGGGCGCTAAGACGTGAAAAGATCCGCGCGTTGTTGTTGATTGCACCGTTGCTTCTGTTTGTGCTGATCTCGTTCATCTTTCCCATCGGATCAATGCTGTACCGGTCGGTCGAAAATGACATTGTCGCCGACACCCTGCCCAACACTGTGGCCGTGCTGGCCCGCTGGGACGCCGGCACCGGCGAGTTGCCGGGCGAGGATGTCTACGCAGCCATGGCTGTCGACATGTTTGCAGCTGTTGAGGCCAAAAAACACACCAGGCTGGGCACCCGTCTGAATTATGAGAAAACCGGCATTTCGTCACTGTTTCGCCAATCCGGGCGCAAGATTAAGAAATGGGATCCGGTCAACGACGGCCCCTACAAGGCGAAATTCCTGGAAATTCACAAAGGCTGGGGCGATATCGAGACCTGGCGCACCATCCAGACCCATTCGGGTCGCATCACGCCGGGATATTTCCTGAACGCCATCGACATGCAAAAGACCCCCGATGGTCCCAAGGCACAACCCGAAGACAAACAGATTTTGGTCAAACTGTTCAAGCGCACCCTGATCATGTCGATGGTCATCACGATATCCTGTATCCTGCTTGGCTATCCCGTCGCGTGGATTCTGGCCAACCTGCCAATGCGCAAAGCCAACCTGTTGATGATCCTGGTACTGCTGCCGTTCTGGACCTCGCTATTGGTGCGCACCTCGGCCTGGAAAGTGATGTTGCAGCAACAAGGTGTAATCAACGACGTATTGGTCTGGCTTGGGTTGGTCAGTGACACCGACCGGCTGGTGATGATCAACAACCAGTTCGGCACCATCGTGGCGATGACCCATATCCTGCTGCCCTTCATGATCCTGCCGATGTATTCGGTGATGCAGACCATCCCGGAAACCTATCTGCGCGCCGCCAAGTCGCTGGGGGCAACCAACTGGACCGCGTTCTGGCGGGTTTACTTTCCGCAGACCGTGCCGGGGATTGGTGCCGGGTCGATCCTCGTGTTCATCCTGTCGATCGGATACTATATCACGCCGGAAATCGTTGGCGGTACCAAGGGCGTCTTTATCTCGAACCGGATCGCCTATCACATATCCAGCTCGCTCAACTGGGGGCTCGCGGCGGCACTGGGCGCGATATTGCTGGCTGTGGTCCTGATCCTGTATTGGGCCTACGACAAGATCGTCGGCATTGACAACGTGAAGCTGGGGTAACGGATATGTCTGACAATCTGAGTAACATAACCGTCCCCGTGTCGCTTCCTTTTACCCTGTCTCTGGTCGGGGTGATCGTTGCAGCGGTTAGCTTCGTCGCCGGGGTTTCCACCGCATCGGAATTTTCCGAGCTCCTTCTGACCGTGCTAGCCGGTTCCGCGCTGGCAATTGGCTTTGCCTACGCTCTGGTGTCCCTCTTTGACACGCACAGACCTGCGATGATCGTTTCTGCCCTGCTGGGCGCACTGATCGGCCTGTCTCTCGGCAGTCTGGGCGGCGCAGTGTTTGGCGTCATCTTTGGCGTTATCGCGGCCTATATGGTTTTCTGGGTGCATTACCGGCAGTACCGCAAGGGGTTGGCGACATACCTCACCTCAAATCAGGTGTTGTGGCATTATGGTTTCCGGGTGATCTGTGGCGCGATCTTCGTGTTCCTGATCACGCCGATCCTTGTGGTCATGCCGCTTTCCTTCAATGCGCAGGATTTCTTTACCTTCACACCGGAAATGCTGCGCTTTGACCCCGAGGGTTATTCGCTCAAGCATTACCAGGATTTCTTCACCAACAACGAATGGAAACGTTCGTTCAAGAACTCGCTGATCATCGCGCCCATCGCCACGGTGATTTCGGTCTCACTGGGCACTCTCGCGGCCATCGGCCTTAGTCAAAGCCACGTGCCGTTTCGCCGGGCAATCATGGCGATCCTGATTTCTCCGATGATCGTGCCACTGATCATTTCGGCCACGGGCATGTTCTTTTTCTATTCGGATATTGGCAACTGGCTGGAAGGCACGCTGGGCCTGCCCAAGACATTTGTCGGCTATGTAAAAGTGGTGCTGGCCCACGCCGTGCTGGGCATTCCTTTCGTGATCATCACCGTGACCGCCACTTTGGTCGGGTTTGACCGTTCTCTGACGCGGGCGGCGGCCAATATGGGGGCCGATCCGGTCACAACATTCTTCAAGGTCCAGATGCCGCTGATCATGCCGGGGGTGATTTCAGGCGGGCTGTTCGCCTTTATCACATCGTTTGATGAAGTGGTGGTGGTGTTGTTCGTCGGCTCGGCCAGCCAGAAAACCTTGCCGTGGCAGATGTTCACCGGTCTGCGCGAGCAGATTTCACCGACCATTCTGGCGGTTGCGACAATCCTTGTGGTGATCTCAATCGCGCTGTTGACGGTGGTCGAACTGCTGCGCCGCCGCTCTGAGCGGTTGCGTGGACTCAGCCCAGGCTAGCAAATGTATCTCCTGGACCAAGGCATCAACATAACGCGACCTCCAGAAAATTCGCAGAATTTTCTCCGATCAAAAGAATGACATTCTTTGCCCATTTTGTGTCTATCAGGCCCGGCTGGAAATTCGGCAGATAGCACCTTTCAACTCAGACAGGAATCTATCTCAACCTTTTGAGCAACCCTAGCGAGGCATAGCCATCCGGCAGCAACCCGCTGGCGACCTGATAGGCCCTGACGGCGGCAATCGTCAGTGGCCCGATTTTGGCGTCGATCTTTTCCGTGTCGAACCCGGCGCGGGTCAGACGCTGTTGCAACTCGATCCGCTCGTCATAGGTTAGCGCTCGGTCCTGAACCGGCCATTTGCCTTGAATGGGCGGCCCGCCACCGATCCGGTCGGCCAAATGGCCCACCCCGATCACATAGGCGTCTGCGGTATTATATGTCTCCAACACTGCGAAATTATCAAAGATCATAAACGCCGCACCACCCGCCCCGGCGGGCAATAGAACCGCGCCTTTACCATGATCCGGCACTGTGTTTCCGTTCAAATCAGTGACACCGATACCTGCCCACTCAGCCGGGTTTCTGGTGATGCTGCGATTGGCCAAAAGGTAGTCAAAACCCTTTGGCAGGGTCACTTCAACACCCCAAGGTTGACCTTCAACCCACCCGTGTGCCTTCAGATACGCGGCTGTTGAGGCCAGCGCATCGCTAGGGTCATCCGACCAGATATCGCGCCGCCCGTCGCCGGTGAAATCGACCGCATAATCCAGATACGACCCCGGCATGAACTGGGTATGCCCCATCGCCCCGGCCCAACTGCCGGTCATTTTGTCGGCGGTGGTATCACCACTTTGCAGGATTGTCAGCGCCGCCAGCAACTGTTCTTCAAAGAACGCACTGCGCCGTGCATCAAAGGCCAGCGAAGCCAGCGCCCCGATCACAGGGGTTTTGCCCCGAAACGTCCCATAGGCGCTTTCCAGCCCCCAGATCGCCGTGATGATCTGCCGGTCCACGCCATATCGGCGTTCGATGGCATCCAGATTGCCTTGCTGCGCCTTCAGTGCCGCCTTGCCATTGCTTATCCTCAAGTCCGAGGTGGCGGTTTCCAGATAGTCCCAGATCGTCTTGGTGAACTCGGACTGATTGCGGTCGCGGCGCACCACATTGGCGTCATAGCTTACCCCGCGAAAGGCCCGATCCAGTACCTTCGGGCTGATACCATGGGCGATGGCCCTGGGCCGGAAACCCGCAAGCCAGTCCTGAAACCCCTGGGCCTTTGCGGGTGCGGGCGCTGGCTCCACCTTGCTCATCCTCTCGATCGGCCTTGATACCGGGCGGGGCGATTGCAGAACCTCAACCGGCGCAGCGGCCAGCCCCGTCGCCACAAACGCCACAACAATTCCCACACCTGTCAAAACACGCATCTTGCTTAACCCGACTGTCTGCTCAGGGACGAACCTACCCGGATTGGCCACGCCAAAAAAGAAATCATTCATCCGGATCGCGGGCTTTTGCCATCTGGGCAATATCCTGCTGAATCCGCGTCAGTGCGTCGCGCAGCATCGGCACGCGATTGGGCCGAAAACTCTGCCCGGTGACCAGCAACCCCTGCATCCGGTCCAGCCGGAACACCCGAAAATCGCGCCTTAGATGACACCACGACAACAGCACCGTGGACTGGTCCATATAGACGATCCCCAGCGGGTTCACCCGCCTCTGGCTGGCTGCGCCTTTGGCATCGACATAAGCAAATTCCACCGCCACCTCGTCGCGGGTGGCCTGCCGCAGCCCGGCCACCGATATCGAGGGCGGAGCTGGCTGGCAAAACCTTTTTGCCGACAGAACCGCGTGTTTCAGCCGCTGTGACTGGCTGGGCGGCAGCCGCCCCTGCAACTTGCGCAACGCCCGCCCGGCCGCTGCCGCAAGGTCGGGATCGCCAATTTGCTCCACCTCTCGCAGCCCCAGAACCAGCGCCTCAAGCTCGTCATTGTCAAACCCCATCGGTGGCAGGGCCGCGTCCTCGATCAGGGTAAACCCAAACCCCGCCGCCCCGTCGATCACCGCCCCCAACCCGCGCAACGTGTCGATATCGCGGTGCACCGTGCGCGCCGACACGCCCAGATCCCTTGCCAGCGTCATGGCGGTTTGGGGCGGCGCGCCCGTGCGCAGGGCTTGCATAAGCTGGAACAGGCGATTGGTGCGGGTCATGGTGCCATACAACCTAGCCCTAATGACAAAAACTGTCATTAGGGTTCAGTAGCACCGGGGCAGATTATCCTGAAAGGAACACCCGATGCTTACCCTGCTTACGTACCCCGCCGGTTTCGGCCAGTTCAGCCTTAGCCCGTTCTGCGTCAAGGCGGCGTACCTGTTGCAAATGTCCGGCCTGCCCTGGCAGCGCCAGGATCTCAAGGATCCCCGCAAGATGCCGCACCAAAAGCTGCCGGTTCTGAAAACCGACCAACGTCTGATCGGTGACAGCGAAAACATCCGCACGTGGCTGGAATCACAAGGGGCCGGGTTTGACACCGGCCTGAGTAATACGCAAAAGGCCTGGTCTCGTGCGCTGATCCGCATGGCCGAAGACTCTTTGTATTTTCACATTGTCGTGGATCGTTGGGTCAATGATGATGTGTGGCCCACCATCCGCGACATCTATTTTGACGAAATGCCCGGCCTGCTGCGAAAACCCATCGCCAATGGCCTTCGCAAGACTCTGCTAAAGGGGCTGAACGCTCAGGGCGTCACCCGGTTCTCGCAGACCGAGCGCGCCGCCCGTCTGGAAACCGACCTGCTTGCCCTTCGGGCCATTCTGGCACAATCCCCGTTCCTGTTTGGCGATCAGCCAAGCGCGGCGGATCTCAGCGTTGCGCCGATGCTGGCGGCAATGCGCGCAACACCCGTGCGCACGGCGCTGGTGACACGACTGGCCAATGACAGCGTTTTGTCCCAGTATATCGACCGTATGACTGAAACCATTCCTCTGCCATGACCCGCCCCTTTACCTCGGACGCCGTCGCCACCGCCTTTGCTGCGCTGCCCCCCGATGCCCGCGAGGGGTTGCTTGTCCTGCGCGCGCTTATCCTGAGCACGGGCGACGACCTGCCCCGGATTGGCCGCGTGCAAGAAGCCCTGCGCTGGGGCCAGCCGGCCTATCTGACACCCGATAGCAAATCCGGAACGACCATCCGTCTGGGGGTTCCGAAAAAGGCCAGATTCGCCTTGTTCGTGCATTGCCAGACCCGCCTGATCACCGACTATATCACCATGTTCCCCGGTCAGGACCGGATTGATGGCACCCGCGCGATCCTGTTCGACAGCGCGGCCCGGATAGACCCACAGCGCCACGGCTGGCTGATCCGTCGGGCGCTGACTTATCACAAACCGGTTTAACGCCGCTTGCGCGCCACCTTGCGCTTGGTCTTGTCGGCCTTGCGCTTGCCGCGCGCCGGTTTGCGGCGTGGGCTGCGTCCCGCCGGGCTGACGCCGCGCGGCAGGGCCTTGTCGTCCAGCGTCAACAACTCCAACTCCAGCCCACCGGTAACCGGCGTGGCCCTTGTCAGCCGGACTGTAACCCGCTGACCGATGCGGATAATCAACCCGGTATCCGCCCCCATCAGAGTGCCGGCATCGCTGTCGAAATGGAAATATTCGCGCCCCAGGCTGCGGATCGGTACCAGCCCGTCAGCCCCGGTTTCATCCATCTTGACGAACACCCCGAACCTTGCGATCCCGGCAATCCGCCCGGTGAATTCATTGCCGACCCGCTCGCTCAGATAGGCGGCCAGATAGCGGTCGGTGGTGTCGCGCTCGGCCATCATCGAACGCCGCTCGGTTTCTGAAATATGCGTGGCAGTATCTTCCAGCCTCTCTATTTCGTCCGGGGTCAGCCCGTCCTTGCCCCAGCCATGCGCACTGATCAGGGCGCGATGCACGATCAGGTCGCTGTAGCGCCGGATCGGCGAGGTGAAATGCGCGTATTGCGCCAGCGCCAGACCAAAATGCCCATAATTGTCGGGGCTGTAATAAGCCTGGGTCATCGAGCGCAGCGTTGACATGTTGATCAGCTCGGCGTCATCGGTCCCGGCGGCGGCGTTCAGCAGCGCGTTCAGATGCCGCGTCTGCAACACCTGCCCTTTGGCCAGCACCAGCCCCGCCGCCTTGGCGGTTTCGCGCAAGCTGTCCAGTTTCTCGGGCGACGGTTCTTCATGCACCCGGAACAACAGCGGTGAGCGTTTGGCTGTCAGCGTCTCGGCGGCGGCGACATTGGCCAGCACCATGAATTCCTCGATCAGCCGGTGCGCATCCAGCCGGTCGCGGAAATTGACCGAGACCACGGTGCCATCCTCGTCCAGTTCGATCCGCCGTTCCGGCAGGTCCAGATCCAGCGGCTGGCGCGCCTCGCGGGCCTTTACCAAAGCGGCGTAGGCAGCGTAAAGTGGCCGCAAAACAGGCTCTAACAAGGGTTTTGTGCGCTCATTCGGGGTGCCATCCACCGCCGCCTGCACTTCGGCGTAATGCAGCGACGCGACCGACCGCACCATGCCGCGCACAAAGCGATGGCCGATCTTTTTGCCGTGTGGATCCAACTGCATCCGCACGGCAATGCAGGGGCGCACCACCCCTTCGTGCAGTGAACACAAATCGCCTGACAAGCGATCCGGCAGCATCGGCACTACCCGGTCGGGGAAATAGGTGGAATTGCCCCGCTTGCGGGCCTCGTGATCCAGCGCCGAACCGGGGCGCACATAAGCCGCCACATCGGCAATCGCCACCCAGACCACATGACCTCCGGGGTTTTTGGGGTCGTCATCGGCCTGGGCATAACAGGCATCGTCATGATCGCGCGCATCGGTCGGGTCGATGGTGATCAGCGCCATTTCCTGCAAATCCTCGCGCTTGCCAAGGCCAAGCGGCTTGGCAGCATCCGCCTCGGCAATTGCGTCGTCGGGAAAGGCATCGGGGATACCGTGTTGGTGGATGGCGATCAGCGACACGGCCTTGGGCGCGCTGGGATCGCCCAGCCGCTGGACAATCTTTGCCCTTGGCAGCCCCATGCGCGACTTTGGCCCGGCCTGTTCGGCCTCGACCAGCTCTCCGTCTTTTGCGCCATGTTCGGCCCCGCCGGGCACCTGCCATTCGGTGCCACGGGATTTATCCACCGGCACAATCCGCCCGCCCTGCGACGACACACGGAACACGCCAAGTATCCGGCGCGGGTTGGTGCCGATGCGCCGGATCAGCCGCGCCTCGTAATTATGATCTTCCGCCTCAACCAGAGTCAGCCGTGCCAATATTCGGTCACCTTCCCCAAGGGCGGGATCCGAGGCGCGCAGGATCAACAGAACAATCGGTTCAACCCCCTCGCCATACCACTCCATCGGTTCGGCAAACAGGTCGCCTTCCTTGTCAGGGGCCTTGACCCTAAGCACGGAAACCGGCGGCAGGCGCTCCGGGTCGCGATAGGTCTTCTTGCGCTTTTGCAGATGCCCTTCGGCCTCCAACTCCTTTAGCATCCGTTTCAGATCAATTCGATCCGCCCCCTTGATGCCAAAGGCGCGACCGATGTCACGTTTCGAAGTCTGGGTCGGGTTGGCCGAAATCCAGTCCAGTATCTCTGCTTTTGTAGGTATGCGCGTCATGCCGCCCGCCTAACACGACCCGCGCCCGCCGTCATGATCAAAAGTGACGTGGCCCGCCAATCCGAAGGGCAGCCGGTAAATCCGCAGCCACGTCAACATCACGCAACCGATCCACCAGCGCCACGCGCTGTCCGCCGTTCGCGGCAACCGCGTCGCTCAAAGTATGCTCTCCCGACCAGCGTACATCGTCGAACAATCCAGACGGCACCGCCCCGCCATGGCGCACCCCGACCAGCCAGAACCCGCCATCCTCGGCCGGCCCAAAGACCACGTCATTGGGCCCAAGGGCGGCAAAAGCCCGCGCGATATGCCAACGTGACAGGCCCGGAATATCCGCCCCAACCAGACACACTCGCCCCAGCGGAATGCGGCCCATGGCCCGCACCATCCTCTGCCCCAGATCACCGCGCCCCTGCGATATCCGCGCCAGATCAGCAGGCCAGCACCGGCTCTCCATCCCTTCACGATCCGGTGCAACCGACAGAACAATCTGCCATCGCGGGTCCCGCAGCCGCCGGATCAGGGCCGCGCTTTGATGGCGAAACCACCAGGCCGCGCCTACCATGCCAATATCGCGCCCCAGCCGGGTCTTGACCCGACCGGGGCGGGGTTCCTTGACCATTATGATCAGNGTCTGAGACCTCAAACGGCGCGCTCCATATCAAAATGCGGGATTCCGGCATCCAGGTATTCAGGCCCNACAACANCAAACCCCAGCCGTTGATAAAACCCCAGCGCATGGNTTTGCGCACNCAACCTTGCAACACGCACGTCCGGTTGCGTCCGCAACCAATCTAACGCCGCCAGAATAAGNGCNGCCCCAAACCCCGAACCACGATGCGAAGCCANCACACAGACCCGCCCGATTTTGCCGATTGGTTCCAGCACCAAAATCCGCGCCGTGCCGACCGGAACATCCCCGTCGCGGNCCAGAAAATGGACCGCCCGAGCGTCATACTCGTCAAATTCATCCGCCTCGGGCACGCCCTGTTCTTCGATGAACACCTTGCGCCGCAACAGCAAACAGGCGTCCAGATCGTCGGGCAGAGCAATGGAAACTGTCACGCGAAAAAATCTCGCAGTATACGAGTATAGATTGCCTTCAGCTGGCCGATATCTGCAACCGGTACCCTTTCGTCGACCTGATGCATGGTTCGGCCCACCAGTCCGAACTCAACCACCGGACAGTGGTCTTTGACGAACCGCGCATCCGACGTGCCACCCGATGTGGACAAAACCGGCGTGACACCGGTTTCCGCCTCGACCGCCTTCGCCACCAGATCGCTCAAGGGACCGGGTGGTGTGAGGAAACTCTCGCCGGATATTTTCAGCCGCAAGTCAACCTCAACCCCGAACGCTTTGGCGACCTTGTCTGCCTCGACCCTTAGCCATTCGCTCAGGCTGGCCCCCGAATGTGTATCGTTGAAGCGGATATTCACCGTACCCTCGCAGCGCGCCGGAATGACGTTTGTGGCCGCATTTCCGGTGTCGATTGTCACCACCGCCAGCGTAGAGGCATCAAAATATTCGGTCCCCTGATCCAGTTCGTGCGATGCCAGCCGGTCCATCAGACGTGCCATCGCCGGTAGCGGGTTGCGGGCGCGATGCGGATAGGCCGAATGACCCTGTTGGCCGGTAACAGTGAACCAGGCGGTCATCGACCCGCGCCGCCCGATCTTGATCATCTCACCCATGCGGTCCGGGCAGGTCGGTTCGCCCACCAGACAGACCGACATTGCCTCTCCCTGCCGGGTCATATGGTCCAGCAAGGCAGTAGTACCGTCCAGTGCAACATCCTCTTCGTCGCCGGTGATGGCCAGGATGATGGCCCCGTCCGGCGGGCTGTCGTTTACGAAATCAATCGCCGCGGCGGCAAAGGCCGCAACCCCGGATTTCATATCCGTAGCGCCGCGCCCATACATGAACCCATCCTTCACTTCGGCCCCGAAGGGAGCCATGGTCCAGGCGGCCTCGTCGCCCAAGGGCACCACATCCGTATGCCCGTTGAATCCGAACGTGCGTGGGTGCGCCTTTGGACCCCAGCGGGCAAACAGATTGCTGATCCCGCCTCGGTCCGCGCGCGTGCAAGTGAACCCCGCCTTGCTCAAAACACCTTCCAGCAGAACCAAGGCACCGCCTTCCTCTGGTGTGACCGATGGACAGCGGATCAAATCGGCTGTCAGTTGGGCGGCGTCTGTGGCTGGCATGGCGTTGATCCTGAAATAGGTTTCGCGGGCTTGATCCGTGCCCTTTTGATGCCACACTTGTGACGAAAAGGTCGCGTTGCCAACCCCTTTGACGGGAATTGTTCTTAACAGACGCTCCGATGGCGTGTTAACCATTGGTCAATAATTATGACCCGAGGCAGGGCATCCAGCAGTATGGCCGATAAATCCGGCCACAACAGACCTACCGCCGCGCAAAACCTTGCGTCGCGTGTCCGGTGCATGACAGGGGCATACCCCTGCGATCGGGTGATCTGCCTCTGACAGGAATGGGTTAGGGCAGAGCATGGTCAAGGCATCCGAGCTTCCAATTGATGAAAGCGCAAACGCCACACAGATGGCGCAAGAGATATTTGGCGACGGGGTCACCGTTGTCAGTGCATCCTACAGCGGTGATAACCGTTCATCGGGGATCTATTCTGATGGCGATGCGACATCGCCAGGGGTGACACCGGGCGACACCGGCGTGATCTTTTCCACCGGGCGGGTTCGGGATTTCACAAATTCCAATGGCCAGTCAAATCAGGACACCAACACCTCTACCAACACCAGCGGTGTCAACAACAACGCCGATTTCAACGCCGCTGCCGGCACGCAAACCTATGACGCCTCGTTTATGGATGTGGATTTCATCCCCACCGGCGATGTGATGACGATGCAATTCGTGTTTTCGTCCGAAGAGTATCCGGAGTATCAAAGTTCGGTCTATCAGGACTTTGTCGGTGTCTGGATCAACGGCGTTCAGGTCGACATGTCGATCGGCAATGGCGACGCCGATCCCGGCAACATGAATTCAACCAACAACGAAAACCTGTATGTCGACAACACGTCGGACCAGTACAACACCGAAATGGATGGCTTTACCGTCACCATGACCCTGAGCATTCCGGTGATTTCCGGTGCAGTCAACTCGATCCGCATTGGTATCGCGGACGTGTCAGACAGCAGCTATGATTCAAACCTGTTGATCGCCGGTGGCAGTGTCCAAACCGCGCTGATTGCCAACGACGACAGCACCTATGTCGACCCGAACGGCTCTAAAACCCTGGATGTGCTGGCCAATGATGTTAATAGCGCTGGCGGAACGCTGACGATCACCCACATCAACGGCCAGCCAGTCGTGGCTGGCAACACGGTGGCGCTGAATACCGGTCAGACAGTGACGTTGAACGCCAACGGAACGATCACTGTCGTCGGCGATGGCGATGTCGAGGATTACAACTTTACCTACGCGGTGACCAACGGCACCAACGACGACACCGGATTTGTCAACATCAGTTCGATCCCCTGCTTTGTCGCCGGCACCTTGATCCGAACCCCGGAGGGCGAGAAACCGGTCGAAAGCATCGTACCGGGCGATCTGGTCATCACCCGCGACGAAGGCCCTTGCCCGGTGCGCTGGGCCGGGAGCCGTCAGGTCAGCGCGACCGGGGATTTTGCCCCGATCCGTATTCGCGCCGGCACGTTCGGGAATCATGGCAACCTGCTGCTCTCGCCGCAACATCGGGTGCTGGTGCGTGACAGCCTGGCCGAATTGCTGTTTGGCGCAGACGAAGTACTGGTCGCGGCCAAGGATTTGCTGAACGACCGTTCGGTGATCCGGCGTTCTGGTGGCCTGGTTACCTATGTGCATCTGATGTTTGACCGCCACCAGGTAATCTACTCGGAGGGCTTGCCAACCGAGAGCTTCCTGCCCGGCCCCCAGACCACCAATCTGTTTGAACAACCCGTGGTGGACGAGATATGTTCCATTTTCCCGGAACTGAACCCATCGACCGGGGAAGGGTATAGCGGTGCGGCGCGCCGGACCTTGCGCCAGTTCGAGGCCCAGTTGCTAATGCTGCACGCGCAGGCGGCCTGAACTGTGACATGGATCGCAATCTCTGATCACGACAGCTATCACTTCGCGCCTTACGGCCTTGGCCGGTCCAAAGCTGCGCCGGTCCTGGCCGATACGTCCGGGGATGCGCTGATGACCCGGGGATCGCTGGTCATCGAAACCCGGCTGCCGGTTATCCACCGCCCGCGTCATCTGGTCTATTACACCCATACCGGTGACTGGCCGCTTCACTTGTCGCTTCAGGCGGTGCCGGGCGGCGGACTTGTCCTGATTCTGGATCAGGGCGGAGAAATCCTGCACCGAACCATCAATCACTCTGAGGCAGGCCGGACAGACGTGCTGCGGATCACCTATTCCTGGGATTCGCGCCGCCGATGGGGGCAACTGGCTTTGGAACGGACGGACAGCGACCAGGTGGTGCTGGTATCCGTGCCAGCGCCTCGTCCCTTGCGGTTTGTCGATGCGCTGGCATTGGTGCAGCCCGGAGCGGACCGCTATATCGCACCCGAAGTGCTGTATCTGGCCTTGTCTGATTCGATTGAGCCGGTCGGCCCGATGCCATCCCTGATGTCCGACACTCCTATTGCCACCCCGTCCGGTTACCGTGCGGTCCGCGATATGCGACGCGGCGATACAGTACTGACCCCCAACGGCGAAACCGTGCCTGTGCTTCATGTTCTGTCGCGCCAGGTGCCTGCCAACGGCTGCTTTCAACCAGTACGAATGCGCGCGCCCTATTTCGGATTACAACAGGACATAACGCTTGCTCCGTATCAACGGCTGGTCCTGTCAGGATCAGAAGTAGAGTATCTTTTTGGCCGGGAATCGGTCCTGGTACCGGCCCGGCATCTTGCCGGCAGCAGCGGAACCGCGCCGGTCCACTCTGAACCGGTAGTCACCTACTGGCAGCTTCTGCTGCCGCGCCACGAAGCCCTGATCGCCGCGGGCACAGTGACTGAAAGCCTGTTTATCGGCAGGCTGCGACGCCAAAAATCCAAACTGAATGCAAGCACTCTGGCCGGTCTGGACCGCCCCTCACTGCCCGAACACGGCAGCTCTGTCCATCCGGTGTTGCAGGCATTCGAGGCTATGATACTGGCTGAACAACGCGCCGCCTGAACATTGCCGGACTTGCTCCGGGAAGGGATAATGCGTAAGTGTCAGCAAATTGTTTGTCGGATCCATGTACAGATTTCTTGTTGTTCTCAGCCTGATTGTTTCATTCTGGGCGCAGTCGTCTGCTGCTCAGGTTCTGACTGTGTCCACTGTCACCCGCCCGCCGTTTTCCATGGTCGAAGACGGGAAAGAGAGCGGGTTTTCCATCGAATTGCTGCAGGCGCTGGCGAAAGCCCTGGAGTGGGAATACCGGATCAACCGGGTCGCGTTGTTTTCGGAGATGCTGGAATCGGTCACTGACGATACGGCCGACCTGGCCATTGCCAATATCTCGATTACTTCTTCGCGCGAAGCCATCATGGATTTCAGCCAGCCAATATTTGAATCCGGCCTTCAGATAATGGTTCCGGCCGATAAACTGCGCACGCCGTCGCTTTGGCGCGCTTTGTTGTCCCGGGATCTGCTGCTGGCTATTGGCATCGCCCTTGTGATGCTGATCGGCGGCGGTATGCTGATGTGGGCGTTTGAACGCCGGGCCCAGCCATATTTCGACCGCCCCGCCAAAAACGCCTGGTTCCCGTCATTTTGGTGGGCACTGAACCTTGTGGTCAATGGCGGTTTTGAAGAACGGGTGCCGCAAACCCCGTTTGGCCGCCTGTTTGGCGTTTTGCTGGTGGTGTCATCGTTGTTTGTGGTGTCGGTCTTTGTCGCCAAAATCACCTCTGTGATGACGGTGGAAGCAATCACCGGGTCGGTCAATTCGGTCAACGATCTTTATGGCCAACGGGTCGGTACCATTGATGGATCAACCGCCGCCGGTTTTCTCGACAGGCGCGAGATTGACTTTCACGGTTATGGCGGGCTGGGCCCCCTACTGGCCGATTTTGAGGCAGGCAGCGTTGATGCTGTCGTATTCGACTCACCGATTCTGACCTACTACGCCAGCCATGGAGGTTTGGAAAAAGCGAGCATAAAGGGCGCGGTGTTCCTGCGTGAAAACTATGGNATTGTTTTCCCCACCGGCAGTCCTCTGGTGGAAGAGGTCAACCAAGCCCTTCTAACCCTGCGCGAAGATGGCACGTATGACGCCATCTATCGCAAATGGTTCGGGGTCAGGCGTTAGCACGGCAGGGGGAGTTTCGTTCACTCGCCCTGGTCGTCGAAAAACGGTGTAATATGCGCGACGATCACCGCATTCTCCTCCAACGCGCGCTGCATCAGCGCGCGTTCATCGGCGTCGATCTCATGCCCCTCGGCCTCGCGTTCAGCCAAAGTTCCATAGCCGGTCACGTCCAATGGCGCGGTATCGGCCTGTTTCAGGATTGCCACGGTTTCCCGAACCGCCTCGGCCTCGTCCACGCCGCTGGCAAAACACATAAGCGCCGCCCCGGTCGCACCTCTCGGCAGCCCGTCGCCATCCTTGCGGCCGATCTGAACGACAAGGGTGTAAACCTGCTGACGTGATGGCTTTTTGTTCATGCTATCCATCCCGCTAAGGTCCGCGCCGTCAATCCCTGAGAAGTTCGTTGATCCCGGTCTTGGAGCGGGTCCGCGCATCCACTCGTTTGACGATCACCGCACAATATAGATTGACGTTGTTCTTTGACGGCATAGACCCTGCAACCACCACCGAATAGGGCGGCACCTCGCCATACATCACTTCACCGGTTTCGCGATCAACGATCTTGGTCGACTGGCCGATGAACACCCCCATGCCCAGAACCGACCCCTCGCGCACAATGCAGCCCTCAACCACCTCAGAGCGCGCGCCGATAAAGCAGTTATCCTCGATGATCGTCGGCCCGGCCTGCATCGGCTCAAGCACACCGCCAATGCCAACGCCGCCCGACAAATGCACATTCTTACCGATCTGAGCGCAGGATCCGACCGTGGCCCAGGTATCGACCATTGTGCCTTCGTCCACATAAGCACCCAAATTCACGAATGACGGCATCAGCACCACACCCGGTGCGATGAACGCGCTTTTGCGCACGATACAATTGGGAACGGCCCGGAACCCGGCGTCTTTCCACTGACGCTCACCCCAACCGGCAAATTTGCTGTCAACCTTGTCCCACCAACCAGATCCCTGTGGCCCGCCGCTTTGCTGTTCCATGTCGTGCAAGCGAAACCCCAGCAATACCGCCTTCTTGGCCCATTGATTCACATGCCAGCTTGCGTCGTCCTGTCTTTCCGCGACCCTCAATGTGCCAGCATCCAGCGCGCTCAACGTATCTTCGATTGCCTCTCTAGCCTCGCCGGTGGTGGCGGGGGTGATCGTATCACGAACATCCCATGCGGCTTCGATAGCGGTTTCCAGCTGGGCGTTTGACATGGGGATATTCCTTGGGTTGGTGTCGCAATTGGTCTCAGGCGCTATAATGCGCCTGCGGGGCTCGCACAATGCTGTATCGTTACAGGAACGGGTCCGGCGTTATATTGCCCCCGCAAACCAGCACGGCCACCCTCTCGCCCGGCTCGGGCTGATAGGCACCCGACATCAGTGCCGCCAAGGCGGTTGCGCCGGCTGGCTCAACCAATTGTCGATGCGCCTGCCAGAGCGCCTTTTGCGCGTCTTCAATGGCACGATCGCTGACCAGAACCGACCGCACGGCCTGTTCCCGTGCCAGCCCGAAACAGATGGTCCCGATACGGCGCGCGCCCAGCGCATTTGCGGCTATGCCGGACACATCGACATCAACTGGCCGCCCGGCCTCCAGTGCCGCAAAAAGCGCACAGGATGTTTCCGGCTCAACCGCCACCACTTTGCGTCGACCGCCCAACCAGGCCAACGATCCTGCGATCAGCCCGCCACCGCCCACCGCAATCAACACGGTATCGGCCTCAAGCCCCTGCGCCTCCCATTCGCGCATCAGGGTGCCTTGCCCGGCCACCGTCGCCGGTGCGTCATAGGCGTGAATCTGCATCGCCCCACTGGCAGCCTCGTATTCCTGGGCCAATAGCAACGCATTGGCGTATTCGCCCTCTACAACGCTTAGCTCTGCGCCAATGTTGCGAATCAGGCCAATCTTGGACGCACCGGCAAGTTCTGGTACGAAGATATGCGCCTTGTGCCCCAGTGCGCGCGCCGCGAAGGCCACCGCTGCCCCGTGATTGCCCCCCGATGCCGCCACCAGGCCGGCCTCTGGCACCGGCGTGCTTAGCAAGGTGTTGAACGCACCGCGGGCCTTGAAACTGCCGGTATGCTGAATCTGTTCCAGCTTCATTGCGACTGGATGGGACAGACCAAACCCATGCACATTCAGCACCGGTGTTTTCACCAAATGCCCATTTATACGTTCGGCCGCCGCCTTGATCTGTGATTTCCAGTCCATTTTTAACACCTTTACTAAAACCAAGCCGTCACTGGCCTTGCCTGCGCGAACCCTATAGGGCTGATATGAACACGAAAAGCAGGGAAAGACACCTGAATGAGAGATGACCGCCTTAGTCCGTTTCGGGATGCCCATTCAGACCGAGACCGGGCCGAACATGTGGTCGATACGCCACAATCGCGCGCGCCAGCCTATCGGTTGGCCTTTGCCGACAATGACTTTCTATGCCGGGACGAACTGCGCCCGGTGCGGTTGCAGCTTGAGTTGCTGAAACCGGAAATGTTGCTGGACGAGCGCGGGATCGAAAGCACCATTGTGTTGTTTGGTGGAGCGCGAATTCCGGACCCGGTGAACAAGCATAATGCGCGCACGAAAACCCTTGCCGACCTGTCGCAATACTATGACGAAGCGCGTGAGTTTTCCCGGCTGATGACGCTGAAATCCATGACAACCGACAACCGGGAAAACGTTATTGTCACGGGCGGCGGGCCGGGGGTGATGGAGGCGGGAAACCGTGGTGCAGCGGATGCAGGTGGAGTGTCCATCGGCCTGTCCATTGTGTTGCCCCATGAGCAGGCTCCGAACGGCTATGTCACACCTGATCTGAGCTTTAATTTCCACTATTTTGCGATCCGCAAGATGCACTTCCTGATGCGTGCGCGCGCACTTTGCTTCTTTCCCGGTGGCTTTGGCACCATGGATGAGATGTTTGAGTCGTTGACCCTTATCCAGACCGGGCGGATGGAACGGATACCGTTCCTTCTGTTTGGGCGCACGTTCTGGGAAACGGTGATCAACTGGGAGGCGCTGGCCGATGCCGGCACCATCGCAGAAAAAGACCTTGATCTGTTCCGCTTTGTCGATACCGCCAAAGAGGCGGTCGAACTGATCGAAAACTGGGAGCCGGCCCCGCCGCGCGATGAAATGCCAGCGCGATGACCTAAGACGTCTGAGGCGGCAAGATACCCAATTCAACGCCATGCGGCAGAGTGGTGACGACCTGGCGGCCCATTACGTCCTTGACCGCATAGCCATAGCCGGCCAACCGGAATTTCCATTCGCGCAAGGAAAGGGCCTTGCTCCGCTCGCGTTGGATCAGGTCGAGAATTTCAGTCTCGATCATTGTCCCGCCAAAATCTGCATGTGTCATTATAATTACCTCCTACTTACTTATTATCCATGGAATGGAAACTGACTGTTGATCTGGGCTGTTTTGTAACCCAATTGGGGAATTTTTCGGGCAATATCCGAAAAACTGTGAAGCCGCCCGGAGCGATTGGACAGCCTGTTTTGATGTACCCATCCCTTGGAAATCGGAATGCAATTGACGCCAGCCACCAACGCGCAATGACTGGATTGGCACGCATAGTTCTGGACCATCCCGCCTCAAGGCCTTACCTCGGTCAGAACAAGGAGATGTGCGATGTCTAATCCTCCCCTCACCGTCTATCTGGCCGCGCCTCGCGGGTTTTGCGCAGGCGTGGACCGGGCAATCAAGATCGTCGAGATGGCCCTTACAAAATGGGGGGCACCGGTCTATGTGCGCCATGAAATCGTGCATAACAAATTTGTCGTCGATACTCTTAAGGCCAAGGGGGCGGTGTTCGTTGAAGAACTGGACGATGTGCCCACTGACCGCCCGGTGATATTTTCCGCCCATGGTGTGCCAAAATCCATCCCCGCCGAAGCCGGAAAGCGTAACATGACCTATGTGGATGCCACCTGTCCGCTGGTCAGCAAGGTGCATATCGAAGCCCAACGCCACGCCAATAACGGGCTTCAGATCATCATGATCGGCCACAAGGGCCACCCTGAAACCGTCGGCACCATGGGCCAGTTGCCTGAAGGCGAGGTTCTGTTGGTCGAAACCATTGCGGATGTGGCGACCATCTGCGTGCGGGATCCTGACCGTATCGCCTTTGTCACGCAAACCACACTGAGTGTGGATGACACCACTGACATTATCTCTGCCCTGACGGTTCGTTTTCCTGCCATCGTCGGTCCGCACAAGGAAGACATCTGCTATGCAACGACCAACCGGCAGGCAGCAGTCCGGGCAATCGCGCCAAAGGCGGATGCGATGTTGATTGTCGGCGCTCCGAATTCCTCCAACTCTCGCCGTTTGGTTGAAGTTGGTGCGCGCTCGGGGTGCGCATATGCTCAGCTGGTCCAGCGCGCGCATGACATCGACTGGCGTGCGCTGAACGGTATTTCCAGCGTCGGCATCACCGCCGGGGCCTCGGCCCCCGAAACGCTGGTGGAAGAGGTGATCAACGCCTTTCGTGCCCGCTATGAGGTGACCGTCGAGGCGGTGCAAACGGCTGTCGAGGATATCGAATTCAAGGTGCCGCGCGTGTTGCGGCAGCCGTCCTAGGGAGAGATTTCAATGTTATCATTACAGTTTCTTGTGACCACCTTTGTTGTGGTCCTGGCCCCCGGCACCGGGGTTATCTACACACTGGCCACCGGTCTTGGCTGCGGGCGGGTTGCCGCAACCTGGGCCGCCCTGGGCTGTACCCTTGGCATTGTTCCACACCTTCTGGCGGCGACACTTGGGCTGGCCGCGCTGTTGCACACATCGGCATTGCTGTTCCAGATCGTCAAATTTGCCGGTGTAGCCTATCTTCTTTACCTCGCCTGGCAGATGCTCAAATCCGAAGGCGCGTTGTCGGTCGGAACCGTATCCACCGCGCAAAGCGGCTTTCGCATCGCCCGGCGCGGGGCACTGATCAACATCCTTAACCCAAAGCTTTCGCTGTTCTTTCTGGCCCTGTTGCCGCCGTTCCTGTCCGGTAATCCGGCCACTGCCACATTGGAAATGATCGGGCTGGGCAGCCTGTTCATGGTTGTCACCTTTGCCGTCTTCGTGCTTTACGGTGTTTTCGCCGCGGCCGCCCGCCACTGGCTGGTGGAAAGCGAGGCGGCAATGCGCTGGCTTAACCGCGGGTTCGCCGCGATCTTTGCCGGTCTTGCCGCGCGCCTTGCCGTCGAACGCTCCTAGTTTAAGGAATACCCATTTGCCAGACCATAATACGATCCGCGTCTATGATGACCGCACCGCCGACTATGCCGAAATGACCGATGCCGAAGATTCATCCCACCCAGAGCTTTTGGCATTTATTGCCGCCTGCCCAACCGGTGGCCGGGTTCTGGATCTGGGCTGCGGCCCCGGCACGGCAGCGGCAGCGGCAGTGATGGCCCGGGCCGGATTGCAGGTCGAAGCAACAGACGCCTCGTCGGAAATGGTTGCAATGGCGGCCCGGCATCCGGGTGTTAACGCCCAACAGGCCGTATTTGACGACATTGATGAACTTGACACTTACCTTATTGCAGCCGGGTTCACCGACCTGTCGCACAGCTATGGCACCGGTAAGGGGTTGAGCGGGAAAATGGCTGACTATGTTGCGGTTACCGCCCATGGCTGAGCTGTTTGCCTATACCGATGGTGCCTGTTCCGGCAATCCCGGCCCCGGCGGCTGGGGCGTCCTCATGCGCGCCGTAGAGGGCGACAAGATCGTCAAGGAACGCGAACTCAAGGGCGGTGAGGCAGAAACAACCAACAACCGCATGGAGCTTTTGGCGGCGATCAACGCACTGGAAGTTCTGGGACGGCCCTCAACCATCACGATCATCACCGACTCGGCTTATGTGAAAAACGGGGTTACCACCTGGATTCACGGCTGGAAGCGCAACGGCTGGAGAACCGCCGCGAAGAAACCGGTAAAAAATGTCAAACTTTGGCAGCGGCTTGAAGAGGCACAGGCCGATCATGATGTGACCTATCAATGGATCAAGGGTCACGCCGGTCATCCTGAAAACGAACGCGCGGACGAACTGGCACGGGCCGGAATGGAACCGTTTAAATCAGGTTCCTGAAAACCGCGCCCAAGGTCGGGATCCAGCCTGGTGTCAGGGCGTTCCCACGAGTTCCGGTTTTTCCAGAACCAGAAACGTCATCATCCCCAGCGGAGGCAACGGCCTTTGTTCTTCAAAGGACAATCTCTTTTCTTTCAGGACTGTTTCGATCTCGAAATCAGAATGCCAGCCGATATTGTTCGCCAATGGTGCCGTAATCCGTTCCACCGCCGCCAGAAAACCTTTGCTTCGGGCAAAATGGTTGGTCACGACAACCTTTCCGCCTGGCTTGCAGACCCGGGCGATTTCGGCCATCACTTTTTCCGGCTCTGGCACAACCGACAGGACGTGCATGGCCACAATCGTGTCAAAGTGGTTGTCTGGAAAATCGAGTGATCGGGCATCCATATGACGCAGCTCTTTCACGTGCGTCAGTTTCATCTCTTGCACTTTATCGCGGGCCTTTTTCAGCATTTCTTTGCTGAAATCAATACCGGTTACCTGCAAGTCGCTCTGGTAGTGGCGCAGCGCGAGCCCGGTGCCAACACCGACCTCAAGAACGCTGCCGGAGCGGGTGTTTACGTAATCCACCGCCGACCGCCGGCCGGCTTGCGTTATTATTCCAAATGTTTTGTCATAGATTGGTGCCCAACGGGAATAAGACGTTTGAATTGCTCGAATGTCCAATTAATCAACCCTTTTTCCGAAGTGTTTTCTTGAAGTCAGCCAGGCCCGCACAACCATTGCCGCATAGGCAAAACATAGCACAGCCAGGGTAATCCACGCATAGGTCCACACCGCTGCCGCGACAAAAGCAAACCCAACGAGGAAGTATTTTACATTACCGCGTGATATCCGGGTGGTCTTGAAGGACCATGTGGGTATGTGGCTGATCATTAGCAGGCCGATAACCACTACATAGCCGCCAATGACTATACCGGGCAAAAGCCGGGCATCGTTGAAGGCAAATGACAGGTACATCGGCAACATGACCAGCAATGCCCCCGCAGGGGCCGGCACGCCGACAAAATACTCACTCGAACCATCCGTGTCTTCGGATTTCCCGGCAACATTGAACCGCGCCAGACGGACCACGCAACACACCGAAAAGACCAATGCAGCGATCCAGCCCGCACCGCGCAGATCCTGCAAAGCCCAGAAATAGACAATCAGGGCAGGTGCCACGCCAAAGTTCAGGAAATCCGCCAGGGAATCCAGTTCGGCCCCCATTTTGCTGTCAGCCCCTAACAGCCGGGCAAGCCGCCCGTCCAGACCATCCAGAACGCTGGCAACAAGAATCAGTTGGACCGCGTAAAGATAATTGCCCTGAACCCCAAACCGGATCGCCGTTAAGCCCGCACAAATTGCTGCAATTGTCAGCATGTTCGGCAACAGCTGCAACAGCGCGAAATCCGCTTTGGTCTTTTCAGGTAAGCCCCGCATCACTCAGCCCGCATTGCCGCCATCGGACGATTTCAGCTCAGCCAGCACCGTTTCGCCGGCGATCATGGTCTGTCCAACATTGACCATCGGCTCTACCCCATCCGGCAAATAGACATCCAGCCTGGAGCCGAACCGAATCAACCCAAACCGCTCTCCGGTTTGCATCACTGCACCGGGTTCGACAAAACAGACGATGCGCCGTGCCACCAGCCCGGCAATTTGTACCACGGCCAGATCGCGCCCATCCTGCATTCGGATCCGCAGTGAGTTGCGCTCATTATCATCGCTGGCCTTGTCCAGTTCTGCGCTCAGGAATTTACCCGGACGATAGGCGATTGCGGTTATTTCACCGGCAATCGGCGTGCGGTTCACATGGCAGTTGAAGACGCTCATGAACACGCTGACACGGGTCAACGCCTCTGATGGCATGCCCAGTTCAGCGGGCGGCACCGCAGGTTCGATAAGTGAGACAATCCCATCGGCCGGGCTGATGATCAGACCGTCGCGGGCGGGTGTCACACGGGTGGGGTCGCGAAAGAAATAGTAGCACCAGATGGTCAGAATGACGCCAATCCAGCCCAGATAGGACGAAATCCAGAACAGCCCGACGGTTACAGCGGCAAATATTGCCACGAACCTGATGCCTTCCTTGTGCATCGGCTTGATGAAAGTCCCGAGCAAATTCATATCAGTTAGTCCCGTGGCTGATCAGAGATGCCCTTTTAGGCCCATCGCCAGCAAATAACAAAAGGTAATCCGGCAGGGTTTGCAATTAGCCAAACCGTACCCAAAATTCTGGCAGCACGTACCGGCGCTTGTTCATTGACATGCCGGTTCAATGACATTCGGGGCGGTTGAATTTGAGATCTTCCGCTTTCGGGCAGGGAAAAGTGCTTAAAACAGGTATCTTAGGCTTCTTTTCTTCACTCTCGGGCTCGGCAGCCACCGCAGATGGCTCAGATGTCTTGGCTTTGGATGTCCGGGGCTTGGAGTTTGAAGGAGTGCTACGCCTGGCGACACGCGGGCATTTGACATCCGGAAACGTTCTGACAATTTCCAGAGCCGCCCAAAGCTGACTTGCATCAGGTGACGGCGGCAATGTGATCGGCGTGCCAGCCTGACGTGAAAATCCAGCTAACCCCCGTTTCGAATTGCGCCCGAAAAGGCCGTCGATCCGACCGAAATAACAACCCCGATCTTTCAACGCCGACTGAAGCGATTGCGCCGCCTGTTCAACAGTCATGGTTGGCACAACGGCAAACGCGGGCGAATGGTCCGATGTTGCTTCGCCATCTGCGCCGGTCGGGTCGTTTGTCTTCGCAGTGGGTGGCATAACATTCGCCACCGGATTCGCCGACAGATTCGCTTCTGGGGCTGTGGCCTCTCTTTGAAGTGGCGCTTCGCGTTGCAAAGCGGCACGCTTTTCTAAGGCGAATGCATAAAGAGGATGGGTGGATTGCGCTTCGTAACGAATCAGAAAATCATTCCAATCCGCAACGTTTCCGGCCCGGTCAATTCGAACGAAATCAAGAGAGATAGAACTTCCTTCTGTATTTGTTCCAACTGCGGCAGTTGCGTCAGGCGTGGTTGCTGCTGGCCCGGCGCTGCGTGGGTTTATGACATACTCCCCGCCACCCAGAGACGAATAGACAAACGGGGCCGCTCCGGGAACGGACTGGCGCATCTGATCGCGCACCCGGCCCAACATCCGGCGTATATCCATCGGCGGGCCGGACAGGGCGGCAAGGAACGCGGTCGTAAAGGGCGAGTTTTCCCCGGCTAACCCGTCCGGTGTAACCTCTCCGGCGGCAGCGGCATAAGAGATCAGCGTATCGGCCTGGTTTGAGCGGATTTCACCCAACCCATGTCCGATATTCCGGTTCCCACCCTGACGCTGCATCTTGAACACAAACGGGTTATTTCGGCAGGCGTCCAGCACCACCATCCTGAGCGTTTTTGCGCCCGAAATCTGACGCAGCACCAGATCGACTTCGACCATTTCCAATCCGGCGTCCCGCTCGTCCTCAAGCCGGGCATCGGTGGGGATGAGATAGTTGGTTCTGCCAATCTCGATCCCATGTCCGGCGTAGTAAACCAGCGCAATTTCGGAACGGTCGGCCAGTGCGCGGAACCGGCGCAGAGTATTGCGCATCTCGACCCGGCCCAGATTGTTCCCGGTGAGTACCTCGAACCCTTGCGCCCTCAGCGCGTTCGATACAGCGTCCGAATCGTTCTGAGGGTTTTCCAGCGGTACGACAGAGGTATACTCCGAATTGCCGATAACCAGCGCCACTCGGTTGGCCCAGCCAGTGACCGGCAGGCACAGCAGGAAAACAAATGCGGCAACGACTTTCATCAGGGAACTCGACTTAATTATACTCCAATAATTTAATACCTAATGACGTTCAGGTCCAATCGTAACCCCTGCGGTCTATTTTCGGACATAAGTCCGCCACAGCCAGATCAGCAATATCGCGCCCAG
>JGI24025J20009_10000222_pt1 | contig 44109 bp, 44 predicted proteins | sample Cruoilmetagenom3_FD_20009 | JGI IMG/M metagenome (IMG submission 20009)
GTCTGTCTCATGTTCCACTCCTTGGTGGTTACGATGAGCCAGAAACACTCTCTTAGCAAATGTAGCTATTTGGACCCATAGGCGCTGACGTCAGACAATCTATTACCGGAATATGCGGGGCGATCCCGCGTTTCTCGACGAGCCAATCCAACATCGGGCCTGAACCGTAAGCTGTATCGGCGATTAGGCGTTCAGGCATTAGATTCTACGTCTTTTGCACGCGGTCAATCATGATTTTGACCGCCCCGACCTCGGCTTGCTGAACAGACCGCGTGGCTTCTACATCCATGATCACGGCATTGTCTGGTTCGATCAGATAGTTCGTAGAATACGCAAAATATGCAGGGCCACCGCGTGCACCAGTCCACTGGGATGCTGGATCTGAATGCGAGATAAACTTGGGCGTAACGGTACTAGCCGCACCAAAAGCTGCGTCATCCAGTGTGTCCAAATACTCCCGAACGGCGCGTGGCGCATCATTAGGATTGATCGCCCCGGGGTTCCAGTCAGCCTTCGGTGTGGAGTTCTGACGGTTGGCATCAGCGGCAATGATGCTCGCGTCGGCCACATAGCGCTGGCCACTCGCCAGCCCTGCCTCGATGCATTGAGCGACTACCGTTTCAAACACATGCCGGAGCATATCGCTGTCGCGAAAGCGGCCGTGACGGTTTTTTGAAAAGGTTGAATGATCGGGGATAGGGTCCGTCAGGTCCATTTTGCAAAACCAGCGATACGCAAGATTGAGGTGAACTTCGTCACACAACCGCCGTTCAGAACGGATACCCATGATATATCCGACCAGTAGCATGCGCACCATCAGTTCTGGATCAATCGAAGGGCAGCCAGTGTTGCTTTAAAACCCCGACAGATGTTGGCGAACACCAGACAAATCAATTACACTGTCAATTACCCGCAAAACGTGATCGCATGGGACATGGCACTCAATCGAAAACTCATAAAACAACGCGCCTTGCGCCTCTTGCTTCGGTCCCGGCATTGTTAGCAATCCCCTACATCAATAAGGAGATTGAATCAGCCAAACGCACTCAATTCAAGTGGAGTCTTCAACAGAATAGGCCCTTTGTCGCTGTATCGTTCTTCATTTTGAACATCAAAAAACTGGGTCGAATTCGAGATTTCCACCTTTGGGTCACTATACGTACCCAGTAGAGAATTAAGCGCCTTGTGGCGGCCACAAGCCCTTGTTCCATCTTGGTGCTTACGGAGGAAATGTGCCGAATTTGTGCCTTTGATGTTCTGAATTTGTCCGCTTTATTCGATTGCATCTAGTACGACTGACGACAACACCCAACAAATCTTTTAGATTACAGAAGCGGATGGTCTGTTAGCAAAAGGGGTATTTAAATAGCGAGGGTTTCTGTTCGGGTGCTGGAAATATTATGAGGGAAACCGGCTTTCGTAAGTTTCCATCTAGGCTTAATTTTTGGAAATTAGTCGGCTGCACCCGGTGCCAAAGGCGGCCATGTCCGTGGTCCTTGAGCCGCAACTCCTACAATTTAATTCGAGTTGACGATAGAAAATTTCAAGCATCGCCAGACTACTTACTTGTGGGCCAAACGGGGTGATGGTCGTCTATGACAAAGACATGGCTGTGACGTAAAGGCTGGTGCTTATGCCGAACTGGCTTATCTGATCCAGATGCGTCCGGATTGAGGTGGGTTGGATCACCGACAGCGTGTTCATGTTCCTGCTCCGGATGCCAATGCTCGATTTCAGAAGTGTCGTTGCGCGGCCACAAAACGTAGGCGGCTGACGTTGCGGCGGCGGCGATCACCGCCATTATGGCGAAGGCGGCGCTCAGGTCTATTCGCGCGCCCAACAGCCCTGCCATCGGATAGGCCACTAACCAACAAGCGTGCGACAGGGCGAAATGNGCGGCAAAGACGGCAGGTCGATCTTCGTTATGNCAGGACCGTGTCAGCAACAGTCCAGAGGGTGTCTGGATCAAAGATGCACCGACTCCCAGAGCGGCCCACAAGGCGAGGCCGNCCAGCAGGNCATACTCGAAGGCAGCTAGGGTAAGGCTANCCGACAGGATCACGGCACCGGCTAGCATTACGGGCCGCGGCGTGGCTTTCCCCAACAATCGAGGGAGCGACAACGCAACGACCATTGACCCAATACCGTAGGCTGCGAAATAAAGGGCGACTATCTCGTCCCCCAAACCGAGGACTCCTTTAACCCGGACGACCGTATTCACGATCACCATCGCAGTACCGGCGGCGACCGCCATATACAGCGCAAGAAGGCCGCGCAGGCGGGGCGTGGCCAGATATATCCAGACGCCCCTCGTCAAACGCCGAAGGAATGGGGCCTGAGCGGTCATTATGTTCTGCTTCGGTAAAACTACCGAAAACACCAGAACCGCCGACGCCAGAAAGCCAAGTGCGGTTCCGGCAAAGAGGAAGTGGAAAGACACCATGCTGAGCAGTAAGCCAGCCAGCAGCGGGCTAAGCAAAGCTTCAAGATCATATGCCAAACGCGACAGTGAGAGCGCCTGCGCGTACTCTTCTTCGTCGGTCAGGATGTCCGGAATCGTCGCCTGAAAAGTCGGGGTGAAGGCGGCTGAAAATGCCTGAAAAGAAAAGACTAGTACATAGATTTGCCAAATTTCGGTTACGAATGGCAGCAGCAACACAAGAGCTGCGCGGCTAAGATCGAGCGCTATCAGAAACGGGCGTCGCGGCAGGCGCGCCGCCAGAGCTGTGGCAACAGGGGCAAGACCGACATACGCTACCATTTTCAAGGTTAACGCGATCCCCAATACGGCACCCGCATCTGCGCCAGCTAGTTCAAATGCAAGCAGGCTAAGGGCGACCGTCGTCAATCCCGACCCGAGAATGGACAACACCTGCGCAAGCAACAGGCGGCGGTAGACGTGATTTGCCAAAGCACCAAACATGGGTGGGAGTGTACGCTCGCCTATCTGCGACACAATGACGATAGTGTCGCAGAACGAGGTCNTGTAGGTTCTGCCCGTATCGACGCGCCATGTCCGCGCGAAGAAAAGGAGTAAAACGCTGTGAAAATAGGATGGNCCGGGATTATTCGTCTTGTTCTAGTCCTGAGCGTTCTGGCCGGAATCGCCCTGCGCCCTACTGGCACAATGCTTGCGGTCGAAGGCGNCACAGTCGCCTACGTAATTTGTACCGCTGGCGAGGTGAAAAGCATCACCGTGTCGTTGGATCAATCCGACGGTGGGCATGAAGAAATAGATTCTGCATGTGATTTCTTCGCATCACAGATCGCCGCCTTTCCGTTCTCCACGCCAAATGTCGAATCTGCCGACCTTATAGTTATCGCAGCGGTTGCGGTGCAGCCCGACCCTCTGGATGCACAAGCGCTAGCGCTGCATCCCTACACGCCACGTGCGCCCCCACTTGTGATCTGACCTCAGCAAAAACCCTGAACTCAGATCCACAAGGACTATAAAATGTTTAAAATGACTTTGGCCGGGCGTCTTGCCACGGCTGCGCTGCTTGCCTTACCGATGGTTGCTACGTCCNTACAGGCTGAAACCNCGCTTACTGTCGCTGTCAAACGTGACCNCTATAGCATCGACGAACAGAAATTCACCTTCACAACGCGCCGTCCGGCGGCCCAAATTGTNGAAACAGCTGTGAAGCCGGACGAGAATTTCCTGCCGAGCCCGCTTTTGTTCCAGAGCTGGGACTATGCGGACGGCACTTACAGTATCACGCTGCAAGAAGGCGTGATTTTCTCGGATGGAACCGCATTTAACGCCGACACCGCGATTGCCGCGCTGCGCCTATACGATCAGGGGCGTTCCGATTTCTTGCAGATCAATCAGGAAAGCTTTGAAAAGACCGGTGATATGAGCTTCGATTTCCGCTCGGAAACCGGCTCCGCGCTTGTGATCGAAAACATGACCCATCGCGCGACCTCGTTCTTCTCCACGATGACAAATCGTGCGGAAAACCCTGTCGGCACTGGCCCGTATTTGTTTGAAAGCTACGAGCCTAAACAGCAACTGACCGTGGTTCGCAACCCGGACTATTGGGGCGAAGCACCTACAGTTGACCGTCTGACCTTCCGTTTTATTGCTGACGACAATGCTCGTCTGCTGGCCTTGCAGAACGGCGAGATCGACGTGATTGACGAGGTAACACCACAAATGCTTCTGTCGATGCCACAGGATGGTTCGGTTGTTCTGCATGAAAGCCGCCCTATCCGTTACGTCGCGCTGCTCGCCAATCTGAACGGCTCGGCGCCGTTTGACATTGCGCAGGACTACAAGGTGCGCGAAGCGCTGGCTTGTGCAATCGACCGCGAGACTATTGCAAGCATTCTGTTTGCCGGTCGCGGTGTTCCTGCCAAAGGAATTTTGCCGGGTTGGATGTTCAACCTTGGTGACGACCATACCGATGGTTTTGGCTATGATCCGGTCAAGGCGGGCACCTTACTGGACGAAGCTGGCTGGGTAATGGGCGCCGATGGTATCCGCGAGAAAGACGGACGCAAGATGTCTTTGCGTCTTGTCGCAGCCTACCCGAACGTTTCGACGGTTAAACCAATGCCGGAAATGCTAGAGCAAATGTTTGCTGCCATAGGCATCGATATCGATCTGGTCGAGGTTGATGACAGTGGGGTCTACGGTTCGACCTATCTGGATACCGGAGAGGCCGATCTTTATATGGAGTTCGCGTCGAACAACAATACCGACCCGACCTACCTGTTGAACAACCTCTTCACAACGACCACACCATGGGGTGGCTACAAGTTCACCGCACCTGGTCCGCATGTCGATGCGCTTCTAGCCGAAGCACGTGTTGCCCAGACCCGCGAAGACGTCATCGATAAAGTCCGTGCAGCCCATCGGGCGATTGTTCAGGACGATCTGGCTGCAATCCCGATTCTTATGGTGCCCAACTTCACCTTGTCGCGCCCCGGAATCGAGGTGCCGATGTCGGAGTATGCTGACTGGATCGACTATGGCCGCGTCACCGTGGCTGACTAGTTGAACCTGCCTGATAACGGCGGAGGCCCTTCCAAGGGGCTCCGCCAACCTAGGAAATCCACATGCTGCGCTACATCCTGATCCGGCTAGCCACTGCGTTGCCCACATTGCTGGGCATGTCTTTCGTTGCCTTTGCTATTGTGTCTCTAGCACCGGGTGATCCGGTTATGCAGGAGTTGCGAGCGATGGGCGTTGTGCCGAGACCCGAGGACATTGCTGCGATCAAGGCAGAATACGGCCTAGATAAACCATTCTTTCCGCGTTATTTCGATTGGCTCGGCCGCGCTTTGCGTTTTGAATTCGGAGAATCCATTGCCACCGGCCGATCCGTCATGGACGAGATTGGCATCCATTTACCTTCAACACTCGCGCTAGCGGTCAGCTCATTTATCGGCGCTGTCACCATTTCGTTAGGTCTTGGTGTTGCCGCGATCTCCGCAGGGCGCTGGACAAGAGCGGGGCTGCGCGGGCTAACAATCGCATTGGTTTCAGTGCCGTCTTTTTGGCTGGCGCTCTTGTTGATCTACGCCTTTGTGCTCCAGTTAGGCTGGATGCGGCTGGTTGGAAACGGCTCCGCTCCCGACCTGATCCTGCCTGCTCTGACGTTAAGTCTCGGGGCCGGAGCATCCTTGGGTCGGGTGGTTTATGAACGCATCCGTTCCGAGATGTGCGAGGACCATGTCCGGCTGGCAATCGCCAAGGGGCTTTCCCCCGCGTCCATTCTCGTCGGACATATCGCACCGCGCATCATAGGGCCGCTCGCCACCGCATGGGCCAATACATTTGGTGCGCTGCTTGGTGGTGCGGTAATCGTCGAAAGTATCTTTGGCTGGCCCGGACTTGGGCAACTCATTTTGCAAGCCATCGCCCAGCGCGATTTACCCGTGATTCAGGCCTATCTGGTTTTCATGGGGCTTGGCTTTTTCATAACCAGCCTGCTGGCCGACATCATCGTCATTCTTTTTGATCCTCAGTTACGACGCGAGGTCAATCATGAGTAACAAATCCACCTCCATCCCTGCCCTGCGTCTAGGATTTGACGTGGGCCGTATTGGTTTCTTCGCCGGGCTGGTGCTTCTCGCCCTGATCGCGGCGCTGGCTCTGTCCGGCATTATCTTGAATCTGCCTCCGCCCGAAAAGATGGATCTTCTGTCCCGACTGGCCTCACCATCCGTGGCACATCCACTTGGAACCGATCATCTGGGTCGTGATGTACTATCGCGCATGGTCGCGGCAATACCGGTATCCATGGGAGCCGCAATGTCCGCGATGGCGGCGATCCTTGCGATCTCGTTACCTTGGGGGCTTGTCGCCGGTTTGGCCGGCGGGCGTGTGGATATGGTGATGATGCGTTTGGCGGATATCATCATGGCATTTCCGACCTTGGTACTCGCGTTGGCTATCATCGGGTTCATGGGCGCTTCGCTAGAGGCTTCGATTATCGGTGTTGCCGCCGCTTGGTGGCCATCAAATGCGCGACTGGTGCGCGCGCTCGTACTTTCGGCCAGCGCCCGGGATTTCGTTCGCGGCGCTAGACTTGGCGGCGCATCACGGCTGCGGGTTGTTTTCCGACATATATTGCCGCAGATACTACCACCGCTGGCGGTTATAATTTCACTTGAAACTGCCTCGGTCCTGTTGGCACTGTCGTCGCTCAGTTTCCTCGGCATCGGCGCGCAACCGCCAACGCCGGAATGGGGCGCAATGCTGAACGAAGCCCGCCCGTTCCTCGTACAGGCACCTCATATGTTGATTGTGCCGGGCTTGGCGGTAACCTTGTCCGTACTTGCCTTCAACCTCGTCGGCGAAGGCCTGCGCGAGCTTCTGGATAAGAGGGAGCCCTACGAATGGTAGCAGCGCTTTCTGTAAGTAATCTTAGCGTTTCAGCTGGCCGCGATGCCCCCCTGCTGAACCAGCTTAGTTTCGACTTGGCTGCCGGTGAACGGGTTGGCCTTATCGGGGCCAGCGGTTGTGGCAAATCGCTAACCGCGGCGGCCCTATGCGGCCTGTTGCGCCCACCTTTGCAGCTTCTCGAAGGAACCGTTCAACTGGATAGTCGTGAAGTACTGGCATTGCCACCAACCGAGTGGCGGAACATCCGTGGGCGGCAAATATTTCAGATTTTCCAAAGCCCGGGAACGGCACTTTCACCAGCCCGTCGTATTGGCCCACAACTAACCGAAACAGCCCGCATTGCCCGCGTAGTTGACGAACAGACAATTACCAAAGCGTTGGAAAAAGTATCGCTGGATCAGGAGGTTCTCAAACTGTTTCCCTATCAACTAAGCGGCGGCATGAAACAACGTGTGCTGATAGCCATGGCGCTGATCCTTCGCCCCCGCATTTTGATCGCGGATGAACCGACCACAGGGCTCGACGTATTGACCGAACGCGAAATTCTTGCCGCGATAAATGACATGGTAGACGAAACAGGTGCCGCTTTATTGTTCATCAGTCACGACCTACGGGCGGTTCGTGAAGTAGCAAACAGAACCCTCGTCATGCAGGATGGCCAATTGGTCGAAGACACCCACGTGTCTGATCTCGACAACTCCAACGCCCCTGCCGCGAAATCTTTAGCGGAGGCAGCCATGAAGCTGGGAAGCACATGCTAAGCATCCGTGGCTTGAGCAAGCACTTTTACGGTGTCGATGTCCTGAATGGCATCAATCTGGATATCAAAGCCGGCGAAGTCGTCGGCCTGATCGGCCGCTCCGGTGCAGGGAAGTCAACGCTTGCACGTTGTTTGGTCGGGCTGGAGACGGCAGATCAGGGTGAAATCCACCTGAATGGCAGCCCGATCGCACCTGGCGAAGGTTTTGCACGCCAACATATACAATACCTGTGGCAAGACCCTACCCAAGCCCTCAGCCCCTACCTAACCGCACGCGCCGCCGTGGTCGAAACCCTTTCCGGTTTTCGCATCGGCCCAGCTAACAAGCGCCGATCACAAGCCGAAGAAATTTTGAACGATCTAGGCCTCGATCAAGCCACCATTTTGCGAAGACCTCATTCACTATCGGGGGGGCAATGCCAGCGAGTGGCGCTAGCCCGTGCCGTAGCGGCAGAGCCCGAAGTACTGATATTGGATGAACCGTTTTCCTCGCTTGATCTGGCAACACAGATAAGCACCATACACCTACTGCGCCGGGTGCATGCCAAACGCAAACCTGCCATGTTGATTGTTAGCCATGACCTAGCCCCGCTTCGCCAACTTGCCGACCGTATTGCCGTTCTCGACGACGCCCGTATCGTTGAAGACATCGCTCTGGATGAGTTCACAGCGAAAGCCTCGCATCCACTGTCACGTGCCTATGCCGGAATGTTGTAATGTTCATCGTTGTCGTGGACAGCTTACTGGATCGTTCTTAATCAAACAAAGTGTCAGATTCTGATCTGACCGTTTCTTGATCGGTTGCGGTATTCCCGCAAAGAGCTGCCCAAAGGTGATTTCGATCCTTCCGGCTGCCACCATATTTATTCCCTAATTTGCCCTAGCCACGTGCTGACTGCGGTCAGGTAGGCATCCGGGCATTCTTCTTGTGGTACGTGGCCGCACGCGGGCAAGATGGCTAGTGAACTGTCCGGCAGAGCCGCATCCAACTTGCGACTATCGGACACTGGCACAATGGCATCCTGCGCACCTGTAAGCACNAGGACAGGTTGCGAAATNGCGGCAAAATCGCCGGACANGTCGGGAGTTTTCCAAACNCTCAGATATTCCCAAAGCGCAGCATCCCAGTTCTGAACACCGGTATGTANCAATGTTGCCCGCATACGTTCCTCGCTGATAAGATCTGCGTCCAGATAGGTTTGACGAATGAACCCTTCGCTTGCACCGATCGTTCGAGCCAGTAGCGGCCCCAAGCGTTTGGTTTGAGGGAGGCTCATCAACCAAGTCGGCATCGATTCCTGAACGTAGACGGCGGGATCACCGAGGATCATCGCAGCAATGCGCTCCGGTTGCGCAAGGGCAGCCCTTACGGCAAGGGTTGAGCCGTAGGAATTGCCGACCAGAACTACATGCTCCAATCCCAATGTATCAAGGAAAGAAAACAATTGAGAAATGGCGGCTTCGGATGTGTAGGGGTTGTCCTCGCTCCAAGTGCCGGACAAGGGCTTTTCACTTAGCCCATAGGGGATTTGGTCGTATGCAACCACACGCCCATATTGCGACAGGCCTTCGACAACCTCGTTCCACGTATTCACATTGAAAACCGAGCCATGCATCAGAACGAAAACGCGGTTTTCATCAGGTTCAATTGCGGCCTGATCGAAATAGTGAATGTCCAGCCCGTCGGTGCCCGCAAAAGGGATTGTCACAAACCGGCTGTCTTCTGTGGCCAGTGTACGGGCGGGCGCTAAACCGTCCAGAGGTTTGACCGGAATGATAAAGGGTACGACGGCGGCCAACGCAATCAGCACCACAATTGTATACAAAGTATACTTTAAGGATGTTTTCAGAAAGCGCTTCATGTAGCGTCCCCTTGCTGGGATATGGTTAAGGCAAATCTCAAGATCTGCTTCACGAGGTCGAGCAAATCGCTTTTGTCTGCAGGGTGATGCTTGGAAGCTTCCGCCGCGCCTTCGATCATGCCCCACAGGATGTCGATAGTGGCCACTGGATTATGCAAGGCTTTCACCCCGGCCGCAGGAAAGGCCTCGGTGTAGGAAGTCAGCAAACGCGACTTAATCGTGTTATACTGCTCGGCAATCAGCTGCCTCTGCTCAGCGGACAAGCCCATTTCCAGTGATATTTGCTGATGATCGGCGGATGCAACGACAAACAGGAATTCCGTGACAGCCAGAAGTTTGTTTTCAAAGCCGTTCGCCGCGTCGACAATGGCGAGCAAATGTTCTTCCATCGCCCTGATATGCCGGTTATTCGCCTCGGAAACGATGCTCTCTACGTCGGGAAAATAGTTATAGACGGTCTGACGGGTCAGGCCAGCTTCGTCAGCGATGCTAGATATGCTCAAACGGTTGAAACCGTCCCGTTCAACAATTTTCAGCGCCGCCTCGATAATGCGTGCCGCCTGTCGTTCCTGATGTTTTGACATAGCTACCTATCCTTGATCCGTTCAATTCGCCGAGGTTGTCGTCTAGGGATGCCAGCCATCAACATAGCTAGACATCGACGCGTTATAGTCGCTCATCCATGTTTTGACGTTCGCCATATCAACTGATTTCAAAAGCGCCGCTACGGCATCGGTTTGCATGAAGTTCTGAAAGTCAGTCTTTTTGGCCCATATGGTCGTTGTAGAAACCCGTCCGTCAGACTTTTCAGACTTGGCGACCATGTACTGGATTAAGCCGGGTTGCCCCCGCAGGAGCTCCCCGGACTTGAGAGATATCGCTAACACATCATCGGCACGTCCCTCGACCGGGGTAATCGTNTCGGTAAAAACAAACACATTGCTACCGTGGTCGTTTGTTTCGTGGCTTTCCATTGCTCTCTNNATATTTACATAATGTAAATATATTAACACTATGTAAAAATTCAACACGCAAGAGTCGGATTCATGANCAGCCTANGGCCTATTTCTGTCGGGCATGCGGCGGATGTCAGTTCAGGTTATCAGCGCGAAATTTGTTGGCGGTTTCACGAATGAATTCAGAAAGCTCCAAATACTGCTGCGCCAGCGGACTTGATTTGCGCCAGATCATGCCAACAGTCCGCGAAGGCTGGGGCTCGCTAAAGTGATCGATAGAAACCGAAGCCGAGCGTGTTTCAACTTCCACCGCCATTTCAGGAATCAAGGTTACTCCGATTCCAGCGCCAACCATTTGAACCAAAGTGGAGAGCGACGTCGCGTCCAGCGTTTCTCGTGGCAGAGTAGTCTGAAAATTGCAAAAAGACAGTGCCTGGTCGCGAAAACAGTGCCCTTCTTCCAGCAGCAGGAGCCTCATTTCGCGCAGCATGTCCCGATCCGGGATGGGTTTGTTCCGATCAGTCTCCGGACGGACGAGGACGAAGTTCTCTTGAAAAAGTGCAACTTCGGTCAACGTCGGTTCGGAAACAGGCAACGCAACAACGGCTGTATCAATCCGCCCGTCCGCCAACTCTTGCAACAAATTCGACGTCATTGTCTCGCGGACATGAACATCGACATCGGGATAGAGGCGAGAGAGGTGGCCTAAAATGGAAGGCAAAAGGTAGGGCGCAATGGTTGGAATCACGCCGATCCGCAATTGCCCGGTCAGACGACCATGAGATGCGCGTGTCAGTTCCCCAAGTTCGTCGACCGAACGTAAAATTTCCCTTGCACGAACCGAAAGCTCCCGACCGACGGTTGTCAATCTGACCCGGCGAGGCCCTCTTTCGACCAAGACAGTGTTGAGTGACTCTTCCAATTCCTTAATCTGCATCGACAACGCGGGTTGAGAAATAGCGCAGGCGTCGGCCGCTTTTCCAAAGTGCCCGTGTCGCGCGAGGGAATCGAAATAGCGAAGCTGTTTGAGGGTAATACCGATCATAACTCAAACTAATCGATACAATCAGAAAATGCAATTTCCCCTTATCGATAAAGTTTACTAAGTTAGAATCAGGGAGACGGTAATTAGCCGGACTTCGACGGAGCAATTAATTGATCTCGATGGGAGAGAAAAAATGGACGATAACAACGTAGGAAAATGCCCGGTCGCACACGGTGCCACAAATGTGGGTATGCGTTCGAATAAGGACTGGTGGCCTAACCAACTCAATCTTCGCATCTTGCATCAGAACTCGGCCAAATCCGACCCGATGGGTACTGGATTCAAATATGCTGAGGAATTTAAAAAACTCGATCTGGATGCGTTGAAAAAGGACCTTAACGCGCTGATGACGGAAAGTCAGGACTGGTGGCCGGCAGACTACGGTCACTATGGCGGCTTATTCATCCGTATGGCGTGGCACAGTGCGGGCACCTATCGGACAGCAGATGGTCGTGGTGGCGGTGGAAGGGCGCAGCAGCGCTTTGCCCCCCTAAACTCATGGCCTGATAACGGCAACCTGGACAAGGCGCGACGCCTGTTGTGGCCGATCAAGCAGAAATACGGCAACAAGATCTCCTGGGCTGACCTGATGATTTTGGCAGGCAACAGCGCCATTGAATCGATGGGCGGCACAACCTTCGGGTTCGCTGGTGGTCGTGCAGATGTATGGGAGCCCGAGGAAGACGTCTATTGGGGCGCCGAGGGCGAATGGATGGGTGACGAGCGTTACTCCGGCGAGCGCGATCTGGAAAACCCGCTGGCCGCTGTGCAGATGGGCCTGATCTATGTGAACCCCGAAGGGCCGAACGGCGAACCCAATATTTTGGCCTCCGGCCGTGACGTTCGCGAGACTTTCGCTCGAATGGCAATGAACGACGAGGAAACCGTCGCGCTAGTGGCCGGTGGTCATACTTTCGGTAAAGCGCATGGCGCCGGTGACCCCACGTTAGTCGGCCCCGAGCCGGAAGCCGCCGCCATCGAGGAAATGGGTCTGGGCTGGATCAACGAGCATGGCACCGGCAAGGGTGGCGACACAACGACCTCGGGCATCGAAGGTGCGTGGACCGCGAACCCGACGCAATGGGACAACGGCTATTTTGACCTTCTGTTCGGATATGACTGGAACTTGACCAAAAGCCCTGCAGGCGCATGGATCTGGGAGCCGGTAGGTGTTTCGGAAGAAGACATGGCACCGGCGGCGGATGATGCGTCGAAGAAGGTACCCACTATGATGACCACTGCCGACATGGCGATGCGCCTGGACCCGATCTATGGTCCGATCTCGAAGCGGTTCCACGAAAATCCCGAAGAGTTTGCCGATGCCTTTGCCCGTGCCTGGTTCAAACTGACCCACCGCGACATGGGCCCGCGCTCGCGTTACTTGGGCAAGGAAGTGCCCGCAGAAGAGCTGGTCTGGCAGGACCCGATCCCGACGTCGGAAACAAATCTGGACGACGCCGATATCGCGACCCTAAAGGAACAAATCCTTGCATCAGGTCTTTCGGTTTCAGACTTGGTGAAAACCGCATGGGCGTCGGCCTCAACTTTCCGTGGATCGGACATGCGGGGCGGAGCCAACGGTGCGCGTGTCCGTCTGGAACCGCAAAACCGCTGGGACGCGAACGAGCCGGATGAACTGGAACGGGTGCTGAATGTGTTGGAAGGTATCCGTGCGGGTTGTGGCAAGTCGATCTCCATGGCCGACCTTATCGTGCTGGGCGGCGCGACCGCAATCGAGAAGGCCGCAAAGAGTGCGGGGCATAGCGTAAGTGTAACAACCACGCTCGGTCGTGGCGACGCGACAGCCGAGCAAACAGACGTTGAAAGCGTGGGCATGCTGGAACCGGCGGCGGACGGGTTCCGTAACTATCAGAAAAAGGCCTACACGATTTCGCCAGAAGAGCTTCTGATTGACAAGGCGCAACTCTTGACGCTGACAGCGCCGGAAATGACCGTACTTGTCGGTGGTATGCGTGTGTTGGGTGCCAATCATGCCGACACGCCACACGGAGTCTTCACGAACCGCGTTGGCACACTATCGAACGACTTCTTCGTGAATCTCCTCGATATGGGCACGGATTGGTCGGACGCCGGAAATGGCACTTACGAAGGCCGCGACCGTTCTTCGGGCAACGTTAAGTGGACCGCTACGCGTTTCGACCTCGTCTTCGGCTCAAACTCGCAACTGCGGGCGATTGCTGAAGTCTATGGACAAGACGACGCCGGTGGCAAGTTTGTGACCGATTTCGTGGCAGCTTGGAACAAGGTAATGAACGCAGATCGCTTCGATCTGGCCTAATCGCACAGCCCCACCAACAAAACTGGACGGCGTTTCGAGATACTTCGAGACGCCGTCGCTTTCCGGTGCCTTAGCCAACAAGTCGAACGCATTGATCACAGCCATATATGCTCTACGGTAAGTGTTTCAGGTCCGATACTGGCTAAGCGTTTCGGGTTCGGGCTGTAGCTCGGACATCGGAACCGAGATCGAACCCTGCTGCACGATCCGGCAATGTTTACGCCGCAATGCCCGTGGATGCGGAACGCCACACGAATGGGCAATCAGATTTGTGCCGTAGTTAATTTTGCCCGCGAAGTTTCTTACGCGGACGGACTTTTCGACGGGATCAAGGCCATTTTGCAGGCTGGCTTTATGCGTTGTGATGCCGGTTGGACAGGTGTTTTTGTTGCACTTCAACGCCTGAATGCAGCCAAGAGAGAACATGAAACCACGGGCGGAAGTGACAAAATCAGTGCCCGCACAGTAGGCCCATGCAACTTCGGCGGGCGTAATCAACTTACCGGAAGTGATGACCTTTATACGGTCGCGCAAACCATATTTGATCAGAGTATCAACAACCATCGGCAGGGATTCTTTGACGGTTAACCCGACACTATCCATCAAAGGCATTGGGGCCGCACCCGTTCCGCCGTCACCGCCGTCGATAGTGATGAAGTCGGGCGCGCTCTCGATTCCACGTGCATGTATTTCCCGGCAGAGCGTTTCGAGCCAGCCATAGCCGCCAATCACAGCTTTGAAGCCAACGGGGAGGCCGGACACTTCGCGTGTATGCGCGATGAAATCCAACAACTCCTTGGAACTGTCAATTTCTGGATGGCGGTTAGGGGAAATGGAATCTTCACCCGCCGGAATGCCGCGAATTGCCGCGATCTCGGGCGTAACCTTCGCACCCGGTAAAATGCCACCTTTTCCCGGTTTAGCGCCTTGGCTCATTTTCAACTCAATCATCTTAACTTCAGGGTGCGCTGCCACTTCACGCAGCTTGTCGTCGTCCAGACCACCTTCATCAGTGCGCACACCATACTTGGCCGTGCCCATCTGGAAAACAATATCGCAGCCACCCTCTAGGTGATACGGCGACAATCCACCTTCGCCAGTGTTCATCCAGCATCCGGCCATCTTTGCCCCAGCAGATAGCGCGCGGACGGCGGGCTTGGAAATGGCGCCAAAGCTCATGCCTGAGATGCTGATAAGGGATTTCGTTTCGTAGGGTTCGCGAGCAAAAGGCCCAATCAAAACAGATGGGGTTTCTTCTGCGTGTTCGTCCAATGTCGGGAACGGGCAGTTCACGAATATAGGGGTGCCGGAGTTGGTTAATACTTTACTTGAACCAAAGGCTACCGTGTTGTCTTTGCCTTCCGAGGATTTGGCCACCCATTCCCTCTCCGCCCTGTTGAAGGGCATTTCTTCACGGTCCATCGCAAAGAAATACTGGCGGAAAAACTCACCGAGTGCGCTGAACAGAATTCGAAAGCGGCCAAGGACCGGATAATTGTGACGCACGGCATCTTTACTTTGTCGAATGTCGATAACGAAGAAAACGCCAACAGTGACAAGAACGGTACCGATCGCAAAAACGAACAACACGGCAAGCAAATTCACAATTGGATAGATAGCGGTTACAAAAGCGTCCATTGGTCGACATTTCCCTAGAGGTTGTTTAGAACAAGCCCCGCCTGTTACCATATGTATCGGACAGGCGAAATTGGCGTTCCACAATTCTGATTCAGATGCCGAACAGCTCGATCATTTTTCTCACACGAAGTAGGGAAAGCGACTGACATCAGGAAAGCTCATCTTCTAGACCTCGCCGGTATATTCACCACGCGCGGGATAATCGTTTTCGATCATGAAATCCAATGCCGACACAAGTTCCCTGAACGATGGGCGCACGAACGGCATCGTCTGCACCGAACCGTAATAGAGGGTTTGGTCAGGGCGTATTACAAATACACCCGGTTCGGCGAACAAATCCGGCCAACGAACCCCGTCGATGTCTTCCCGCGCGACGTCGAAATTAGTAGCCCCCATTCACGCGACACCGAAAGCGGAAGAACATAACCAAACCGAAGTTTGCTTGCTCCTACATTTTCAGCCATCTGCTGCGCTCGATCTTGACCGTCCGAACTAATAGCAATCACCTTTATACCAGATTTTCAAATTCCGACACCAGACGTTCAAGTTTTTTCAGATAGTTGGTACAGATCGGGCAATGTAAACCGCGATAGAATACAACGAGTGTGAATCGCTCGGCACCATCGCCAGAAAGGCTGAATGCTGTATCGGGCAAGGTTGGCAAATCCAGATTCGGGGTTAATTGGCGGAGGATAAGCATAGAACGTCTCCTAAAATTTACGGCACCGTAGCGTAGGTTGGCTCGAAGTTCTTATTTGAACCAGCCGTCGATACTACAAGATGCTGTCACTGAAAGGTCAATATAGACGCGCTACACGTTATGGTTTTTCGTGTTTAAGCTTCTGATATGCAACGCCTTTCGGCGCAGTTCGAATTTGAGGACTTTTTGGCAGCACGCATTCGGATCAATCACTGACAACCCGTCAATGTACCAAGCCGAAAAGCATTTACTGTACCAGTCGGTAGGAGAATTTTCCGTCGAAAGCGGGCTCCGTAACACCGGGGCAACCCGCGAATACATGCTTCGTTGTGATTTGGACTTTCCCACCCGACTGAACGCTGGTGCCGCTATGGATGCTGTCTTGGTTCGCTTTTGAAGCAAGATGGACGTCACCCTGTACAATGAATTCAACGTCGAAAGCAGATAATTTCGAGGCAAAGTAGCGTCTTTGATGAAATTCGGCTGAAGGGCAGAAAGAGGATTTTGAAGCTCTGTTATATAGGTATCGATTTTAGCTACTTTGTCAGGCACCATTGTATACTGGCGCAACGCCTCCTCAACACCGGCGTTCTTATCATTCAGGCAGTGGCCAGACGACGGCCCGCAAAGAGCTAGATCCGGCATACTGGCAATCGTTCCGAGCTCGAAATAGTTGGCAACCGACATATCGATGCCTTGTTGCCCGTGAATGCAAAAGCCGTCCAAAAACTGCTGTTGCGTAGAAAGCTTTACGATTCCGCCGGCAATAATACCGTCGCGATCACACTTGCTTACGAACTGCATCGCCACCGCCGACGCATCCAGAGTGAAAAAGTTAAATCCGACGAATCGCAGGAAAAAAGTACCCACGACAGAACTGGCGCCCCCGGACTGGCGCGTGACAACTTTAACCGCATTCGGAGAAACGACCGAACCAACCGGCATTTCGACAAATGTTTTTGCCAGCGGATCCCATTTTCCGACGAGAATATCGCTATTGATCAGAACATCCCCAAACCTTTTGTTACCCATGTTTAAATCGGCAAACTGGTTGGCAGCGGCTTCTACCCTCGCTTCGATGTCGGCGTTTCCGGCCGTCGCAAGTTCAAGCACGCCGGCGTGTGCAGCGATATCTGCTGTATCCTGAAGCATCTGTCTAATTCTAAAAGCGTTGGTCGTATCAATCGCGAGGCCAGACAATGCCAGACAAAGCACCAGCCACCCCATCGCCCAAACGGTTGCAATTCCATCTTCATCCTGAATGAAGGATTTTAGCTTATTGATCATAACCTTATTCGCTTTTAAGCAATTTTCGGTTGTAGAAAATGTTGGCTGAGAAAAAAATTAGGCCAAACTTATTAAGAAAGAAGTAAGTGTCGCGTTAACATTCTGTGGAAATTGCAAGTGCAACTTTTGGCATAAATTGCAGACCACAAATACCCTTTAAGCAGAAGTCTGGAATATGGCGAGAATAAGGCGACACACTGCTAATCGAGCAGAATCTCAGGAAACATTTAAAAAATTGAGACCACGGCTTATCGAGAAATTGACAAGATTCGCGGTGACTGTTTCATCACCTGACAATCAGGGTAAAGCCCGTTCTCAAAATAGTTCGGGCAAGTAATGTTAAATTAAAAAAATTGAACCTATTGAAACCATTGGGGAGGGCCATCTCTGCCCCTCCCCCAAATAAAAGCGATTTTAGTTCCCTACTACTAAATCGACTTTTCCCACCTGGCGAAAACCTAATTTCTAAAACGGGCTTTTCTGATCTGCTTGCTCCAACTGGAGCGATGCTTCCCATAGTGCCCGGCGAAGCGTTGCCTCGACGTCATTGAGCTGATTAAACGCGCAATAGTTAACTAAATCGCCCAAGGTGGATACAATCCATTCAGAACCCTTTGGCAGATTTGTAGGGGAATGTTGCGCGTCCGCTGAAAACGAATTCTCTTTAACGTCGTCAGAAATTTGTGATGCGTAAGCTAACATTAAAAAAAACCCCCTATACTTAGAATGATCCTGCTGATGCCGCGTGTGGCCCGATTGGTCTGGAAACTGCGTGTGGTCCGATTGGGCGCATAGCTGCGTGTGGTCCGATTGGGCGCATAGCTGCATGCGGCCCGATTGGGCGGAAAGTCATATTTCCTGCAGGAAAGTCGTTTTTAAGGTTAGTCATGTTTAGCTCCAGTTATATTCGTTCGTTGCGGGATGATGATGCATTGCTTTGCGTTTTCCGCCATTCAGTCATCAAGTGATTACAACTTAAAACTAACTAACTCCTGCTATATAAAGATACGTTACAAAGAGTGCGTTACGGTAACACCGGTATTGCCGATAATCGGGTAGGCACATGAAACGCGCCAAATCTTTGCCTCTACGGCTAAGCTACCAAACAGGAGATCAATCTTTAAAATATCAGAAGCGCTCTGACGAAACGGGTTAAGACAAAACTCAAACCAAAGGCGTACTTAAACTTACTTAAACTATAGATAAGTCTGAAAAACGCCGCCAACATATCATTATTGTTTTATTTTCCCTATAGGTTATAATATTTTGATGGGCGTGCAAAAGAAAATTGAACACACAATGGTCAGTGAAGTGTTGCAAAACATACTGACATCACCCGAGTTTGCGTCGTCGCCTCGGGTCTCTGCCGCGTTGCAATACGTCGTCGAGGAAACTCTTGCGGGTCGGGCTGACCGAATCAAAGCCTACACGATCGCCGTTGACGTACTTCAAAAAGACGACGGATTTGACCCGTCTTCCAATCCGATAGTTCGCGTGTTGGCCGGTAGGTTACGCGAGGCGTTGGCTGCTTTCTACAGCTCCCCCATTGGTCTGGATCAAGCTATCGTAATAACAATCCCAAAGGGTAGTTATGTACCGGTGTTTTCGCGCATCGATAACAGGGTGTCTCCTGAGTTCGGGGGCGAAGCAACAGACGCAAAATCTCCGCAACCGTTTTCCAGAACCATCGCCATTGAAAAGTTTGAAGTATTCTCACTTGAGGCCGTAACCGATTCCTCGGGCGGGCGCTCCGATCTGGTGAGCACAGGCCTTCAGTTTGAGCTAATCGACAAGCTATCCAGATTTAAAGACATCGTGGTCATCGAAGTAGATTCCGACAATCCTTCTCCGAGTGGCGACCTAATGGATGGAAACCCTAGTCAGTATTCGCTATCGGGTAAAATACGTCTGTCTGGTGCGCGCATTATTATCAGTTCCATTTTACGTCGTGCAGACGATAACGCGATCATCTGGTCCAAGTCTTTTGACAACACCTTTAACAGTACTGACGCGCTGTTTGATATCCAGACATCAATCGCTTCGGATATTGCGGCGGCTTTGGGTCAGCCATACGGGACGATCGGAACAAGGATTGCCGCGGTACGTTCCCGCCTGGGAGAAATGGACCTCGATCACTACTCGGCGCTCGTGGATTTTTACCAGTTTATGAACAATAAGACACAAAAGCAGTATGATGAAGTTTTGGAAAACCTTGTCGTTGCAACGACCGAGGTCCCCGAGTTTTCGTCAGCTTGGGCAGCCCTGTCTTTGATGTATGGCCTTGATAAATATAATGTAAACAAGGAAACCGACGTCGGGAAAGTTAGCGCCAAAGCATTGTCCGCAGCATATAATGCGATCAACGCAGACCCGAATAACGCTATGGCCTACCAGTATCTGGCGATTGCGAAATTCAACGCCGGCGATAACGAAGGGTTCCGGAAAGCCGCGCGCATCTCGTTAAACCTTAATCCAAATGACGCCGAAGTCCTTGCCGATATGGGCAGCCATTTTATTCAACTCGACAACTCCGACGAGGGTAAGTTGATGATTGAAAAAGCGATGCACCTTAGCCCAGCGCACCCGCCATGGTATCATTTATCGCTCACAATTTATCACTACACCCGCCACGAATCCGAGCGCGCGATTTATCACGCGGGCCAATTCGCGCAGGAAGGATCGCTGTCCGCCTACATCCTGTTAACCGCAAGTCTGGCGCAAGCCAATCGGACTGCTGAGGCCGAAGAGGTGTATCAGAAACTTCTTCTGGATCGGCCGGTTTTCGCGGCTGACTATCAACGGATTCTAGACGAATGGCCGCTGCCGGGCGAAATGACTAAATCCCTTCTTACCGATCTGATAAAAGCCGGTCTGCAGGAAAGAGTGGTAACTTTGGAAACCCGCGGCTCAAACGTCACCGAGTTTTCCAGACTCTCGAGCTGAGTTGGCGTGGCAGAAATTGTGTTTCGGCTGCCTAACCTGCAAACTTTCCATGATCGGACATTCTGGTTTAACCACATGTAAAACCACGCATTCGCTGCGCATGTTGAACAGGTTACCCAACAGGCAAATCTGCCCGAGGGCGATGCCCGGATAACCCGATTAATCCGGCACGCAATTCGGCTGAACTTTGATCCGCTGAAAATAGTTCTTTGATTTGAATGAATTGTTTTGAGCACGCCCACCCCCCCCAATTTAAAAAGTGCGATGTCCAAACGTGCTGATTGCAAACATCCGATGCATAAGGGGGAGACATCATTCAACCTTTGCCTGATTCGGAATCTACCTGATAGTGAGGCGCCGCGAACGATGGAACCTCGATCAATTACCGTCATCGGACGCAAATTTCGCGATTCGCCCTAGCGTTGACGCTCCACATATCTCGGATTCAGCCACGGTTTGGCGTTTGATCTAGGTAGTGGCGTTTTCCCCAGAATATGGTCGCTCGCCTTCTCGCCAACCATGATTGACGGGCCATTTAGGTTGCCGTTCGGAATACGCGGGAAAATCGAGCTGTCGGCAAGTCGTAAACCCTCTACCCCGATCACCCGACATTCCGGGTCGACCACGGCCATTGGGTCATCCGCGCGCCCCATCCTAGCGGTGCCGCACGGGTGGAATGCGCTTTCGGCGTGTTCGCGGATGAATGCATCCAGCTCCTCATCCGTCTGCATTTGCTCGCCGGGCTGGATTTCGTGCCCGGCATAACCGGCAAAGGCATCCTGTCCGAAAATCTCGCGGGTCAGACGCACGCAGGTTCGGAAATCCTCCCAGTCTTTCTCGGTACTCATATAGTTAAACTGAATCTTCGGGGCGGCGTGCGGATCATTTGAACGTAAACTGACGGACCCACGCGATTCCGACCGCATCGGGCCAACATGTGCCTGAAAACCATGGCCCTCGGCGGCGGCTTTGCCGTCATACCGAACCGCTATGGGTAGGAAGTGGTATTGTATATCAGGGTATTCGACCCCCGCTCGCGAACGGATAAATGCCGCCGATTCAAACTGGTTTGACGCGCCCAACCCTGTCTTGGTGAACAGCCACTGCGCGCCGATCACGGCTTTGGAAAGCAGGTTCCAGTGTTTGAACAATGTAATCGGCTGGACGCAGGCCTGCTGGATATAGACCTCCATATGGTCCTGAAGGTTTTGCCCAACCCCTGCCCGATCGGCGACGAAATCGATACCATGTTCGGCAAGATGCGCTGCTGGTCCCACGCCCGACAACATCAGTAGCTTCGGGGAGTTGATCGAACCAGCAGACAAGATAACCTCGCGGCGCGCACGAAGAACGGAGATCTCCCCCCCTTTTTCAACTTCCACGCCAACTGCCCGACCGTCCTCAATAACCACACGCCGGACGAGCGCGCGCGTCAGCGACACATTCGGGCGTTTGAGTGCGGGTCGGAGATACGCATTAGCGGCCGACCAGCGACGGCCCTTCCAGACCGTTTGCTCCATCGGGCCAAAACCTTCCTGCTTTTCGCCGTTGTAGTCATCAGTAACTTCATAACCGGCCTGCCGACCCGCATCGACGAACGCTTGAAACAACGGGTTAGTCCGTGGACCGCGCGTGACATGCAACGGTCCATCGGTCCCGCGCCACGACGCATCACCCCCATGGCCGCCGTCATGCCAGCTTTCCATCCGCTTATAGTACGGCAACACATCACCGTATCCCCAGCCCGTCGCGCCTTGCTCTTCCCAGTGGTCGAAATCTTTGGCGTGCCCACGAACATAAACCATACCATTAATCGAGGACGACCCGCCGACCACCTTCCCGCGCGGCGTTACAAGCTGCCGACCGTCTAGATGGGGTTCTGGTTCGGTCATGTACTCCCAGTCATAAGTTTTCATATTCATCGGATAGGAGAGCGCCGCGGGCATCTGGATAAGCGGCCCGACATCGGTGCCGCCAAACTCTACAACAAGCACGTCGTTGACCCCGTCTTCGGATAAACGATACGCCATCGCACAGCCAGCCGAACCGGCCCCCACGATGATAAAGTCAGCTTCCGTTGTTTCCATGGTGACCACTCGCTTATTCTAAAGGTGCTACGATTATGATTGCGGCGCAAAAATACGTCGGCGCATCACCGACATATCCGTTTCAGGATACGACAGCGCTGGCAATTTGTCATTTAAACTTCAAGAATAATGGTGCGGGCGGGGGGACTTGAACCCCCACGGCCATACGGCCAACAGATTTTAAGTCTGGCGTGTCTACCATTCCACCACGCCCGCATTCAGTCCGGCGAAAATAGCCGTTCAGGTTGGATTGTAAAGCACCCGTTCAGGATTTCTGATCCATCGGGTGATTGATTCCGTCATTAACCGGAATTTCATCGAGGTTATCCATATCGACCCCCTCGATACAGCCGACGTTCACACCGAAAATATCAGGGTTAACCCGTGGGATATGGTGCGTATAAATTCCGCAAACCGAGCAGAAGTAATGCTGTGCGGCGTGGGTGTGGAACGAGTAGGTTGAGAGCTTGTCCCCACCCTTTATGACCTCAAGGTTTTCCTTCGCGGTATAAACCATGATCGCGCCCTTACGACGGCAGATCGAACAGTTACACCGCTTCAAACCAGTCAAACCTTCGGGAAGGTTGATGGCCAGTTCAACCGCGCCGCAATGGCATGTCGCTTTATGTGTAGGTGTCATCCCTGCCCCGCAAATTGCTCTTCTAGCTCAACTCTTCGATCATCCGTGATTTTTGCGAACAGCACATCCGGAACCGTGAACGCATGACCGGCAGGCAAAGCCTCCAGTGCGGCGCTCAAATCGGTTGGCCAAGCAGCTCCCTCAGCGCCCATCGACACGAGCATCTTGGCAGAAGCATCGGGAATAAACGGCTCGGACAGAACGGCATATAGCGGGATCAGGTTCAGCGCAAAACGCACCATCGCCGCCGCCGCGTCAGGGTCGGTTTTGTACACGCTCCAAGGTGCGGTGGCTTGCAGGTATTCGTTGCCCGCAACCCAGATCGCCCGCAACTCGGCCGTAGCCTTGCGGATTTCGATCGCTTCCATGTGGTCTTGATAGGCCGTCAGACGTTTGCCGATCTCGGCGACAACAGCCGCCTCGGCCTTGCCATATGCGCCACCCTCGGGCACAACTTCACCAAACTTCGAACGACAGAACTTCGTGACACGGGAAACAAAATTCCCCAACACATCTGCCAGGTCCTTATTCACGCCACCCTGAAAACTAGCCCATGTGAAATCCGAGTCCGAACTTTCCGGTGCATTGCTTAGCAACCACCAACGCCAGTAATCCGACGGCATAATCTCGAGCGCCTGATTCATAAACACACCGCGCCCTTGCGAGGTCGAAAACTTCCCGCCTTCATACGTCAGCCAGTTATAAGACTTGATGTAATCCACCAATTTCCAAGGCTCGCCCGAACCCATCAACGTCGACGGGAACGATAGTGTATGGAATGGCACGTTGTCCTTACCCATGAACTGTACATATTTCACATCGTCGGCACCTTTGTCCTCGCGCCACCAACTTTCCCAAGCCGCGTCATCCAGACCATTCGCATCAGCCCATTCGGCCGTTGCCGCGATATATTCGATCGGCGCATCAAACCAGACATAGAAAACCTTGCCTTCCATACCTGTCCACGGCGCGCCGTCGTATTGCACCGGAACACCCCAATCCAGATCCCGCGTAATCCCGCGATCCCGCAAGCCGTCCCCGTCATGCAACCATTTCTTCGCAATCGAGGTCGTCAGGATTGGCCAACCCTTCTGGCTATCAATCCACTTGTCCAGCTTGTCGCGCATCTTCGACTGCTTCAGATACAAATGCTTGGTCTCGCGCACCTCTAGGTCCGTAGACCCCGAAATCGCCGAGCGCGGATTAATCAAATCCGTCGGGTCCAGTTGCTTGGTGCAATTCTCGCACTGGTCCCCACGCGCATTTTCGGAACCACAATTCGGACAGGTGCCCTCGATATACCGGTCCGGCAAATAACGGCCATCAGCATGGGAATAGACCTGCTTCTCGGACACTTCCTCGATCAAACCGTTCTCGGCCAGCTTGCCGGCCAGATGTTGCGTCAGATCACGGTTCCGCTCTGAACTCGAACGCCCGAAAAAATCGAACGACAACCGGAACCCATCCGCGATGTCCTTTTGAACCTGCCACATATCCTCACAAAAATCCGCAACCGGTTTGCCGGCCTTGGCAGCCGCCAATTCAGCGGGGGTGCCATGCTCGTCCGTCGCGCAAATGAACATCACCTCGTTGCCCCGCGCCCGCATGAAACGGGCATAGGCGTCCGAGGGCAACTGGCTACCCACCAGATTACCGAGATGTTTGATACCGTTGATATACGGCAGCGCTGACGTAACAAGAATTCGAGACATGTGTGTTTCCTTAACCTACCTGATTTGCCTTTACAGCAGATGCCGAAAGAGAGCCAGTTCCAATGCGCCAACCCTGAACTGATCGACCGATATTACTGATCCAGAAAAGCGGCCACCCAATCGGCAAAAACCGCTCCGTCAGCGCCCTGATCAATTTCCTGCCGGCCCGCCAAGGCGCACTCCGCAGTGATGTGATCGGAAATCAGATCGACATAACCGTGCATATACGACGCCGAAAATTCCGGATGAAACTGAACCGTCAGCAAATGCGACCCCTTGGCCGTCATTACAACCGGACACGCCGGATGCGACGCAATAACTTCCAGCGACTCCGGCACCTCGACCACTTGCTGAAAATTCCCGGCAAACAATCGCATCTTGTCCGTCGCAGGCCGCATCCAGTCTTTGGCTTCGGTCACCGTAATTTCCGGCGAACCTAGAACGATATCCCGATGCTCGACTTTCCCGCCCAGCGCCGCCGCAACCGCTTGGTGACCAAAGCACACCGCGAACAGGGTTGTCTTAGCCGCGTCAATCATCCGGATTTGCGCGAACAAAGTCTCGATCCACGGGTCCGTGTCCGTCACAAATGCCGACGACCCCGTAATCACCACCGCGTCAAACTCCGTCGGATCGTCGGCAAAGTCACCCGCCACATTGTCGAAATGCACGAACGTCACATTCGACATTTTTGCGCCCAGCATATCTTCGAACATCTCGCCATAATGCTGATCGTCGGGCCGGGCGTTTTCTGGCCACGGGTTCGTAAGATAAATCGCAATGCGTTTATTCATGGCATGACCCTCCTGCAAAAGGTTAACAGATCGATAGGCAAAATCGTATGTACGGGTTGTGTACGCATTGTGTACGGATTGTGTACAGGTAAAACAGCGCAAATTTGCCAAAAGTTAACGCTTTCCCCCACAGGCGCGGTCAGCGGTTGACCTCACCCGTATTATTAGCTCAACTACCGGGCATGTTTCCATTACGCGACCACAACCCGTCCGAGCGCACGCCTTATGTTACCTATGCCTTAATCATAGTTAACGTAGCGATTTTCCTCATCAATTACCCGATGATGAACGACACCCGCGCCATGGCATCCTTCTATTACGACTGGTCCACGGTCCCCGCATTGATCACGCAGGGCGAGCAAACCCATACCATCGTAACAAGCATGTTCCTACATGGCGGCTTTTTTCATCTTGCCGGTAACATGTTGTTTTTATGGATTTTTGGCGACAACCTAGAGGACAGTTTCGGGCACCTAAAGTTCCTGCTTTTCTATCTGGCAAGCGGGATTGCAGCAGACCTTGTGCATATCGCCGCCGACCCATCCTCCAACATCCCCACCGTCGGCGCGTCCGGCGCAATCGCGGGGGTAATGGGGGGCTACCTTCTGTTATTCCCCAAAGCAAAAGTCGATATGATTTTCATTTTTATCATATTTTTCAAACGCTTCACGGTTCCCGCATGGGTGATGCTGATCTTCTGGTTCGGCCTGCAATTGCTCAACGGATCCGGTGCCGACACCACTAGCGGAGGCGTCGCCTACTGGGCCCACATAGGTGGCTTCGTAGCCGGCGCCCTCATGACCCTGCCGTATTTGTTGAAACGCGGAAAGGCCGACTTCTGGCGTCAAAACCAAGGGCAACCGCCCCATCCGGCCATCAATTACGAAGAACGCCGAACCACTATACCAACGGTCAAACGGCGCAGAAAATAGGCTGCCACATTGATCAGGCAACCTATTGTTTTATTTACCTAAACACCAACGCATCACGGCTTTTTGCGCGTGCAGTCGGTTCTCGGCTTCGTCAAAAATTACCGACTGCGGGCCGTCCAAAACGGCCGAAGTGGCTTCTTGTTCGCGGTAAGCCGGAAGGCAGTGCATGAACAACGCATCGTCGTTCGCGTGCGCCATCAGGGCTTCGTTCACCTGATAAGGTTGCAACAGGTTGTGGCGCGCCGAAGACTTGTCATCGTGCATCGAAACCCAGGTGTCAGCGACAATCAAATCCGCCCCTTGAACCGCTTTGTCAGCGTCTCGTTCCAGCGTAATGGCGGATCCTTTGGATCGGGCGAAATCGACAAATTCCTGTTCAGGATCAAGGCTTTCCGGTCCGGTGAACGTCAGGTCAAACCCGAACTGCCCCGCCGCATGCAAGAAGCTGGCGCAGACGTTATTGCCATCCCCGGCCCAGACAACTTTCTTGCCTTTGATAGGGCCGTGGTGTTCCTCGAACGTCAAAATATCCGCCATAATCTGGCAAGGATGCGTGCGGTCTGTCAGGCCGTTAATAACCGGCACCGTGGCGTGTTCGGCCAGCTCCAACAGGGTTGCCTCATCGAACGTGCGGATCATGATCATATCCACATACCGGCTAAGAACCCGCGCCGTATCGGCCACGGTTTCCCCGTGCCCGAATTGCATATCCGCCCCCGAAAGCACCATGCTTTGCCCGCCCAGCTGGCGCACCCCGACATCAAAGGAAACCCTTGTTCTTGTTGAAGGTTTTTCGAAAATCAGGGCCACAATATGGTTCGCCAAAGGCTGATCCTCATCCGGCGTTCCCTTAGGCAAACCCTTGCGAGCATCCTTCATTACGCGCGCTTGGTCAATCATGCCGCGCAGGTCGTCAGCGCCGGTTTTATGGATGTCCAGAAAGTGGTTCATAGGTTCCCCTCCACGGTCACAGCCGCTTGGTCGAGACGTTTTAAGGCCTCGTCGATTTCCTCAATAGTGATGTTCAACGGAGGCAGTATTCGGATCACGTTATCCGCTGCCGGAACCGTCAACAGATGCGCAGCATACCCTGCGTTAATCACGTCCATATTGATCGCATTACACTTGAGGCCAATCATCAAACCTTCGCCACGTACACTGTCAAACACGTCGGGATGCGAGGCCACCAGCCCCTCCAACCCTTGACGCAAATGCCCGGCCAACCGGTTGACGTTTTCGAGAAAACCTTCCGAAGTCACCTCATCCATCACAGCGCAACCCACAGCGCAAGCCATTGGATTTCCACCAAAAGTCGTGCCATGTGTGCCCGCTGTCATGCCAGCCGCCGCACGTTCTGTCGCCAGACAAGCCCCGAGCGGAAAGCCCCCGCCGATACCTTTAGCAATCGCCATGATGTCGGGTGTTACACCCGCCCATTCATGCGCGAACAGTTTACCTGTCCGCCCAACGCCGGTCTGGATTTCGTCCAGAACCAATAGCAAACCACGTTCGTCACAAAGCGCCCGAATGTCTTTCAACATACCTTCGGGCAGCGGAACAATGCCACCTTCGCCTAGCAAAGGCTCCAACATTACGGCTGCAGTTTCGGGCGTAATCGCTGCCTTGATTGCATCCAAATCGCCGTAAGGAACGTAGTCAAACCCCTCCAGCATTGGCCCGAAACCTTTGGTCAGTTTCTCGGATCCAGCCGCCGAGATCATCCCTAATGTCCGCCCATGGAACGAGCCTTCACACGTAATAATCCGGTAGCGCTCCGACTGGCCAATGTGGTCGAAATACTTCCGAACCATCTTGACCGAAGCCTCTGTCGCCTCGGTTCCCGAATTGGTGAAAAACACAGTGTCCGCAAAGGTATGCTCGACCAAGCGCTCGGCCAAGGCCTGCTGGTTGGGGATGTCATACAGGTTGGACGTGTGCCACAGTCGTCGTGCCTGATCCGTCAATGCCGCAACGAGGATGGGGTTCGCATGGCCAAGGGAGTTCACGGCAATGCCGGCCCCCATGTCCAGATAGCAGGTTCCATCTTCGGTCTCCAGCCAAGGGCCCTGACCTTTCACGAATGAAAGCGGTGCCCGCGCATAGGTAGGTAGTACGGGGCTAATCACGTCTTAATCTCCTGTACGGTCATTGAAAATGAAAACACCCACCTGCGACCGCTGCGGTGGGTGAATTCTGGTTCATGCCGCAAACCTGACTTTAAGTCAATCGTGGCGGACTTCGACACCGCTTGTTGCTATTCGAACAAACTCGTTTAGTAGTTTAAAAAGACATCAGAAGGATCAGCANGTTGGACGACCAATCTCATACCCTTAAGTTAGTTTTAACTGTGGCCCTTATGTTATTTGCCAGCGCCCTAGTNGCGGGGACCAGCCTGCTCGCCAAAACCCTTGGAACCGAAGTGTTGGGNCCGGCTTTGAATCCCTTACAGATCACAGCAGGACGTTACATTTTTGCCTTAATTTTGCTATTGGTTACGGCCGGTATTCTGCGCCCCAAATTCACACATGCTGCCGTAAAGTTACATTTCGGCCGCGCCCTTGCGGGTTGGTTCGGCGTCACCTGTATGTTTGCGGCGGCAACGCTGATACCTTTGGCTGACGCCACGGCCATAACCTTTCTTAACCCGATTATCGCGATGGTGCTCGCTATACCGTTGCTAGGCGAATCCGTCGGACCACGTCGTTGGGCGGCAGCGGCGCTTTCCGTTGTCGGAGCTTTCCTGCTGATCCGGCCCGGTACCGCATCCTTCCAGCCCGCCGCTTTGATTGCATTGCTGGCCGCATTTGTTCTCGCGGTCGAGATTATACTGGTCAAACTTCTCAGCCGACGCGAAGGGACCCTACAAATCTTGCTTTTCTCTAACGGCTTTGGCTCGATTTTTGCTGGTGCGACCGCGATATTCGTATGGGTGTGGCCGACGCCGCTCCAATGGATTGGTCTAGCGGCGATCGGTCTGCTTATGGTATCAGCCCAAGCTGTATTCCTGGTAGCATTGCGTCGCGGGGACGCCAGCTTTGTTGCTCCGCTGTTCTACGCCACGCTGGTCTTCGCCGCACTTTACGACTTCGCAATCTATAGCGTCGTTCCCTCAACGCTTACTTACATCGGCGCGGCGGTCATTATCACTGGTGCGATACTTATGGCTTGGAGCGAAAGGCGGCGCGCACAATGCTGATCGTCAAGTCTTTATCGCGTGCTGGTCTTCAGCCGATGAGCCTGCAAGTCGAGGATGGAGCGTGCCTTGCCATCACCGGCCCGTCCGGTGCAGGCAAGTCCTTGTTAATGCGTGCAATAGCCGATCTGGATCCAAACAGCGGTGACGTTTCGACGGGTCAACTGAACAGGTCAGACACAACAGCACCGGCTTGGCGCAGAAATGTTGCGTTTTTGCCTTCGGAAACTGGGTGGTGGCAGGATGATGTCGGAGCGCATTTTTCCGATCACGAAGGCACCAAAGCCCGCCTGCCCCTCGTCGGTCTTTCCACCGACGCCCTGAACTGGAAAGTGACGCGGCTGTCGAGCGGCGAAAAACATCGCCTCGGTTTGCTGCGATGCCTCGAAACCAGCCCCGCCGTTCTGTTGCTCGATGAGCCGACAGCCGCCCTCGATCAAGAAACAACGTTGCAAGTCGAAGCCCTGTTACGGGATCAAATGGACAAGGGCGTTTCCATTCTTCTGGTTACCCATGACGCGGATCAACCCCACCGGCTCAACTGTTCCACTTTGCGAATAGAAAACGGAGCGATCATGACATGACCGAATATGTATCACTCACCTATCTCGATCTCGTTCTAGCCTCCAGCTTTCTGGTTTTAAACGGCGGCCTATCGCTTTGGTTAAAGCTCGGGCTGGAACGCAAACTGGCCATCGCGGCGACGCGGATGATTGTGCAGTTGCTTCTGGTCGGCCTGCTACTCAAAAGTCTGTTCGCGGTTGTATCACCGTTACTGACCGCACTCGTTGCGTTTACAATGATTATCTTGGCGGGTCGCGAAGTATGGGCACGACAGGACCGTAAACTATCTGGGATTTGGGGTTTCAGCCTCGGCACCGGCGCAATGATGTTCTCGGGTACAACAATCACGGTCATCGCACTTACGACCCAGATTCAGCCGGACCCATGGTGGACCCCGCGTTTCGCCCTGCCGCTTTTCGGGATGATACTCGGTAATTCTATGACGGGTATTTCCCTGTCACTCGACACCCTGAACACTGCCGCCCAACGCGAACGGATTGCAATTGAGGCGCAACTTTTGCTGGGACGCACAAAATGGGAATCCATGCGCCCCTTCACGCGCCGCGCCCTTCGCACCGGTTTCATGCCGATTATCAATTCAATGGCCGCAACCGGGATCGTCTCGCTCCCGGGTATGATGACCGGGCAAATTCTTTCGGGCGTCGATCCGACCGAAGCGGTTAAATACCAGCTACTGGTGATGTTCCTGATCGGTGGCTCGACTGGCTTGGGAGTATTGATGGCTGTGCTCGGGTCCGTTTATCGCCTGACGGACGAACGCCATAGGTTGCGGTTGGACCGCCTAACAAAATAACAGCTGTTCCCTTGAACTTCCCGCACCAAGGGTTACAATAGAGCAGAGCCTCCTTTAACTTTGATAAAGATTCACGGGGCGCAGGTTTTGCGCCCGTTTGGGGTGTGGTGATATTGGTACGGAGGGGCAAGATGTCCTGGACAGATGAACGCGTTGCTACCCTCACTAAAATGTGGGGCGAAGGAAATTCAGCAAGTCAGATCGCCAAAGAGCTTGGCGGCGTAACGCGCAATGCCGTGATCGGCAAAGTGCACCGGCTGGGTTTGTCCAACCGAACCACCACAGCTAAAGCCAAGACTGCACCAAAACCGGTGGAGAAAGAAGCGCCCAAAGCCAAGGCTAAACCCAAAGAGCCGGTAAAAGTCGCCAATCCGAAATCCACAACCGAAATCCCGACGGCGCGCGACATCCCGCGTAAACGGCCGATCATCACGGCTGGCCAGCCTTTGCCGCCACAACCTTCGGCCTCCGAAGTTAGTGCGGAAGCGCTGGCCAAAGTCGTGGAGATTGAAGGCCAAGCCAAAAAGCTGACCCTGATGCAACTGACCGAACGGACCTGCAAATGGCCAATCGGTGATCCCGCAACCGAAGATTTCTGGTTCTGTGGACATCCTGTGCAGGCAGGCAAACCCTATTGCGAAACCCACGTCGCCGTAGCGTTCCAGCCCATGAGCAGCCGCCGAGACCGTCGCGCCCGTTAAGCAGTCGTATCAAGCCATAGCGTCAGTTGTGACGATTACGGCTCTGATAGAACATGCCTAAATCTCGGATTACCCCTCGATAATTTCCTCAGCTTGCCGCAGGTCTACGCTCACCAGCTGCGAAACGCCTTGCTCGGCCATGGTCACACCGTAAAGCCGGTCCATCCGTGCCATTGTTACAGCGTGGTGGGTGATGATCAGAAACCTCGTATCCGTCTGCTTGGTCATCTCGTCCAGCAAATCGCAGAACCGCGTGACGTTGGCGTCGTCCAACGGGGCGTCGACCTCGTCGAGCACACAAATCGGGCTGGGATTGGCAAGGAACACCGCGAAGATCAGCGACAATGCGGTCAGAGTCTGCTCGCCACCCGAAAGCAACGAAAGCGTGGATAGCTTCTTGCCCGGTGGCTGGCACATAATTTCAAGGCCGGCTTCCAGCGGATCGTCACTTTCGACCAGAACCAGATTGGCATCCCCGCCACCAAACAGATGTTTGAAGAGCTTGGTGAAGTTCTTGTTAACCTCGTCGAAGGCAGCCAATAGGCGTTGCCGGCCTTCCTGATTCAAGTTGGCGATCCCGTGGCGTAGCTTTTTCACCGCCTCTTCAAGGTCGTTCTTTTCGCCGTTCAAAGTGTCGAACTCTTCCTGAACCTCACGCGCATCTTCTTCAGCTCGCAAGTTCACCGCCCCTAACGCCTCGCGTTGGCGCTTTAAGCGGTTCACGTCATTCTCGATCATATCGGCAGGTGGCATTTTGTCTGGATCCGCCCCTAGCGTTTCCAACAAAGCAGCTGGTTCCAGCTCCATTTCTTCGCGGATACGATCAGCGGCGGCCTCAACACGGAAACCGGCCGCCTCGGCCAGAGCTTCGCTACGTGCTCGCGCTTCGCGTGCTTCGGAGGCCGCGCGTTCCGCTCCGCGCTCGTCCTCTTCCGCCTGCCGCATCGCGGTTTCGCCCAAGGCCAGCGCATCAGCGGCGCTATTTCGGCGCGCCTCTGCTTGTTCGATCGATGTAGCGAGAGCCTCCCGTTTGGCGACCAGTTCTTCGGGCGCGGTTGTCGCGGCGGTCAAATCCGCCTCGCTTTCAACCTTGCGCGCTTCAAGTTCAGCCAAACGTTTTTCAGCATTGTCCAACCGTAGACGCCAACCGCTTACCTCTTTGGTGATTTCCTGCTGTCGACGAACCCGGGCCTCGCCCTCGCGCCGCAATTCATCGGAAAGTGAACGCTTTGTCAGCATTGTCATCCGCGCTGCTTCGACGGCTACCTTGCCCCCCTCGACCGCATCACGCGCTGCCTCCAGATCGCCGAGGTCGTCGATGCCGCGCTCTGCTTCGCGCAGTGCATCCCGCGCATCGCCAGCCTCTTCCTCGCGACGGGAAACTGCCATCCGCAAAGTTTCCAGCTTGCCTTTCAACATATCGAGATCGGCTTCGGCGCGCGACAACTGGCGCGTTGAATTGTTTACAGCCTCATCAGCGTCTTTGCGTAACCGCCGCGCGTTTTGGTCCGCCTGTTGCGCAGTATCAAGGTTTGCACGCGCGGCCTTGTGGGCGTCACGTGCGGTATCGGCACGTGCTTCAGCGCTTGCAAACGCATCGGACAAATCGGCCAAACGGTTAACCTGCTGCAACCTTAACGCTGCCGCCGAAGGTGCGTCATCGGCACCAGCACGATACCCGTCCCAACGCCACAAATCACCCTCGCGTGACACGAGCCGCTGCCCCGGTTGCAAACTTGCTTGCAACGCCGCGCCCTGATCCCTTTCAACAAGCCCGATCGCCGCCAGCCTACGCGAAAGAACGGCGGGAGCCTGCACATATTCGGCCAGAAGCGTGACGCCTGTAGGAAACTTCATCCGGTCGGCATATTCTGGCAGAGTTGTCCAACCGGACATTCCGTCCGGCCCGACTTCCGGCGCCTTCAAATCGTCCGCCAGCGCGGCTCCCAAAGCCGCCTCAAAACCCTTATCTGCGCGTACTTCGTCCAGTAACTGCTTGCCGTCGCCCTGATCCCGCTCGATCAGCCTTTGAAGCGCCGAAACCTCGACGCGCAGCGCGTTGGCTTCACCATCCGCTTCCGACAAGCTTGCGCGGGTTTCTGAATCCAGCGTTTGCGCATCTGCACGCGCAGTTTCCGCCTGTGTCAAAGAAATCTCGGCTTTTTGCGCGGCTACGACTGCCTCTTCCTGCGCCTCGCGTGCAGTGGTCAACCGTCCGCCGGCTGCCTCAAGCTCAACTTCGTTTTTGGCCGCAGTCGTGCGCGCGTTTTCTGTTTCCGCCACAAGTTTTGCAAGTGTTGCGCTAGCTTCCTCCATACGGCGTTTTGCAGCTTGATGCCGCGCCGACAAACGGGCGGCGTCTTCGGTCAGTTTATCCAACTCGGATTCCTGTTCGTTCAGAACCGTACCCGCCAGACGTGCGGCTTCCTTGGCGGCATCCAGTTTATCGCTATGACCCTCATGCGCCTTCGCCAGAGCGGTCTTTTCCCAGTCCAATCGTTCGATGGTTTCACCAGCATCGTGGTTCAAACCCTTTTCGCGCTCCATATCGCGGCCGAGCTGGGCAATTCTTGCTTTCAGATCGTCGATGGCCTGCCGCGCGCGCTGTTCCTGCTCGTTCAGGGAATCCCGCTCAACCAACAACCGTTGCAAAACGGCACCCGCGATGGCTTCTTCTTCACGCAACGGCGGGACCTTGCTCTCGGTTTCTGCCCTTGCCTTCGCCCGCAAAGCGGCTTCACCCTGAGCGGAGGCCGCTCCTTTTGTCGCGGCGGTCAGCGCTTCGGATGTCGTCTGTCTTTCAACATCGGCTTCGCGCCACCGACGGTATAACAGCAACCCCTCGGCGCGTCGCAATTCGCTGGCAATCTCGCGGTAACGTGCCGCCTGTCGCGCCTGACGTGCCAGTGATTTAATCTGGCCGTCAAGCTGTTCCAGAACGTCCTCGATCCGCGCCAGATTTGTTTCTGTGCCTTTCAGCTTTAGTTCGGCCTCATGCCGACGCTGATAAAGACCGGAAATTCCCGCTGCTTCTTCCAGCACCCGCCGCCGCGTTTTCGGTTTGGCGTTGATTAGTTCCGAAATCTGGCCTTGACGCACCAATGACGGTGAATGTGCACCTGTCGATGCGTCCGCGAAGAGCATTTGCACATCCCGTGCACGCGTATCTTTGCCATTTGTTTTGTAAGCGGAACCCGCATCCCGCGTAATCCTGCGCACGACCTCCAGTTTGTCTTGGTCGTTAAAAGTCGCGGGCGCCAGTCGATCAGTGTTGTCCATTGTCAACGTAACTTCGGCGAAATTTCGCGCTGGCCGCGAGGAAGCGCCCGCGAAGATCACATCGTCCATGCCGCCGCCACGCATGGCCTTCGCACGGTTTTCGCCCATCACCCAGCGCAACGCCTCGAGCAAATTCGACTTGCCACAACCATTCGGCCCGACCACGCCCGTCAAACCCGGCGCGATCACCAGTTCGGTCGGGTCAACAAAGCTTTTAAAGCCAAGAAGTCTGAGTTTCGAAAATTGCACCAAATGGGCCTGACGTTAATGATTCCGATTGATAGGACAGGATTCCGGCTAGACCCCCTATGAGTCAACCGTAAACCACTCCATCTGGCCTAATAGGCCGAGTTATCCACAACATATCGTGTTATTGGCGTGAAATACCTTGTGCTTTGCAAAAGTAGCCTTAGGTAGTGCGGTTGAACTTGATAGGAAGCACCATGACCACATTACTTGGAATTTCGGGCTCGCTCCGGAAGGAATCGCGAAATACGGCCTTACTTCACGAAGCGGCGCGCCTGTTTGCACCGGACGAATTCATTTTGGCGGACATCCGGTTTCCGCTTTATGACGGCGACCTTGAAGATTCCGAGGGCGTTCCGGACGAAGTCAAAAAGCTTCATGCACAAATCATAGCGGCGGATGCGGTGGTTATCTCGACTCCCGAATACAACAAAAACTTACCCGGCGTTTTAAAGAACGCGCTCGACTGGCTTTCGCGCGAGCGTCCGCAGCCGTGGACAGGAAAACCGGTTGCGATCGTTTCTGCCGCAGATGGGCGTGCGGGCGGCGAACGTTCTCAGTATTCGTTGCGACATTGCATGACGCCGTTTAACCCGCGCATCCTGCAAGGCCCGGAGATAATGATCGCGGCGGCAAGTAAAGCGTTTGACGAAAACGGTCAGTTGGAAAACGAATTTTCGGTCAAATCGCTGACCAGATTGATGGCCGCACTACGCGCCGAAGCCGGGCTCTAGTCTTCTAGAACGCGCGCTTCGTCCACCAGCATGACAGGGATTCCATTTCTGATCGGGAAGGCCAATCCGGCGGCCTTCGAGATTAGTTCTTGCGCCTCCCTGTCATAGGTAAGGGTACTGCGCGTCAGCGGACAGACCAGCGCCTCTAGCATCTTTCGATCAACAGTATGCGGCGCTGGTTCATTCATTTGTTACACCATAATCATTGACGCGAGCTTACGCCGACCCTTTTGGGCATCTTCATCCTTCGGACCAAGCGAGTCAAACAACGTAAACAATTGCGCTTTGGCGGCACCATCATTCCATTCGCGATCACGCCGGAAAGCTTCGAGCAACTCGTCAATTGCGCCACCTGAATCACCCGCCGCAGCGAGCGCCGTTGCCAGGTCGAGACGCGCTTGGTGATCGTCAGGGTCAGCATTTAGCGCGGTGCGGAATTCCGCAGTTTCTCCGAGGTCTGTTGCAGCGTCAGCCAAAGCGACTTGCGCAAGCGCAGCGGCCAAGAGAGGGTCCGATTTCTTCTCTTCCGGAATTTGAACCACAACTTCTTGCGCTTTTTCCAGATCATCATTCGCCAGATAGGAACGGATCAGACCGGAAACCGCCTCAAGATTGTCATCTTCTTCACCAAGGATCGCGGCGAAGGTTTCAATGGCGTCGTCAATTTCACCGTCGTCCAACATCTGTTCAGCCATCTCGAGCGCCTGTTCCATACCGGCACCGCCTCCTTGCGCGGCGACACGCTTGACGAATTCTTTAAGCTCGGCTGGTGGTTGCGCACCCATAAAACCATCTACGGGTTTACCGTCAACAAACGCGTAAACCGAGGGGATCGATTTGATCTGCATTTGCGATGCAATTTGCTGATTTTCGTCAACGTTGATCTTGACCATTTTGACAGCACCGCCAGCGGCTTGAACCTCCGCCTCCAACGCAGGGCCGAGCGATTTACACGGGCCACACCATGGTGCCCAGAAATCAACGATAACAGGGGTCTCTTTCGACGCTTCAATAACGTCATCCATAAAGGTCGCTTCGGAGCTGTCCTTAACAAGATCAGCCGTATTGGTTTGCATATCCATTTGTATTCTCCGGTCTTCCGCCAGTGGCGTATGAGGTTGCTGCTTATTTGGGGGGCGAGACGCCAATCATCAACCCGTAGAATGGCTTTTCATCAATACAGAATGTCGCGCCAAAAAATCTTTTTTGACAGCCATGGGCGGGCGGAGCGCCAAAGTTAGATCACAAAGGGTTTCGGGCTTCGGGATGCCAAACAGCTTGTTCGCCTCCGCTTTTGAAAAGCCGGCGATCTGGATTGCCTCCAGCCAAGCCGAAATCCGGTCGGCGCGCTTGATCTGTGTTTTCACTGTTTTAGGAATTTCGGCGGGTATGCCAAAACGGATATGGACCGCTGCCATCAAACGGGCGTCCATCGCTTTGTACCCAGGCCCGACGGCGGCTTTCACGGGGGAGATCATGTCACCGATCACATATTCCGGTGCATCATGTAACAACGCTGCCAAACGCCATTTGACAGGCGTATTAGGCACAATCATACCGTAAATATGTTCTACCAGCAGCGAGTGTTCGGCAACGGAATACGGGAACTCGCCAAACGTCTGGCCGTTCCAGCGCGCAACAAACGCCAAGCCGTGTGCGATATCCTCGATCTCAACATCCAGAGGCGACGGGTTCAACAAATCGAGCCGTCTACCCGATAACATTCTCTGCCACGCACGTGCGGTCATTAAGGTGCCTCCAAACTATCCGTGCTCTGACATATCGTGAAACATCGCAAGATGCACCAAGGTTGTCGCACAAAAATGACGCCGCGTGATTTGTACTTGCCCAAACACGAGCTTGACGGCGCTCCCTATTTCGGCGAACGCTGGCGCGAAAGGTTCGCAAATGTCCGTACCCCCACCAACCAGTGTTCCATATGGCGGCCCGAGTGCTACGCCCGTTCCGCCCGCACACGAAAAAAACAACTTCCGTGCGATAATCTGGATGTTGATTTCAGTGGTCGGCGCCAGCGCCATGACCGTCGCCGTCCGACAGACTTCGCTCACGATCGACAGCCGTGTTATCGTCTTGTTTCGCGCGGGGATATCGTCAGTTTTAATCGTTCTGGCGATAGGGATGTTTGCCGGCCTTCGTTCGCATATGCGATTTTCAAAACCCGGACTGCATCTTTTCCGTGGCAGTCTGATCGCGTTTTCCACCCATATGGGTTTCTATACGATCGCGAATATTCCAATTGCCACAGCCACTGTTTTGTTCTTCATGGGGCCAATTTTCGCCACCATATTTTCAAGTGTGCTCCATTCCGAACATGTTGGCCCGCGCCGCTGGGCAGCCGTTGGTGCTGGCTTTGTAGGTGCGGTGATTGTCTTAAGGCCCGGATTTTCCGAGTTCCACCCGGCAATGTTAACGGCACTCGGCAGCTCGCTGCTGTTTGCGCTGGCGCTAACGTTGTCGCGCAATCTGGCCACGGCTGACGGGCCGCTCGCTACTTATTTTTCATCGGTTCTGATCACGGCGATTATAACGGTACCACTAGCGGCACCCGCCTTCAGCATGCCGGTAGGTTTGGTAGTTTGGCTTGCGGTTGCAATGGTGGTCGTCGCCAGCGCGGTGCGAGGGTATGCCGACATCGAAGCCTATAGATACGGGGATTCAAGCGTTCTCGCGCCGATTTCCTACCTTCGGTTAGTACTTATTTCGGTGGCTGGCTACTTCATGTTTGGCGAGACGCCAGACCTTGCAACCGTCATTGGGGCAAGCCTGATCATCGCTGCCACCCTGTATATCGCGCTGCGCGAAGCAAAACTTCGGCGGGCGGGCGCCTAAAAGGTTTTTCGGGCCTTCATTGCGGCAGTGATGGTACCATCGTCCAGATAGTCCAGCTCTCCCCCGATGGGCACACCCTGTGCAAGCGAAGTAACGCTTGCGCCGGAACCTTCGAGCTGATCCGCAATGTAATGCGCGGTGGTTTGCCCATCGATTGTGGCACTTAGCGCCAGAACAACCTCACTAACACCTCCGGTTTCAACGCGATGAACCAGACGGGGAATATGCAACTCTTCGGGGCCAACACCATCCAGCGCCGACAAAACTCCGCCAAGCACGTGATACCGCCCCTTGTAGGCGGCTGAACGCTCCATTGCCCAAAGATCGGACACGTCGCTCACTACACAAAGTACGCTATCGTCCCGTTTCGGATCGGAACAAATATCGCAGGTTTCCGAGGTCCCGACATTCCCGCAAGTGGAACACTCCCGCGCAGTTGCAGCCACTTCAGTCATGGATCGCGCCAATGGTTCGAGCAACAGTGTCCGCTTTTTTACAAGCTGCAGGACGGCACGGCGGGCAGACCGTGGCCCGAGACCCGGTAGTTTCGCCATCAACCCGATCAGTTGGTCGATCTCTTTGCCCGCGCTATCGGACATTTACATGCCCGGAAAATTCATGCCCTCGGGCAGGTTCAATCCGGCAGTCGCCTCGGCCATTCCGGCTTGTGCAGCTTCCGATGCTTTCAGCTGTGCTTCCTTGATCGCCGCGAGGATCAGATCTTCGACAACTTCTTTGTCGTCAGCATTAAATAGCGAAGGATCGATATTGAGACCTTTAAGTTCACCCTTGGCGTTGGCTGTGCAGGTGACCATACCCGCACCGGATTCACCGGTTACGAGGATATCATCCAGCGCTGCCTGCGCCTCCGCGATCTTCCCCTGCATTTCTTGCGCTTGCTTCATGATCTTGGCCATGTCGCCAAGTTGTCCTAAACCTTTAAGCATGTCTTACCCTTTTCTCCGAGTTCTCCTCAGAGATAGGGTAGCCGACACTTAAACGCAATGTGCTGCGAAGGGTATTCGGGTCGCTTACTCCACGAACTCGTACAACATGACGGCCTGATTCATTGCCTCAAGAACCCGCTCCACGTCTTTTGCGATAACCATGCGCTGTGCGTCCGTAATTGGCGCGCCTGTCGCCACGGCGGCGAGAATTTTCGAAGGTTCGTTCCACAATGTCTGCACTTCTTCAAGCTTGGCTAAAATCTCGGCGTTCGGCGCGGCAAGGACAACACCCGGAAAGCCGCCGATTAACGAGTTCAAGGTCAGATTGAAGTATTCAAGTGTCTCTGCGAGGTTAGCCATATTCTTTTCGGCATCGATTCCGGCATCAATCAGACAAAATTCCTTGGACATCTTTTGTGTAAACATTCGCTGGCGTCCGGCAAGGTCAATCGTGATGGCCAAGATCAACGGCAGGTCTTCCAGATCCTCACCATATGCCGCTGCAGTTTAGCCAACCGCTGTATTCATGACACCCAGCACATCAAGACCCGCAGCGTTCAGAGCGTCGATCTGATCCGTACTTCCTGCCCCATTTTCCATGACCTCTTGCACCAGCGGCGCATATGTCATCCAATTTTGATCGACCAAGGCCAACGCCGCCAAGACGTCCGACTTCTGCTCAGCATTCAAACCTAGCTCTGCATTGCCAAATCGCAATGCGTCGTGCGTGGTTGCGAACAGGTCATTCGCGGCCGTCAACATGGTGCGGTGGCCGTCTGCGTCAACGTCCGTGAGCATAAAGCATGCCGCTTTTGACATCCGTTGCGAGAGCATCCGCTGGCGTCCGGCAAAGTTAACTTTGTGCTTTGCTTCGTCCGCCAGATCGCTTTGTGCCAGCGCGGGTGTTGTAAACGGGGCTAGTGCAGATAGCAAAATTGCGAAGGCAACGCCTGCGTTTGTTAGATATCGAAAATTCACTGAGTTATTCTCCCGGGTGGGTTCAAATTTAGTTAAAAAATCTGATACGAATGACTCAAGCTGAAGGCGATTAAAATCGCGTGCACTCAACCATAATCAAGACTCTACGTAAAGGGGTTCTATTCCGAAAACGGATCGAGTGGATCCCACTCGTCATCGACGTCGTCAGGGTCAATCGGCACGATATCTTCGTTCGCGTTGCCTTCAAATTCGTTGCTACGCACGTCTTTTATCTCGGAACCGGGGAAGGCCACGAGAACCGACTGAACCAAAGGATGCGCCATCGCTTGGGTGTACATATCGTCGCGCTGCGCTTCTTTAACCTCACCGATGGTCTTGCCACCGCCTGAACTGGCAACGGAAACCACCCAACGCACGCCTGTCCAGTTCATAAGGCGGGACGACAGTTGATTGGCCAACTTGTCCGGCGCCCTTTCCGTTGGTTCAAACTCGATCCGGCCGGGAGAATATTTCACCAGCCTCACATAGTTTTCCACCTCGACCAGCAGTTTCATGTCGCGACGCGTCCGAATAAGCTGCACGACATCTTCAAACTTTGCGTATCGCGCCAGAGCGTCCATGTTCGGTTCAGGTGCCAACATCGTCGTCGCGCCACTTTGCGTGACCGACCGTGTCGTCCGAACCGCTGACGCCGAAGTCCCTCCGTTACCACCGCTAACGCGTCCACCGCCCCCCCCGCCAGGTGGCACCGGTGCATTTTGCAATTTGCGTACAAGGTCGTCAGGGCTGGGCAAGTCCGCAACATGGGTCAAACGGATGACCGACATTTCCGCTGCCATCATCGAATTCGGGGCGTTGGCGACTTCTTCCAGCGCCTTCAACAGCATCTGCCACATGCGCGTCAACGCCCGCATCGGCAAACCCTCAGCCATCATCAAGCCACGTGTCCGCTCATCGGCGTTCACGGTCGGGTCGTCCGCGGCTTCGGGCGAAATCTGCACCACGCTCACCCAATGCGTGACTTCGGCCAAATCGCGCAACACCGCCATCGGGTCGGCCCCATCCGCATATTGCGAGGACAATTCGTTCAACGCGCCTGCTGTATCGCCGCGCATAATCAAATCGAACAAATCAAGCACCCGCCCACGGTCCGCCAACCCCAGCATCGCGCGAACTTGTTCAGCCGTGGTTTCACCTGCACCATGCGCAATAGCCTGATCCAGAAGTGACAGAGCATCACGCGCCGACCCTTCCGACGCCCGCGTTATCAATGCCAAGGCATCGTCTGAAATTGCCGCATTTTCCTTGGTGGCAAGCCCCCTGAGGAATTCGATCATCACCTCCGGTTCAATCCGGCGAAGATCAAATCGCTGACAACGGGACAGAACCGTCACCGGAACTTTGCGAATTTCGGTGGTGGCAAAAATGAACTTCACATGCTCCGGCGGTTCCTCCAGCGTTTTCAACAACGCGTTGAAAGCGGAGGTCGAAAGCATGTGCACTTCGTCGATAATATAGACTTTATAACGGGCCGACGCGGCACGGTAATGCACACTCTCGATAATTTCGCGGATATCACCGACACCGGTGCGCGAGGCCGCATCCATCTCCATAACGTCCACATGCCGACCCTCGCGGATAGAGACGCATTGATCACAAACCCCGCAAGGTTCGATCGTAGGGCCGCCTGTGCCGTCCGGCCCGACACAGTTCAAACCCTTCGCAATGATCCGCGCCGTAGTGGTCTTACCCGTCCCGCGAATACCCGTCATAATAAACGCATGCGCGATCCGGTCAGCATCAAAAGCGTTTTTCAACGTCCGAACCATCGCGTCTTGACCGATCAGATCGGCAAAAGTCTCCGGCCTGTATTTGCGGGCGAGGACTTGGTAGGAGGATTGAGATGTGTCGGTCATGAAAGCATCCAAAATTTGATTAGGTGATTTCTAAAAGGAAGCACACCAGATTGCCAGATAAAAGCCCGACCACGCACGAGTCGCAATTGCATACTTGCCTCTCATTGTCCGAAAACTTGCAAAAAATCGCAATTACAGCCCATAATCTGCGATAATTTCTGATTTTCACCTAAATTGAGGGTAGATAAATTTCCGAAAAATCGCGATAACCAGTCAATCAAATTCAATGGAGTGTCCAAATTGTTAGTAAACTACAATTTTTTTCTTATCGACAGTATTACGCAAAATGGTGGCTCCGCCAACTGGACCTATGCATTTAATCCAGCGGGCGGAACGGTCGTTCCGGTCGATTTCGGACTAAATGGCGTTCCGGACCCTAACGAATCTGTTATTGTTACAATCAATGGATCTACCTATTCTACACATTATGATGGTTTCGCAGATATGGGCGGCACAACGATCAGTTTCGATGTGATTACCCTGACAGCGTTAGACCCGATTCCAGGTCCCTTAGACGGTCTTCAATACGGTATCAGCACGGATCCAACTTGGGCTCCGAACATAAGTACAAGCGTTGGAAGTGCTCTTGACCCGAACCACTACACTACGTTTTGCTTTGTCGCAGGAACGCTAGTTGATGCTAACGGGAAAAACACCGCCGTAGAAGACCTGCGGATTGGTGACGAGGTTACAACTTCGCTGAACGGTCTCCAAAAGGTTGTTTGGGTTGGCTCGCGTAAAATTTCCGACCAAACCGCAAAACACATACTGCCGATCCGCATCGAGGCCGGAGCGCTCGGTGAAAACCTTCCTAAACGCGACCTACTCGTTTCGCCGCAGCATCGCGTATTGCTGAACGATTGGCGTGCCGAGCTTTTGTTTGGTGAGCCGGAGGTGTTGGTCGCAGCCAAGCATCTGGTTAATGATACCGATATCCGTGTTGCCACCGATCTGGAAGAATTCGAATATTTCCACATCATGTTCGACAGCCATCAGACGATCTTCTCGGAAGGATTACCAACCGAGAGCTTCCACCCTGGTGACATGGCTATGAAATCCTTGTCTGAAGAATCTCGCGCCGAAGTTTTGGAACTATTCCCCGAACTTGCAGAAAATACGGCGAGCTATGGTCCTTCCACGCATGTGACCCTCAAAGCCTTTGAAGCACAGGCTTTGAACGCAATTTGATTGCTGCGCTATGCTCCCAAAAGCATAGCGCGCCTCCCAACCTGACATTTCGCTGACATCCCGTGTAAGGAAGTTGATGCACAAAGTATTGCATGGTGATTATACCAGAGCGAAACGATTCGCTCGTCTGAACAAAGTTAGGAACTTCGAGATGGACAATTCTGAAAAAACACTTTCCCGCCGTAAAGCGCTAGGCCGTATTGGCTTGTTTGCAACTGCTGCGTACACGG
>JGI24025J20009_10000223_pt1 | contig 43981 bp, 32 predicted proteins | sample Cruoilmetagenom3_FD_20009 | JGI IMG/M metagenome (IMG submission 20009)
TCCGTCCATGTACTCGCAAATATGATATAAAAAACGGCTTTGCGATTGTGTATTTAAAACCTTCATTACATTAGGATGATTAATACGTTGCCCTACCCACCCTTCGCGTATAAAGCCTTGAAGGTAGTGTATATCGTCTTCAAAATTAACCGAAGGTGCCTTTAATACAACGGGAGGTGCATCAGGTGCTTGTTGTACCAAATAAATGTGCGATCGGCTGCTTTCGTTGATTTTACGAATAACCGTATAACCATCAATTATTTGGCCAACTTCTAATGCGGGTGGTATTTTTCGCTGCGTTAACGATTGATAAAGCTCATCTAGATTTTGCTGCGCAATGCTATTTACCTTCACTAATAAACAACTCACATTATCATCACTGCCTTGTGCTATAGCGCGTGAGGTAATGGCCTTTGCTGCCTGCTCTAAGTTGTTATGGGCGTTTATTTCGTTGGCAATTTCACTATAGGGCAATACATCATGCACACCATCGCAAGTCAGTATGTAAATATCGCCGGCTTTTAGGTCAACTTCGTAAACATCAATTTCTTGATGTGACTGCGCGCCTAAAGCACGAGTGAGCGTATCGTTTACTTTATGATCCCGCGTTATCGCTTCCATTTGATTATCGCGTAAACGCGTAATGCGAGTATCGCCTAAATGAAATATATACCCCGTAGCTGATTTTAATATAAGCGCCGTAAAGGTGGTCATCCAATCTGCTTGGCGTTGCCCTAAGTGGTTATAGTTAACTGATTGCGAATATAACCACTGATTTAAGCTAGCTAAAACCTTAGAAACCGATTTTTTGACCGCCCAACTGTCGGGTGTATTTAAATACTCATTTATAAAATGAGTAACACTGAGCTGCGATGCTTGTTTGGCATTTTTAGCCGATGAACACCCATCCGCTAAGCACGCAATAGCGCCTTTTGTTTCTTGTTGTTCGTGCTCAGTACTTAAAGCAGCAAACGCATCTTGATTTTCATCTTTTATGCCCGCGGCACTGTGCCCACCAAAAGAAACATCTAGCGTATTATTACGAACTTGAGCGTGTTGGGTTTCATCAAACATGGTTAACGGTGCCTTAAGTCACTGAAATAAGTTCAACAGAGCCATCTTCGTTTACTTCTGTCATGTGCCCATCTGGCTCTTTCATGAAAAATAACGCCCCTAAACCTAACAATGCACTGGCAGCAATGATCATAAAGAAAGTTTGGTAATCCACTAATGAGAGCGCCGTTAAATACACCACCGCGCCAACGTTACCGTAAGCGCCTGTCATACCTGCAATTTGCCCTGTTAAGCGGCGTTTAATAAGTGGCACAGCCGCAAAAACCGCTCCCTCACCAGCTTGCACAAAGAACGAACACGCCATGGCAGCAGCTACAGCAAGCCAAAGTGGCCAGCTAGCGTCAACTAATCCCATAACAAAGTAGCCAACAGCTAACCCTGAGGTAAGAACAATAAGTGTTTTACGACGACCCATTCTATCTGAGATCCAACCACCACCCGGGCGCGAAGCTAAATTCATAAACGCATAAGCAGAGGCCAGTAAACCTGCGTACACCATATCTAGGCCAAACACTTCCATAAAAAATAATGGCAGCATAGATACAACGGCCAGCTCTGAGCCAAAGGTGGTAAAATATAAAATATTAAGTACAGCTACTTGTTTAAATTCGTAGCGGTGTGATTCTGGCACGGGTTGTTTAAAGATATGTCCGTTTATATCAAAGGTTTTATATACCTCGTAAGCGTATAACAGCACTAAAAATGCATAAACGGCTAAAACAAAATTGGCAGAAATTAAATTAGCGCCTGTAGGAGACAACTTCCAAGTAAGTAAAGCCAGTGCGCCATACATAGGTAATTTCATAATAAGCAATAATACAAAGTCACCTTTACTGGTTACTTCCATTGCGCCTACTTTTTTAGGCTTAAAGTACGTCCCCCCTTTTGGTGTATCGGTTACGTTTATGTACCAAATAACACCAAAAATAACGCTAAGTACGCCTGTTAAACCAACGGCATAGCGCCAGCCATCGTCGCCGCCAAACATAAGCGCTAATACAGGTAGTAACATGGCAGCGGCAGCCGAGCCAAAATTACCCCAGCCACCATAAATACCTTCTGCTGTACCAAGCTCATTAGCCGGGAACCACTCGCTCACCATACGAATGCCCACTACAAAGCCTGCTCCAATAAAGCCTAGTGCAAAACGCGCGATAGCGGCTTGCTCAAATGTGGTGGCCATAGCAAACATAAAACACGGTATGCTACATAAAATAAGTAAAGCGGCATAAACAATACGCGGACCAAACTTATCTGTCAGCATGCCAACAACAACACGCGCGGGAATGGTTAAGGCCACATTTAAAATGAGCAGCGTTTTTACCTGTGCCATAGTTATACCTAGCGAGCCCGCTATTGCCCCTAATAATGGAGCATGGTTAAACCATACAAAAAAAGAGATAAAAAACANCATCCAGCTTAAATGTAGTATTTTCATTTTTCCGCTAAACGATATGAGATTAAACCCAGAACTCGGTTGCATGTTTTTTTCCTTGTAACGATTATTATTTTAAGCAGTGAGTACGATTTTGGTAGTAATAACACTGCGACGATTGTTAAATTAACGTTAACCGCTTTCAGCAATTACTAAGCCAACAATTAATAAGTAGGTTTTTCAGTCACTTATATTTTTAGGGAATTAATATTTATTTCGCTTTGCACTATTTAAGCAGCTTTGTTGAGCGTAAACAGTGCAAAGAATTTTTAAGCTTTACTTGCTCTAGGTTTTAACTAATTGGTATTGTTAAAAAAAATTATGAGAACTCATTAATGCAAAAACCCCCTTTAACGTATCAGCAGCAATTACGCTATTCTCGCCATATTATGCTTCCTCAGCTAGATATAGATGGACAAGAAAAAATATGGCAAAGTCATGCTCTTATTGTGGGGTTAGGTGGATTAGGCTGCCCAGTTGCGCAGTACTTAGCGGCATCGGGCGTAGGTACGTTAACGCTTGTAGATAACGATGTGGTTGATGCAACTAACTTGCAAAGGCAGGTGCTCTATAAACAAAGTGATGTTGGGTGCTTTAAAACCCACAGTGCAAAAAAACAGTTAACTCAGTTAAATAATGAAATAGAGATCCACACTATTGATGAATTTTTAAATGAAAATTCGCACCTTGAACAACTACTTAGCAAAGTAGATGTAGTTATTGACTGCACTGATAACTTAGCAACACGTAATTTGCTCAACAGCGCCTGCTATAACACCCGTACGCCCTTGGTTTCGGGCTCTGCCATAAGGTTAGAGGGACAAGTAGCTTGCTTTACAATGGCGCCTAATAGCCATTGCTACGGGTGTGTGTCACAGCTCTTTGGCGAACAAACTCAAAGCTGTTCAGAGTCAGGCGTACTCTCCCCTATTGTAGGGCTTATTGGCAGTATTCAAGCGACTGAAGCACTTAAAATTATTGCAGGACTACCTAGTAAACTCACCGAGCAGCTGTTACTTGTAGATGGTTTGAGTATGGAGTTTAACCGTTTTAACATTGTTAAAAATAAGCACTGCCCTGTTTGCAGTGCTTAATTTAGTACATTGTAAATACATGACTGCTTTTAAAAGCCTAATTTAGCGTTTCTAGGTTATTTATTGTCAAATAAATCTGCTCGCCTGGGCTTACGGCACTTTGCTGCCATTGCCTTTTAGACACCGCGCAATACAGTAATTGCGTATCTACATTAACAGTTAGCAGCCATTTCTCATCAAGCTGCTGGGCATTTTCAAGCATACCTATTAGCACGTTTGCACTGCTCTCGTTAATTGGTTTTACTTTGCTGTAGGTTATTTGGCTGCTTTCTATAATTAACTTATGGTTTTGTTTTACCAGCGAAGGCACTGCATATAAATGCTGTTGGCTATTACTAAGAGTAAGCTGGTAAAGACCAAAAGCCTCATTAAATTCAGGCTTACTATAACTAAGTATACTAAGTGGCGTTTGGCTCTTATTTGTATAAATACTTTGCACCACTTCTTGTGTTGCACCGCACTGGAGCACGTTGCCTTTCGCTATATGAAGTAATGTATCGCTGCAATAAAGTAGCTCTTTTAAAGAGTGGCTGACAATAATAAATTTAATACCATGGGATTTATTTAGTTGTTGAACAGCCCCCAACATCGTAAAACGCGTTGACCAATCTAAGGCGCTAAATGGCTCATCAAGTAAAATAACAGATTGCCCACTTAGTAGTGTTCTTGCAAAAATTACGCGCTGGCGCTCCCCGCCCGAAAGCCCCGACACATCACGATTTAGTAATGGGTTTAGTGCTAATAAATCAATTACCTGATCAGGCGTTAGGTTATTACTTTTATTTTTACAATGCTTGTGAGTAAACAGTAAATTACCCATCACATTTAAATGTGGAAATAACGGGCACGACTGCAGCTGTAAAGTAAGTAGGCGTTTATCGGGCTTCAAATGAGTAATATTATGATTGTTTATACACACATTTTGCGCCGTCGTAAGCCCTGCTATCGCCTGTAATAAGCTCGATTTGCCAGAGCCCGAAGGGCCAAACACCCCTAAAATATCAAATTGATTTATAGCTAAATCAACATGTAATTCAAAATCGTCCAAACGTTGATGACATTGTATTTTAAGCACGATTAGCAGCTCCGTTTATCACGGTTTTATTAAATTTAAACAACAACACTAAACACGCAAACGAGATTGCTAGCAATACCAACGACAATTGGTGCGCTGCCCCATAATTAAGCGACTCTACATGGTCGTACAATGCAATAGACACCACTTGGGTTTCGCCTTGTATATTGCCACCAATCATTAGCACTAAACCAAATTCTCCCAATGTATGGGCAAAGCCCAGTGCAAAGGCACTGCCTATGCTTGGCTTTAATAGCGGTAACGTTAAATACATAAAACGTTTAAATGGACTTATTCCTAAGGCAATAGCAGCTTGATTATAAGTAGTATTTATTTGTTTAAAGCCCGCCAGTAACGGCTGCATCACAAAAGGGAGAGAGTAAAATAACGAACCAATAACCACCCCTTGAAAACTAAACGCGAGCTGCGTACCCGTGAGCCAAAACCAAAACTGGCCAAATGCATGAGTCGGTGAAAACAATACCAATAAATAAAAGCCCATTAGCGTAGGCGGCAGCACCAAAGGCATTGCTATAAGTGCTTCTAATATAGGCTTTAACTTACCTTTAAAACTGGCTAGCTGCCATGCAAGCGGAATGCATATAATCAACAAAATAGCAGCCGTTATAAAGGCAAGTTTAATTGTAAGCCACAGCGCTGTTACATCACTTGCTAACATCACTTTCCTTTGCTTTATAACCAAGCTCTAATAATGTTTTTGCGGTTGAGGGGGCATTTAAAAAAGCCATAAATTTTTTAGCTGCCGTTAAATGCTTAGTAGCGCTTATGATAACGCCTTGCTGCGTTATTTCAGGGTACTTTTCAGATTCGATAAGCGTGTAATTTAAATATTTTTTATTTTTAGTTTTGCGATACGCCGACTTTAACGTAGATAGCGCGACCAAGCCTTTAGCGGCATTGCCTGTTTCTACAAATTGAAACGCATGGGTAATATTATTTGCATACACAAATTCATACGGTGTTTTTATATAGTTTTTAGCATAATGCGCCGATGATTGCCCATATGGCGAAAACCGCGGATTAGCAATGGCTAATTTATTATTAATAACTGAGTTGCTTGGCTGCCACAGGGCTAATAAACCAATCGCATAGGTGGTTAAGCTATTTTTGAGTGCAAAGCCGTCTTTGATCAGTGCGTGTGGGCGTGCAGCGTCGGCTGATAAAAAAATATCGTACGGTGCACCGTGCATAATTTGAGAGTGTAATACGCCGCTAGAAGCAGCTGATATTTTAATATTAATATTTTTCAGGGCAGGGTTAGTTACCAGCGTTTGCAGCACAGGTTTAAAATTGCTCGCAACGGCTATATGCAGCGTTTCTTTTGCGTTAAGAGGATTGCTAAATACCACTAACAGTAATAACAAATAACCATACCATGTATTGTAAAGCTTTAACATTATAAGTATTGTTTTAAAAATCAGACACATTATAAAAAACAATATATATGAACGATGTATGCAATGCACCTGGTTTATTACCAGTAGAAACCGCAATTAGTAACATGCTAAGCGCTATTAACTTTAGTAAAGCCGCAGAAACCATTTCAATAATGCAAAGTGTTGGCCGTGTTTTAGCAAGCGATATTAAATCCAATATAAATGTGCCTGCTCACGATAATTCGGCAATGGATGGCTATGCACTTTGCCTAAGCGATGGGTTAACAACTTATCAGCAAGTAGGCAGTGTATTTGCTGGGCAAACCTTTAAAAACACCTTAACACCTGGGCAATGCGTTAGAATTATGACCGGCGCTGCCCTGCCCCCTGGCGCTAATGCGGTAGTTATGCAAGAAAACGCCAGCGTAGATAACGACAAAATAACATTTACAGGTCATATTGAGCTCAATAATAATGTGCGCTTTGCAGGTGAAGACATTGCAAAAAATAGTGTTGTTTTTAAAGCGGGCAGAAAACTAAAAGCAGTCGATGTAGGCTTACTTGCCTCTATTGGTATTAACCAAGTAAGTGTATATGAAACACTAAAGGTCGCGGTTTTTTCTACAGGGGATGAACTTATAGAGCCTGGCAATGCCCTACCAGCAGGTGCTATTTATGAAAGTAATCGCGCTGTTATATTAAGCGAGCTTAATGATAACAATATAGAAGTGATTGATTTTGGGATAATTGCCGATGATAAAACGCTCATTAAAAACACATTTTTAAAAGCAAACGAGCAAGCCGATGCCGTAATAAGCTCTGGTGGTGTATCGGTTGGCGAAGCCGATTTTACTAAAGAAGTATTAAATGAAATTGGCGATATACACTTTTGGAAAATTGCCATGAAACCTGGCAAACCCTTTGCTTTTGGTAAATTACCTAACAGCTACTTTTTTGGTTTACCAGGTAACCCCGTATCGGCAGCCGTTACGCTTGAGCGACTTGTAAAGCCAGCCCTTACAAAGCTTTCAGGAAATGAACATACTGCTAAGTTACGTTTAAAAGCAACCACCACAGCGCTGATTAAAAAGCGCCCCGGCCGTACCGACTTTCAACGCGGTATTGCCAGCACCGACGAAAACAATAACCTACTGGTAACGCCTATAAATAAGCAAGGCTCAGGGGTACTCTCATCGCTTAGCCACGCTAACTGCCTTATTGTGGTGCCCGCCGAAAGTGGCAATATTGCAAAAGACGAAACCGTAGAAATAGAGCTACTATAACTTATGCCAATGCTTAGTTAGGTAGTATATAAGCACGAGTAATAAAAAAGCCCAGCAAGTATGTGCAACTTGCTGGGCTTAAGTTTAGGTTTAAACCGCTATTAAAATAACGACTCAAAATCACCATTAGGAAATAATACCCCAGGAATACCACGTACTGCGGTTACATCCGCAATTTTTGTATCGCCTAAGTACAAGCCACCGCTGTAGTTGCTGCCAGCTTGTTTTACATCAAGCCAGCGACCGTTTTCACCTTTTGCAGTTAAGCTAATATTGCTATTTACTTCTCTAATGCGTAAATCTAAAGCTTTTTGCTTTACGCTAATAAATACATCACTACTGGTAAGCTGCGATAAATCAATAACATCACCTACATACGCTAAGCTAAAGTCACTCGCACCACCTAATGGCAGAGCCAGTTCTAGGCCAAACATTAAATCATCGTTTTCCTCACCCGTCAGTGGCGAAGCTTCTAATGCTGTAATATGAAAAGGCGTAGTTTGAATATCACTTTGATATTGGCCAGCAAAATCAAAGGCAGATAAAGACGTAACTTCCTGTGCAAACGCAGTAACAAATCGATTTAGATCTAATGATATCTCACCAGTAAGCTCGCCTGATTGCTTAGCAATAACTACATCAGTGGTAATATTAGCAATGCCTGTTTGTGCATCGGGTAATAATTCACTTTGCTCACTTACCCCATCAAATTCCACCAGCAGTTCACTTACATCAACATCTAAGCGCGTATCGCCATTAATAACAGAAGCGCTCATTACCCCTTCTATTTTATCACCAAGTACACCGCTTATTCTAAATGTGGGGATAGACATGTCTATATTTACTGGGAGGCCATCATAGGTACCGGTAATTAGCCATTCGTAGGGTGAGGTTGAATAGCTAATATCAAGATTACGTAACGTGTACTGCCCTTCGCTCGCAGATACTTCTGCAAGTGGAGAGTAATTTATGAGTACCTCATTAATCACCTCAGCAAGCACGGTAATAGTTTGCTGAGTATCGTCATCAAGTGCGCTTTCTAGTTGTTCAAGCTTCGCGTCTAAATCATCTGCGTAGGTTGTGTCCTGTAAGCGAATAACACCTAGCGCATCTCTTATATTTTCGAGTAATTCGCGTGACTCTAATGCTTGCTCAGTTTCAACTTTTTGTTGCCAATTGGTATAACTAGTCACGCTCGCAATAGTTTGCTTAACCTGCCCGGCTACACTTTGAATTAAACCATTACCTTGTTCACTGTAAAGGTTATCTGCGATGTATTGATCAGCTAAACTGCTGTAAGTTTGCCAAGCACTTGTATCATCCTGCTGGGTGATAAAATCATCAAATGCAGTGGCTAAATCAAATCCTTCAACAGACACACCAGCGACGATAGCGCTATANGTAAATGCNTTAGCAACGATTTCTGCCTCTAGTGTATTACTCAAGCTACTATGTGTAAGCTGATAAAAAGGACTCGCAGATAAACTTGCAAGGGTNGCGTCAACATTTGCATTCGTAATTGCGGTGCTCAATGGCGAGAAAAACACCTCATTAACGCCTGGCGCAACATAGGCACGGGCAGCATAGTTTAAATTAACGCCAGTTATCTCTTCAAAATCAATTAAACGGTTTTCGTTTATATCGTTTACATCACCGCGAAGCGTTCTGCCACAGCCTGTAAAGCGTGGGCACGGCAAGGCGCTATCGTCAGGTATAAATTCAAATGTATAAAAATTAAGAGGCGATACACTCACGCTGGCGGTATTTATGTTTTCGACCGCGACAGACTCAACCACATTGCCTTGGCTGTCTAATTGGTTAAGGGTACCTTTGGCTGATTGCCACTGAGGTACATAAAAATTTACGGTAGAGGTAGATGCTACGCTTATTTCAACCGCTTCGTCACTACTGTCATTTGAAGAGCTACCGCAGCCACTAAGAGCTAGAGCAACTGACAAAGGTAAAAGTTTTTTTAACATCTTCATTCCTTAAAACTTAATGTTCATGTACCAATTTACATTCGCATAATAAGCTTTATCTAAGTCTAAACTGTCGGTTTGTAAATTAAGACCAAAGTACTCGTTTTCAATACCGACTAAAAACGCCTCACTTTTTGTTTCATAGCCAGCTTGTACTTTCCAATGATCCCAAAAATGAATACGCCCTTTTAGCTGACTAAATGTATCTTCATCGTACTGCTTGATTGTAAGCGCCGTTGAATATCGGCGGTTGATTCGATAATCGGCAAAGGCGGTAATACGCATTTCCATATCAAGTGTGTGTGACTGGGTATTTCCAAAAGCAGATGTTTGAAGAGAAACAGTCGGAGTAGAGGTAACATTACCACTTTCATCTTCACTGAAAGGGATTTCTGTTGTTTGCCCTTTTACCGCGCCTGTATCATCAAAGTCAGTTTTATAAAGCAGATCTTTTACACTTAGCCCTACTTTTAAATCGTCATTTACTTGCCAATCAGCAAAAATATCTAAGCTATAACCCAGGCCTTCAGGGTTTTGCGAGGGAGTAAATTTTTTAAATAAAATATCTTTCGAAAAATTATAATCAGCAGTAATGCTGCCTTCAACATCGTCACTAAACACTCGCCCATCTACTGAGGCATCTTGAAAATGTGTACTGGCAAAAACAGACACTTTTGGTGTAATAGTTAGCGCGTTTTTATCTAAAAATTTAAAATCGTATGAAACAAACACCCCATTAGAGGTCACTTGTTTTGCATTTAGCTGATACGTGTAAAATCGCTCTTCAAAGGGTAAATCGTTTTTTTCTAAATAAGTATAAAGTGCAGTATCGGGATCAAAATTAAGTACGTAGTCATAACGGCTCTGCAAACCAACTTTAAAATTGTTGTAACCCACGCCAATCTCAAAAATATTATAAGTAAATGCACTGTCGCCAGACTTAATAGGCTCGTCAAAATCATCTACAAATGCTTGTACTGGCTGTGCCTCAGTGTAAATTTCGGCGTCAAAGTGAGTAAATATTTGAAATTGATTATTTGCAGAAGCTAGAGGTGAAAGTAGAGCAGTTGAAAATCCTAACAAGAGAATTTTTTTTTTCATAATTTAATCGCTTTCTATAAAAAAAGGGAAAAGCACACAGCTTTTCCCTTTTATAGTTTAAGTATTAGTTAGATGAGTCAATTAAAGTCACATCTGTGTAATCAATTACTTCATCATCAATGTAAGTAATTGAAACACCATTTGTTACCTTAGTTGCTGTACCAAAGGTCATCATCATGCCATCGTACATAGCTTTAACATCGCCCATGTAACCAGCTGATTCAGTACCCGACATAGACAGCGTGTAACCCATTGCAGCGTCGCCATTTACTTTAATTTCAAGCATGGTCATGTCTTCATCACCACTGCTATCCACTTCAGACATTACGCTAAAGTCTAAGTCGCCAGACATACCTGCTAGTTCTAGCATAGCCATGTCTGTCTCTTCCATGCCGCTTAAGTTAAGTGTACCCATAAAGTCTGAGTCACCGTCCATAATTTCAACACGGTTCCACGCTTGCGTCATCGTAAGCTCAGCGTCATCAACGGTATCTGCACTCACATCACCGTCAAACGTAAATACTAAACACGAATCAATTTGCGTAGAGTCAGTAATTGTACCATCAGCAAATGCTTGACACTCTTCAAGTGCATCTGCGGCTACATCACCCGTAACAAGCTCAACAGTTGCATCACTTTCAGTAGTTAGCATACCGCCCCAAGCAACAACCAATTGGTTATCTTGATACGCTGCAGACGCTGTAATTTCGCTACCGGTCGTCGCATTAGTAAGCATTAGCGTTAAATCATCTAAGCTGTAGTCGTACGCCCACTCAGGATGAGTTGTTGAAGTACCTTCACCAGAGTTACCCATATCGGCAAGCTCTTCAAATACATCAAATAACACTTCAGCTGTGTCGTAAAGTGCATCACCACCGGTACTTGTTAATACCGTCATCGTAGAAAGTGACTCTGATGTTTCTTTAACAGATGCCGTTGCAACCGCAAGCTCTGCTTCTGCTTGAAGGCTAAGCGCAGTTACAAGTTGCTCGTTTGCAAGTTCAGCCTGAGTTTCAGCAGCTTCGGCCATCATTTCTGCACTTTCAACTAAATCAGCAGCTTCAGCCATATCAGCTTCAGTTACTGCTACAGCTTCATATTCAGTTGCTGCTTCTAGTGCTTGTTCAATCGCAAGCTCTAGTGCATCTACAGCAGCAGAAAAATCTGACGCAGCCGTTACCGCAGCATCAACTAATTCAACAGTTGCTTGTGCATCGTCACCCGAGTCAACAGCAGTTTGCGCATCAGCAAGTGCACTTGTTGAAGCGGCTTCAGCTGTATCTGCAGCTGCTTTCTTTTCATCTGCAACATCTGCAGTATTCAAAGCAATTTCTTTAGCGGCTTCTACTTCAATTTCGTATACTCAGTAATAGCGGCTTCTGCATCAAGCACTAACTGTGCAAGTGCTGCATCGTATGTGCTTACGTTTTCTACTTCTTCTAAAGCAGCGTCTTGTAAATCAATTGCAGTATCTAGTATGCCTTGGTAGTCAGAGCTTTGAGCTACTAATAAAGTCGCTGTGCTAACATAGCCTTCTGCTAGCACATAAACCTTGTTTGTTGCCGTTGATAAGTCCGCTGCTTCAGCTTCATTTTCAAGTGCAGCTACAGCCGCAACAAATTCAATTGCAGTAGCTGCGTCAGTTACGGCATCACCCATGTCTTGAACATCAGCAAGCATTTCTTCAGCAGTATCTATAGATGTTTGAAGAGCAGAAAGTTCAGTAGAAGATGCATCAATTTGCGCTGATAAAGCAACTGCTAAATCTGCAAAAAAGTCATCGCCTGCAACACACTCATCGCCAGTACAACCCAGCTCTTCTAGAGCTTCTTGCACAGTACCTGCAAGTTCTGCCAGCTCTGCATCGGTTGCTGCGCCATTTTTAACTGCATTGTCTTTTGCTTCTTTTGCTTTAGCTGCAATACCAGCGGAATTTTGTGCAAATGTAGCAATATCAGCAGCTGATGCATTAGGGTTATTTGCTAAGTAGGCTGCTTCTAATGCCGCTTTAATAGCATCTTCATCACCCGTTGCAATAGCTACAAACACGCTTGCAGTACTAGAAACGGCTGTTTGTAAGGTTGCTGCAATATCAGTTGTACTTAAAGTACCTGCTGCAATACCAGCTTTAATGCTCGCTATAGTATCAGAAATTGATGGTAAACCTTGAACCGAAGACGACAGCTGTGCAATCATCAACACGCCTTGCGAAAGGCTTTCTTCACCGTCTACATCACTTAAATCTACTGCACCACCGTTTGATAAGTCACCAATAAGCGCTGACAATAAAACAGCTGCATCTGGTCCAAAAACTTGGATCACTGTATTTAAGCTTGTTGATGCAATAACATCAGCGTCAACTTCACCTTCGGCTTCAAGTAGGGCTTGAGCAACCAGCGTAGTTAAAAATGTTACGTTAGCTTTAAACGAACGTGCTACGTTTGCATCGCCTGCTGCGCCGCTCGTATCAGATGAGTCGGCTTCTGCTGCAGCTACATATTTAACAACAGAAAGCTCTAAGTCGGCTTTGTACCATTCACCAAACTCAATGTTAGTATCGCCATCGTTTACGTCATCTGCTTCTGGCGCATCATCGTAAGTTCCACAACCAACGTAAGCATCACAACGTAAGAAGCTATCATCGCCTTCTTCAGCAGTAGTCACTGTAATATATACAGGGCCTGTAAAGTCATCTTCAAGGTAAATGCTGTAGCTACCATTATCGCCGGTTACTAGCGCATCTGGGTTACCTGCTATTTTGCTAGCTTCTACTGCCGCATCTGCCGCATCTTGAGAAGTTGCTTCGCCGGTAAACGTTTCAGCTTCTGCTGATGCTTCTAATCTAAATGCAACTGGAACACTTTGCCCTGTTTCATCAAGTGTCATCACACTAACAACGGCACCTTTCATTGCACCTTTAACAGCTTTACCTGTTATTTCTACGTTAAATTGAGCGTCATCAGATGATGTAACAGATTCAACTGGAGGAACGTAAGTGTTTCTGTCGTTGTCTGAACCACAACCCGCTAAACCTAGGGTAAGTGCAACAGATGCTGCAATTGGGGTAATTTTATTCATACGCTGTGCCATTTATTTCTCCTTGATAGCCTGCAATGAGTATCAGAAATTATTTTATAAAATATACGCGTGAAAGTTTACAAAAAAACATAAACAGACACACAATAACAACCTTTGTTACTTATTAATTAAAGTAACATTAAGCAATGAGTTTTTGCTACATTTTTATGCGCTATAAGTACAAGTTTTTACCTAAATTTAAACGACGCTTCTTCATAGGCTTTACTATTTTTCAATAAGATATGTTAAAACCATTAAGAAGCATCGCTCTGCCGTACCATATATCCACTATATTAAGTGAATATTACATTTAATTTAGTTTGTTAATAATATTCTTCAAGTAATTGCGACAGATACGCTAAAAAAAACGCCCGCCAAGGCTAATATAATGAAAAAGGATGGGGTTAGGTGGTGTTTTGAAATGAAATATATAAACAGAGTGTTTATTTAGCTTTGTATTAAAACTAAACGTTGAACAGTCATTAACGAGCAATATGCGCCGTTAATGACTCAATATAAAACGTTAAAATCAGCTTATTGCAAAGCCCTAACTACGCCCTCCATAAGCACACGAGCACTGCGGCTCATACTTGCTTTGGTAACTTGCCAATTTCCAGCTATTTTTTTAGCTTCTGCGCCTACTTTTAGCGTGCCAGAGGGGTGACCAAAGTTAACTTCGTTCAATGTCCCGCCACCTGCGGCCACATTAACAAGCGTACCTTCAATAGCGGCGGCTGCGCCAATAGCGACTGCGGCTGTGCCCATCATAGCGTGATGAAGCTTGCCCATAGACATAGCACGTACTAATAAATCAATTGTTGTAGCTTCAATAAACTTACCACTTGACGCGTTATAATCTAATGGCGCTGCCACAAAGGCTAATTTAGGTGTATGTTGGCGTGTTTGAGCTTCGTTAATATTAGCTATTAACCCTATTTTGACTGCGCCATAGGCACGAATAGTTTCAAGCTTTTTAAGTGCGTCAGTATCGTTATTAATATCGCTTTGCAGCTCAGTGCCACTATAGCCAATATCCTCGGCATTAATAAATACAGTAGGAATACCCGCGTTTATCATAGTGGCTTTTAAAGTACCAACACCTGGTACTTCTAAGTCATCTACTACATTGCCTGTTGGGAATAACGCCCCTTCACCATCGGCGGGGTTTAAAAACTCTAGCTTTACCTCGGCAGCAGCAAAGGTCACGCCATCAAGTTCAAAATCGCCAGTTTCTTGCACTTCGCCGTTGGTGATAGGTACATGAACTAAAATGCTTTTTTTAATATTAGCCTGCCATACACGCACCACAGCTACACCGTTATCGGGTACTTTGCTTTTATCAACTAAGCCGTTCATTATAGCAAACGCACCTACTGCGCTGGTTAAATTACCGCAATTGCCGCTCCAATCTATAAAAGGTTTATCTATTGCCACTTGGCCAAATAAATAATCCACATCGTGGTTAGGTTGCTCGCTTTTACTTAAAATAACCGTTTTACTAGTACTTGATGTTGCTCCGCCCATACCATCGGTTTGTTTGCCATATGGGTCGGGGCTACCAATTATGCGTAACAGTAAATTGTCGCGCGCTTCGCCTGCCTCTTGGGCCGGTTTGGGTAAGTCAGTTAACTTAAAAAATACACCTTTACTGGTGCCGCCGCGCATATAAGTTGCTGGCACTTTAATTTGTGGTTTAAACATAATGCACGCCCCTTATGCTGATTGCGTAGCTTCTAAAAAGTCTTGCGCAAAGCGCTGTAATACACCACCAGCGGCATAAATAGAAAGTTCTTCTTGGGTATCCAATCTGCATTTCATAGGTACTGTTAGAACCTCACCATTTTTACGTGTAATCACTAAATCAAGCGTTGCACCTGGTGTTGGCTCACCTTTTACATCAAAGCTTTCGCTGCCATCAATGTTAAGCGTTTTACGGGTAGTGCCCGGTTTAAATTCAAGCGGTAAAACACCCATACCAATTAAGTTAGTACGGTGAATACGCTCAAAGCCCTCTGCAGCTATAACCTCAACGCCTGCAAGCCTTACCCCTTTTGCAGCCCAATCACGCGATGAGCCTTGACCATAATCGGCGCCGGCTACAATAATGAGTGGTTGTTTACGCTGCATATAAGCTTCGATTGCTTCCCACATACGTGTGTTAGTACCTTGTGGCTCTAATCGTGCGTATGAACCTTGTTTAACTTCGCCGTTTTCATCACGCACCATTTCGTTTAACAATTTAGGGTTTGCAAATGTAGCGCGCTGCGCTGTTAAGTGATCGCCTCGGTGCGTTGCGTAAGAGTTAAAGTCCTCTTCAGGTACATTCATCTTAGTTAAGTATTCACCTGCAGCACTGCTTGCCATAATTGCGTTTGATGGCGATAAATGATCCGTTGTAATGTTATCGCCAAGTACAGCAAGTGCGCGCATGCCGGTCATGGTTCGCTCACCTGCAAGGGCACCTTCCCAGTATGGCGGGCGGCGAATATAGGTACTTTGCTCGCGCCAATTGTATAGCGGGTCGTTGTCTTCACCGTAATCTACGGTTAAATCAAACATAGGTTCGTACACTTTTTTAAATTGCTCTGGCTTTACGCTTTGTTTTATTACTTCATCTATTTCTTCATCGCTTGGCCATAAATCTTTTAGCGTTATATCGTTACCATTTTGATCTTTCCCTAGTACACCTTTTTCAATATCAAAGCGAATTGTGCCGGCAATAGCGTAAGCCACCACTAATGGCGGTGACGCTAAAAACGCTTGCTTAGCATACGGATGTATACGCCCATCAAAGTTACGGTTGCCCGAAAGTACCGCTGTTGCGTATAAGTCGCGATCTATCACTTCTTGTTGAATTACAGAGTCAAGCGCGCCACTCATGCCGTTACAGGTAGTACAAGCAAAACCCACAATACCAAAGCCAAGTTTTTCAAGTTCAGGGAGTAATTTTGCTTCTTCTAGGTATGACTGCACCGCTTTTGAACCCGGTGCTAATGACGTTTTAACCCAGGGTTTACGCATTAAACCTTTGGCATTTGCATTACGTGCAAGTAAGCCGGCAGCAATTACGTTGCGCGGGTTACTAGTGTTAGTACAACTGGTAATAGCAGCAATAATACAGGCGCCATCTGGCATTAAGCCTTCTTCGTTTTCAACAACGCCAGATATACCTTCTTTGGCTAAATCGCTGGTGGATACACGACGATGTGGGTTTGAAGGCCCAGCAATATTACGTCCAACGCTTGATAAATCAAATTTAAGCACGCGCTCATATTTTGCGGTTTTTAAACTATCGCTCCAAAGGCCAGCCGTTTTAGCGTAGTTTTCTACAAGCGCTATTTGCTCTTCTTCACGCCCTGTTAAACGCAAATAATCGATTGTTTTATCGTCTATATAAAACATGGCTGCAGTTGCACCAAATTCTGGTGTCATGTTTGAAATAGTTGCTCTGTCGCCAAGGGTTAGTGCATCAGCGCCTTCGCCGTAAAATTCTAAATAGGTTGAAACCACACGCTGAGCGCGTAAAAATTCGGTAATGGCCAGCACTATATCGGTTGCAGTAATGCCTGGCTGACGAGTACCTGTAAGCTCAACTCCTACTATATCAGGCAGGCGCATGTACGAGGCGCGGCCAAGCATTACGCTTTCGGCTTCAAGCCCGCCTACGCCTACGGCAATTACGCCAAGTGCATCAACATGCGGGGTGTGGCTGTCGGTACCAACTAAGGTATCGGGGAATGCAATGCCATCGCGGTTTTGGATAACAGGCGACATTTTTTCAAGGTTAATTTGATGCATAATGCCGTTACCAGGCGGAATAACATCAATATTTTTAAAAGCGGTTTTAGTCCAGTTTATAAAATGAAAACGGTCGTCGTTACGTCTATCTTCTATTGCACGGTTTTTTTCAAACGCGTCAGGGTCAAAGCCTGCATGCTCTACCGCTAAAGAGTGATCAACAATTAACTGGGTAGGCACAACCGGGTTCACTTTAGCCGGATCACCACCTTTTGCGGCAATGGCGTCGCGTAGGCCTGCTAAATCAACTAAAGCAGTTTGGCCTAAAATATCGTGGCACACTACGCGCGCCGGATACCACGGAAAGTCTAAATCTTGCTTACGCTCAATAAGCTGATTAAGCGCATCGGTTAGCATATCAGGCTCACAGCGGCGAACTAAGTTTTCGGCAAGTACGCGTGATGTGTAAGGCAATGTGGCATAAGCACCAGGCTTTATTGCATCTACGGCTTCTTGCGTATCGTAGTAATCCACATTTGAGCCAGGCAATGGTTTTCGGTATTGGGTGTTATTAATTATGGTCATAATATCTGTTCGCTAATAGGTGACGGGAAATAAAAAGGCAAAAGGTGAGCGTAGTGCTCACCCTATACCAACCCGCTTAATTAAGTATTATTACGGATTGGTATTATGTGTAACTAATTAGCCTCTTGATTCAATTGGTGTGTAGCTACGTGCCTCTGGCCCTGTGTAATCAGCACTTGGGCGAATAATACGGTTATTAGCGCGCTGCTCTTTAACATGTGCCGTCCAGCCGGTAACCCGGCTCATCACAAATATTGGCGTAAATAACTTAGTTGGGATACCCATAAAGTGATACGCCGATGCATGGAAAAAATCGGCATTACAAAACAGTTTTTTCTCGCGCCACATAACTTCTTCACACCTAACCGACACAGGGTAAAGCACATCATCGCCCACCTCTTTAGCTAGTTTTTCAGAGAACTTTTTAATAATAACGTTACGTGGGTCTGACTCACGGTAAATAGCGTGTCCAAAGCCCATTATTTTATCTTTGCGCTCTAGCATACCCATAATTTCTTGCTCAGCGTGATCTGCACTTGTAAAGCCCTGAATCATATCCATAGCGGCTTCGTTTGCACCACCATGCAGTGGCCCACGTAGCGTACCAATAGCACCCGTTACACAAGAATGAATATCAGAAAGCGTTGATGCACAAACGCGCCCAGTAAATGTAGAGGCATTAAATTCATGCTCTGCGTATAAAATTAGCGACACATTCATTACTTGCGCAAAAAGCTCGCTCGGTGCTTTGTCGTGTAATAGGGCTAAAAAGTGCGCGCCCACTGAGTCGTCATCAGTTTGTGTTTCAATACGTACGCCATCGTGAGTAAAGCGGTACCAGTAACAAATAATACTTGGGAACACTGCAACCATGCGGTCAATCGCATCGTTTGCTTGGCTAAAATCAAGCTCCATTTCTAGGTTACCCAGCATTGAGCAACCGGTACGCATAACATCCATTGGGTGCGCGTCTTTAGGAATATTTTCAAGCACGGTTTTTAGTGCATCTGGCAGGCCGCGTAAGCTTTTTAATTTAGCTTTATACTCGGCTAGTTCATTTGCTGTTGGTAGCTCGCCGCGTGAAAGTAAAAAAGACACTTCCTCAAACTGTGCTTTTTCGGCAAGTTCGCTAATATCGTACCCACAATACGTTAAACCTGAGCCTGTTTGCCCTACTGTACATAATGCGGTTTGCCCTGCAACTTGCCCGCGTAAACCTGCTCCGCCTAATGCTTTATCTACCATGATTTTCTCCTATCTAAATTTGTGTGTGTTATCTATTTTAATAGTTATTATTTGTCAGATTTTGATGAAAAAAGGTTATCGAGTGTGTTTTCGTATGTGTGGTAATCTAAAAATTCGTAAAGCTCAGCGCGTGTTTGCATGTTCTCAATTTCGCTTTGCTGCGAGCCTTCATTTAAAATGGCAGAGTACACATTAAGCGCGGCTTTATTCATTGCCCTAAAGGCACTAAGTGGATAAAGCACCATTTCAACACCTACCTCACTTAACTGCTCTTTGGTGTAAATAGGCGTTTGGCCAAACTCTGTAATATTAGCTAAAATTGGTACATTAATCGCCTTTGCAAATGCTTGGTAATCGGCAAGGTCGTGCACGGCTTCTGCAAAAATAGCGTCAGCGCCCGCTTCAACACACGCAGATGCGCGGTCAATCGCGGCGCTTAAACCTTCTTTTTGAAACGCATCGGTACGCGCCATAATGTAAAAATCACTATAGGTTTTTGCATCAACTGCGGCTTTAATACGGTCAACCATTTCACCTTGGCTTACAATTTCTTTATTAGGGCGATGGCCGCAACGTTTTTGCGCTACTTGGTCTTCAATATGAAAACCCGCTGCGCCTGCTTTGGTCATTTCTTTAACGGTACGCGCAATATTAAACGCCCCGCCCCAGCCTGTATCGGCATCTACCAGTAGTGGCAAATCGCTGGCACCAGTAATACGGCGAATATCTTCAAGTACATTATCAAGGCTGGTCATGCCTAAATCTGGCATACCGTAAGAGGCATTTGCCACACCGGCACCTGAGAGATAAATAGCTTGGTGGCCCATTTTTTCAGCCATCATGGCTGTGTAGGCATTAATAGTACCCACTACTTGTAATGGGCGGTTATTCGCAATAGCCTGTTTAAATTTTAATCCAGCTGACATTATTTTCTCCTCACTTTGAACGGTTGCTACATGGAGTAACTTATATTTTTAATCTGACATTGTGACTGTTTAACTGTTATTAGCTTTTAGCTTTTAGCTTTTATAAAGTTTTTGTTTATGACAAATACCAATCTGTATGTGTATGAGGTCTATTTAACGCTAAGAAAATCATTCTGTAACTAGGCAATAATTTTTATGTTTAGTGGTTCTAAATAAAAAATTCTTAACAACGTTATAGAGCGATTTAATCAGTTAAATTGTTCGAATACTCATATTGATTGGTACACATCAAATTTGGTTTGAATATTTGCTTGCGATGCACCGATGTGTCGTTTCATCAGCATTTCAGCAAGTTCACCATCGTGGTTTTCTATCGCGTTAATAATGGCTAAGTGCTCGTCAAACGCTTTTGATACACGCGGACCTACCATGCCCATTTGTACACGGTACATACGTATTAATTGGTAAAGCTCGTTACATAACAAATGGATTAAATGAGCGTTTTTACTGCCTTTAATAATGCGATAGTGAAAGTCTAAATCCCCCGCTTCTTGATAGTACGACTCACCCTCTTTAACGCGCTGCGTTTGCAAATGCTGATTAAGTAATTGCTTTAAGCCTTTAACTTCATCGGCTGCCATATTGTCGGCAGCAAGCCTACATGCTAAGCCTTCAAGCGAGCTGCGTACTTGGTATACTTCAATTAAACGCTCTGCGGTTAGCGCCACTACTCGGCAACCTACATTGGCTTTACGCTCCACTAAGTAACAGCTTTCTAAGCGATTAAGTGCTTCTCTAAGCGTTGCACGGCTTACACCGTAGCGCTTTGCAAGCTCAGGCTCCGATATTTTGCTGCCCTGCTGTATGCTGCCTTCTACTATTTCACGGCGCATATCAACAAACACTTGATCAGATGCTGTAGTAATAGGTGTATCGTTTAAAAAAGGTTGCGTCATGGCTTTATAAATAAATTGTCGACAATTGATGGGTTAACTATGTGCTTAATAAAAAAACATGTCAACCCCACTTAAGGTAAAAATGAGTAAAAAACACACTCATTGTCGACACTGTTAATCTAAAGTCGTATAAAATTGCTTTAAAATTAAACTAAAAACACAATGTGTCGACACACCAATAAATTATAAAGCCGCTATTTAACACTGAAATAGTGCGTTAAAAGTGCTAATATCGCGCTTTATTTTTTAATGTACGAGCCAACGCGTGAACGCCAACACTTTTATTCCTGAGCATTTTATTGACGACGTAAAAACCTATTTACCTGCGCACCTCAATTTAGACGACTTTATAAACGCGTGCCGTCGCCCTCTCAGAAAATCTATTCGTGTAAATACATTAAAAATTAGCGTTGCTGAATTTAAACACCGTGCAGAGCAAAAAAACTGGCAACTTACGCCTATACCTTGGTGCAATGAAGGTTTTTGGCTAGAACGACCAAGCGATGAAGAGCAAAACTTAGCATTAGGTAATACCGACTTACATTTAAGCGGCGCCATGTACGTGCAAGAGGCAAGCTCAATGCTGCCACCTATCGCACTAAAACAAAGTATTGAAAACTCAGATTTACAAGATAATTACGTACTTGATATGGCATCAGCGCCTGGCTCTAAAACTTCGCAACTTGCCGCAATAATGAATAATCAAGGCGTACTTGTTGCCAACGAGCTTTCGTCATCACGCTTAAAAGTACTTAGCGCTACGCTTAAACGTATGGGCGTTGGTAACTGTGCGCTTTCGCATTTTGATGGCGTCATATTTGGTAACTATATGTTTGAATGCTTTGATAGCATTTTGCTCGATGCGCCCTGCTCTGGTGAAGGTACCGTACGTAAAGATGCCGACGCACTTAAAAACTGGTCAATAGAATCAAATATAGAAATTGCTCAAGTTCAAAAAGATTTAATCAAAAGCGCTTTTTACGCATTAAAGCCAGGCGGTACACTGGTGTATTCAACCTGCACGCTTACCCCGCTCGAAAACCAACAAGTATGCAACTACCTACTGAGTGAATTTAGCGACTATATTGAGCCGCAATCGCTAAGTGATTTATTTAAAGGGGCAGAAAAAGCCACAACCGCCGAGGGCTATTTACATGTGTGGCCGCAAACATTCGACAGTGAAGGCTTTTTTATTGCTAAATTTAAAAAACTCGCAAGATGCAATAACCCAACCCAAAGCGTTAAAAAAGGTGCGTTTCCGTTTAACGAATTTGATAAAAAACAAACCACTTCTTTTATGAGCGAGCTTAAAAAACAGTTTGGCTTAAAAACGTTGCCAGGTAAGTTAATGCAGCGCGATAAAGAACTGTGGTTATTTCCTGATGGGTTTGAAGCCGTTCAAAACAAAATAAAATACGCACGTTTAGGTATTCAACTAGGTATTATTCATAAAAACGGCGTAAGGCTCACACACGAGTTTGCTACCGTGTTTGGGAATGAATGCAAAAGCAATACATATGCTTTAACAAACGAGCAAGCAAATGACTACTTTAATGGTAAAGATATACGCCTAGAAGACGTGACAAAAGCCAGCGGCGAAGTAGTACTAACCTTATGTGGCTGCCCTATTGGGCTGGGTAAATGGCAAACAAATAAGATAAAAAACTCTTTGCCACGCGATCTAGTGCAAAATACCCAGTTAATAAGCTGGGCATAAAACACTCAACACAAAGGGTAACCTGTGCACAATATTATTAAGTCTTTGTTATCATTTATGGTTAATAAACAAACAAAGTTTAGAGTTTTGAAAATTAGTTAACTACACTTAGAGGTACTTTCTTCTTCTCCCTAAGAATTGCGAAAGTGTATTTAGTTAGCGCAAGGCTCAACTAAGAGCCATTTGTAGCCCAGAGCTTATACAATGGCTCTGGGTGTTTTTCTATATAACGATAAATGTCTTGTATTTAACATTAACAACGAGCGTAATATGCACTTTTAAGCTTAAAAAATGATCTAAAGGATATAATTTACTAGCTGTATCTTTGGCTTTAATATTAAAGGTTAACTATCATTTTGATGCACAAAATATACAATTTATATAAGCCTTATTTATAATGGCATTCCAAAAGCTAAATACTCAAAGAATAATTTATAAACTACATTAGCATCCTTCGTGCTCTTTCAAAATAGAAGTTTTAATCCTGATAACAGAGCCTACCTGTTGAAGGAGGTATACAAACTGATTATCGTCACTATAAACAATATCTACCACACCACTTTCATTAGCCATCAAACAAGTCATATCTACCCAACCATTGTTTAGTGAAGTGTTCAATAATACTTTACCACTAGTCTCCCCCCCCCAACTTACTGCGCCTGCAATCGTGAACGAATGATCTGGAGCTTGTTTAATACTCAAAAAAGCTGAAGATGAAGGTTCGCTAACTACTTCAGTGAAAGTACTATCACGCTCATTAAACTTGTAAATTGCAGCCTTACCAAGTGAGCCTAGAAGGTATAAACTTTCATCAATATATTCTAGATCAAAAGCCCAAAAGCCACTTGGAGCTTTTACAGTTTTAATTAAACTCCCATTATCAATATCATAAAAATACAACATTTTCTCATCATCAATATGATATGTAATTATAAAGTCTTCTGTTTTTATAAGGGAGCGATAAACTCTATTGTGAGTAGTTGAAAACACTTTTTCACTGCTACTCTGTTCAATATTATGATCAAGCGTTGGCGTTAATTTATACAAACCACCATTAACCCCATCTTTATATACATAGATATTGTCAGATACTGCAATTTTCCTAGTATAACTTTGCCCCCAAAAGGAACTACTATCATTACGACTTTGAGAAGTATCTATTCTTTGTACGTTAAGAAAATTGTTATTTTTGTCTGCAGTTATTAAATAGTCTTGGGGCAAATTCCAAGGAGATAAGGTAGCAAAAACGGCTTCATCATTAGTTTCTACTGACCATGAATGCCCTGCTAACAACCAGTCCCCTGAAGTTCTAGGAAATATATTTAAAAATTTATTTGGTTGGTTCAGTTCCACTGAAACTAAGCCATTATCCATACTAGCAATATATAGCTTATGATTATCGATATGAATATCTGTGCCTACAAAATTACTTGCATTATAAGACTTTTCATAGAAATTTCCCGATCTTTTATAATATTGGTAAATCCCCCAGTAATCACTAAACCATATGCTACCATTTACATCACTTGGCATACCAATCGGCTTAGTTATTGATTTTCGCCACTTCCTATAGGGTAGTGACGTATCATAGTTTACAGATACCTTCGACCCAAGTGATAAACCAAAAGGCTCTACAATTAACTCATATAAGCTTACATTCCAAGTACTACCTAAAGCTATAAAATGTCTGCTTTCTAAACTGTTATCTATCAAAACATTTACTATGTTTTTATTAGCTAAATCTGCGTTGACAGGTTCATGAGTAATCAGGTCAAATACTCCTTTTGTTGTAAAAACGAAAGCATTTTCATTCCCACTTAATTGATTAATCCGTAGAATACTCTCTTTGAAAGTGTATACGAGACGATGGCTTCCATCTAGAAGATGGATCTGGTATAAATTTTTGCCATCATAACCATATAAGTAATCTGGGCTGTCATCAAAATAAACCCCTTTTAATTTGCTAATTGCAAGCGGCTTTTTAGTAATATTACCTGAGCTATCTATACAACCTAACTGAGCCTCTAATGCAGCAAAACAAGTGGTCCCCTCTTGGGATGTAGAAAATAGTTGGAGCGTGGTACTTCGGTAAGTATTTAGCTCCAAGCCAATAGGAGCCCACACGTCATTGTTTTTAAGTTCTAGAACTTGCTTTTTAGTTACAGCTAATAAAGTATTATTATGAACTACAAGGCCTGTAATATTATAATTTGTAAGTCCTTTTACAAAAGGTTGCCAACTATCACCATAGTATTTCCATACACCTGTTACATCAGATGATGCATAAATATCGTTTTCATACTCAACAATACTGCTGAAAGCACCACCCCCACCCCATCCAATACTCAATATGTCCGGTTCACTTGTGCTGTCTGAAGCAACCGAAAGATCAGATTTGCTCTTTAATAATGAAGAAATAAACTCTTTCTTTAAGGACGCTGCGTCTGCATGTATAGAAGCGAATAAAAACCTATCCCCTAATTGATGCCCAGGTTCATCTAAGGAACTTTGTGCAAGGCATTTACTTATAGATAATGGGAATATTAAAAGAAAAACAGCTATAAATTTAATTAATACAACGCTTGATTGGACTTTCATTTGAAACTCCTCTTTGTGCATAGTGAAGTTGAAAAGTAGATTGCATAGTTAATTGGAGTCAACTAACTAGTGAGCCAGTTGATGAGAGTCTTCTTTAAGCTTAGTAATACCTCAGAGAGTACACAAGCTGAAATTACATTAAAGTTTTTATGAATGCTAATAAGTAACACTATAAAACGGCGGTGTTTTAATAAATATACACAATTTCCTTTTTATCATTTCTTTATATATTTTATGTAACAAATACCACTAAATTGTACAGCAACTTTATAAACCTTAATTTGATAATTAAATTTAGGCTCCAGCGACTATAATAGCTAAGCAGATGCTATTACTAACCCTAAATATGCTATTTATAAACAATACTCCCTATAAGAATTACTGCTTCTCACGTGAGCAAACTCACTACCAAATTTAAGTGATAAGCATAGTAAGGGTAATTTATTCAAATCATCTGCTATTTCAAAAACTTTATAAAACCTATAGTGGTATTTTGCTGCTAATTTTAACTCACGCACATATTGTGCTTTCAATTTATCAGGTAGCCGTTTCCAGTTAGTAAGCGCTATTTGAATTACACCTACCTGTACGTTAAAATTATAGGGACCTGTCTTTTTAGCCTTCTGAATGTAATTATATACTTGATCACTTGGTCCTTGCTGATAACTAACTACCTTAGCTAGCTCAATCCACGTTTCTGCCCATGTTTGTCTATATTTTAAGGAGTTTTGTAAGCGTTGCTCAACCTGCTCATAATGTAGATAAGAACCCGTATGTTGCTGATTATTTTTAGATAAGATTAGCATTTTCACATAAGCACTAAGTTGCCAGTAGTGAGCTTGCGTAGGCTCTAGCTTTAGTGCAAGTTTAATAGCATCATCGGCAAGCTCTAACTCTGTTAGTGAAATAATAGAGAATGGCTGCTTTAAGGTATTCAAAGCGTTGAAGTACCAAGTATTAGCTCGCATGCTTTGTATACTCTGATAACTGATAAGTATAGTTAATAAAGAAAAAATCATTATTTGTACATTTTTTATAATAATGCTATTCATGAAACAATGCCTCAGTCAAACGCTTAGGGTTAGCGACAAATAAATTTTTCGCTTCCTTTTCACCAACTAAATCCGTAACTAGCTTTTTTGCTTTGCTTAATACTGGAGGCCTACGTTTAACTGAATGAGCATCAGAGGCAACATAACTAACCAAGCCTTTTTGTAACATATCGATACTAATTGCTTTTGCAGTATCACCCCAAGCTCCCTCTAAACTTGAAGCTGTTAATTGAAATTCACAGCCTAACTGCTTTAAACGTTCTATATAAAAAGGGTTTGCTTGAATATCTCTATTGCGCTCTGGGTGAGGAATGATAGGTTTAATATTCCGCCTAGATAGCCAGTTTATAAACTTATCGTAACCTTGCGGTACATGAGAATGAGGTAATTCTAACAATAAATAATTAACTGAACTTACAGTTCCAATAAAGGGTAGCTCATCTGACATAACTAGTGCCATTAATTCAACGTCTAGCCTTACCTCAGCGGCCAATGCTAGCTTCAAGTTAATACCTGAACTCAAAGCCGCATGTTTTAATGAGGTAATGCCCTGAGCGAGTGATGTTGCGGAGTTATTGAACCTACCTATATGAATATGTGGCGTAGCTACCATATGCGTTATTCCATCACCTTGCGCTATTTTTAACAGCGCTAAAGACTCGGTTAAATCTTTAGCGCCATCATCAATACCAGGCAAAATATGGGAATGAATATCAAACATAGGGTTTTAAGCTTAAGATTTAGACTTATCAGTCTTTTGAGAATAATCGTAATAATCGTAATAGCCGTAATAGCCGTAATAGCCATGAGTATGCTGATCTGTTGTTTTACTCATATCAACTTGGTTGAGTACAATACCTGCTACATATGCTTTAGCTTCAAATAATCTCTCAATGCCAGCTTTTATTGGTTTAATACGTGTAACATCAGATTTAACAACATAAATTACTGAGTCTGCACTTTGCGAAATCACAAGAGCGTCACTAACTGCTTGCGTAGGCGGCGTGTCAATAATTATGTGATCGTATTTACTTTTTAAGACTTCAAGTACTTCATTAAATCGAGCATTAGATAAAAGCTCTAATGGATTACTAGGAATTTGTCCACTAGGCATAATAGCTACACCTGACTGCCCATCTACATGCACACATTCACTAAACTGCTCGGTTCCCATGATCAAATTACTAAGACCTGGGTGAAATACTGGTATATCAAAACGCTTTGCAATACTTGGTTTACGCAAATCAGCATCTATTAATAATACTTTACCCATTTGAGCGAGAGACATAGCCAAGTTAGCTGAAGTAGTTGTTTTACCTTCACCCGGAGAGCTGGATGTAACAACAATAACTTTGTGGTCTCGCTCAAGTTGAGTTAGCAATAAACTAGTACGAAAGGTACGTACTGACTCGGCAAAACGCCTATAGTTATCATCAAGATAAGCATGGATTGGAAATACGCTTTTTTTAGGTACTGGCACATGAGGCAGTAAGCCTACCATACGCTGTGCTATTTTACTCTCTACATCACTTTTGCTTTTAACGGTATCATTCAAAGCATCAAATACAAGGCTCATAACCAACGCAAAACCAAAACTTGCAACAAAAGCTAATACAACTATGAGCTTTTTATTGGGCTTCGATGGGTCTCTTGGAGCGTAAGCACGGTCGGTAAAACGCGCTGCAGCTGAGCTAAAGTCACTTGTTACCTCGGTTTCTTTAGAGCGTGATAAAAACGTATTAAAAATATTACGGTTAGTTTCTACTTCACGTTTAAGCTGATTATATTTGGTTTCTTTACGTGTGATATCTTGATATTCAGCACGTATCTTAGCTAAATCGCCCTCAAGTGCAGTTACAGTTCGTGCAATCCTATTGAGCTCTTTTTCTATACCTGTTACAAGCCCTTTTATTTGTTTATTCAAATTACTCTTTACAGTTGCAAGCTCAGCTTTAGCTGATATTATCCTCGGGTGTTTAGGGCCATATACTTCGCCTAACTCACTTAGTTTACGTTCAACAATAACGACTTCTCTTTTAACATTTTGTATAACTTGATGCGATGTTATCTCAGGCATACTGCCTAACAACTCTAAGTTATTATTCCCATACTCACTAATTACTCTATTAATACTTTCGAGGTTATTTTTTTCATTGCGAGCTACAACTAATTGTTGGGATATTTGTTCTAGCTCTTGCGTGGCAAGTCCTGCTATACCCTCTATATCTACTAACTTTTGCTGCTCTCGGTAAGCTTGCAAGCGCTCTTCAGAGTCATCTAACTGTATACGTAATTGAGATAACCGAATATTTAGCCAACTTGAGGCTTGTTGCGTAATACCCATTTTAGCGCGAATTTGGCTCTCTATATATACATCACCAACGGTATTAGCTACAAGCGCAGCTAATTTCGGATCGCTAGACTCAAAACTAACCCTTACTAACTGAGTTTTAGAAATAGGGGATACAGTAAGGCGCGATTTAAATGCAGCTAATAAACCAAGCATTTCACGTTCAGCCTGTTCTTGCGGCGAATAAACTGTAGCTTCTTTTTTGTTTAAAAAAGGCAATGACCTTTTTATAAAGGACTTAAGCTCTCCAATCACTGAAGGCATTCTGATGAAATCACTATGATTCTTTAAATCGAGCTTAGTAATAACTTCGCGCGCTATACTGTCTGACTTTATTACTTCAAACTGAGTTTGATAGTACTCCTTCTTATTGGAATCTAAGCCATAGATCTCTTGGAAGCTAACAGCTTTTGCTTGCTCGGCTTCAATTAACAAAGTAGCTGTTGCTACATACTTTGGTATTAGCGTAAGTGTAACCATAATAGTGAGTAATGTAACTACTATAGAGAAACCTAAAATTCGCCATTTCGCACGCTTAACAACATTGAAGTAAGCACCTAAGTCAATAATTTCTTCATTATTGTTTATACTTTCATTAATTTGGTTCATTAAATACTGCCTTGTAAACTGCTTAAAACAAGCGTTGTTCAATTTTTATGGTATCGCCCGCTGCAATTTGGCTATTTAAACTACCTTTTTGTTGCTGCTGCTTAGTTTGCTCTTTGAATATAAATATTTTATCGGTAGATGCACGTTCAGTTAAACCACCGGCAAGAGCTATAGCTTGGTTGACCGTCATAGCGGGTTGATAGGGGTAAGCACCGGGATTCTCAACTTCTCCATGAATGTAAAAAGGCCGATACTGAACAACTTGGACATAAACATTTGGATTCACTAAATAGTCTGGCTGTAACCCTTGCGTAATAACCTGCTCGACTTCAGAGGTATTTAAGCCCGCAAGCTTTACTTTACCTAAAAATGGATAGTTAACCTCTCCACTGTTACCTAATAATGCAGTAACTTCTAAATCAGACTGACCAAATACTTTAATTTCAACCTTATCTCCCGCGCCTAATACATAGCTTTGCCCAGATTGCGAAAAACATGCACTGCTAATTAATAGCAACGCAGAATAAAAAAAACACTTCATTAATTAGCCTTCAATGCAAAAGTAAAATTAACTCCAACAATCACACGATCAAACTCAATAGCATCTTGAGTAGAGTTTTTATCTATGAAATCTACATACGTCGAAACCATCCCAAAGTTACTTGCCACATAGTTTAGACCTAAGCGTAAATTATTAGTCTTATCTTTACGGCCGACGTCACCAGTATATTGCTCATCTGTGTAACTTGCGCTCGCAAGCGAGCTTAGATAGTCACTCCAGCTATGGCTCCATCTAACTCCGTAAACGCTTTCCTTAATGTAGTCACCTTGTACTAAAGGATCTTTTGCTGCTCTACTAGACATAAATTGAATAGTAGAGTAAGTAAGGGGTTGCCAATCAATAGCCGCTTGCCAACTTAAGCCACTAAAGTTTTTACGTTGGGCATCATCAAAATCTTTATTTTGGTAACCAATTTTAAATGAACCTGATGTTAATGCAGTAGCCTCCCATTCCATACCAGCAAGAATTTTAACGTCATCACTATCACGGGATATACCGTTACTATCTATTACATCATAACGATAATTTTCTTGTTTAACTTCTATAAAGGTTTGCGTTGCAGCATGAGTGTTGTAATAACCCGTAATGCTTATTAACGACTTATCATAATCACGGTATTGCGAGACTTCTCTGAAGTTCTGATATTTTTTATTAAAAAAGCCAGTACGTATAGTAACTTTAGCTTTAGAACTTTGCGCTCCATACTCATAACGCGCAAGAACATTTTGCTCCTGATATTTAACTAGCTTATCAACAGCTTCATCACCCAGCCCTTCCGTTAAACCACTCCCACGTGGTTCATACAACCAGTCAGCATCACCGTCAACATCTAAACGGTGTTGACTTGTGAATTCTTTATGAACACCTGCGCCTATATTTACTTGTGTGAAGTTATCTGTGGTATCTTTATTATGTAACGAACTACTAGTACCTATATCAAGGTTATAGCTATCAGGCCCATCTTCAATAAGTGCTTTAACATTTGGTGCTATCGTCCAAATTAAACGAGACTCTTCGTTATCTGGAGTACTAAAAATGTTATTGTTACTACTGATACCGGTTTCAAGAGTAGGCGTAATCTCTGCTCCATCTTTAGTCATAACGCTTCCTGGTTTTAAATTCGCAGCTACCGGAGTAGCCACAACCATACCCAACAAAGTGCTTAGTGAAACCAGTTTTTTAGTACGCATTCGCATTTTTAAATCCCTTAAAAATAGTCATAAAAATTATTTTCACATCAAACCACAACGACCAATGCTTAATGTAATGTAAATCAAACTCGACACGTTTCTCCATTTTATTTAATGTGTCTGTTTCACCACGCCAGCCATTAATTTGCGCCCAACCGGTAATGCCCGGTTTAGCTTTGTGGCGTAACATATAAAACTCTACCTTTTTACGGTACTCCTCATTATGTGCCACTGCGTGTGGCCGAGGGCCAACTATCGACATATCCCCCTTTAAAACATTAATAAACTGAGGTAACTCATCTAAACTGGTACGGCGTAAAAATCCTCCTAAAGGTGTAATACGAGCATCATTCTTCTTAGCCTGCGTAACCACTCTACTATTTTCAGTTACAGTCATTGAACGAAACTTCCAAACCTTAATTTTACGACCATCAAGGCCATACCTGTCTTGTTTAAAAATAATAGGTCCTTTAGAGGTAAATTTAACAGCAAATGCAATGACAATTAAAATAGGAGAAATCAACATTATGATTAAAGAAGCAACAATAATATCTTCAGTGCGCTTAATAAATTCGCGAGCACCAATGAATGGCGATTCAAAAACACTTAATGTATCCAGATCTCCAACATGTTCTATACGGGCGTGAATTAAATTCGACATTAAGAAATCTGGTATAATATGAACATCAACTGTTGTGTCGCCTAACTGAAGAAGAATTTCTGCTATACGTTTGTCAGCCTTCATTGGAAGAGCAATGTATAAAACCCCTATGACACCGCTTCGGGCTGCATTAACAGCGTCTTGAACCGTTCCTGCGACATCATGTTTAGCTGCGTTTTCAAATAAGCGCTCAGGCTTACGGTCATCATAAAACCCTAAAAACTTAAATCCAAGTTCATCATTCTTATTAATTTCATAATATAAATGTGCAGCTGCATCTGTTGAACCAATAATAGCCACATTGCGTAAATTAATACCTAGCTTTCGTCTATTTCTTTTAAAAATATGAGTTAAAAATCGCCAGCTGTACATAAAAGCAAAACTAAGCAAAAACCATAGACCAAGGCCTATTCGCGAAAGCTCATCGGTAAACTTAAAAGCAAAGGAAACAAAAAATAGAGCTGTAAATGCAACGAATAAAGAGCCCCATGCACATAGCACCATAGTTCTAAATTTCCCTGCACGCCAAGATCTATACGCTGAAAATATTTCTGCACTATATAAAAAACTTAGACCAACAGTTAATACTGAGACCATGTAAATTGGAGTTAATTTTAAATTGTAAAATAGAGCAGAGCATTGGAAAGCTATAAATAATGCAAAAATATCGAATAACCGATAAAAGTTAGCATCAGACGAGCCATTAGGCTTAAAAGTCCGTAATGTTGTCATACTATGTATCCCTATAGATGTTTATATAAGTAAGCGCCAAATTTAAGCAACTATTTTTTTAAACAAGTAAGTATAAGTAATAGTTCCAATATTAATATTAAACAACAAACCACCAACTAACTAGCTAATTACAATAAACAAACAAATTGAAACATACGTAAACTTTATTAAGCTATTTATAAACATTTAGGCAAAGTTTTTTCTATTCTCCCATAAATCTAATGAGTAGCAATTCAATATAATAACCCCAATAGCATATTTAATAACATAAGCAACTAGCATTAAAAAAATAATTATTAAGGTCATCAAACATATGAATAATATTTGGAGGAACCAAGCTACTTTTTATTCGCTTCCACAAAGCTCTCTTCTGTATCTACCTAATGATAAAACATAGTAATACCTATATTTTAAAAATTTTACGACCCCTCTTAAGCCAATGGTATGTAGTCCCGACAGCCTGGCACCTATAGCAATTGTAAGATGTAAAAGCTGCTCTTCTGATTAAGCTAATTTGAACACTTTCAGGCATTCTATTGAATAAACTACGGAAAGTAGGCTCTCTATTAATATAAGACAAATAAAGCCACAAAAATTAGTTAACTATCAAGTTATAAAAAAATTTTGGTATACCAATGACATACCTTTTAAAAAGTCGCTTCGGTTCTGATGCAAATCTATATAACCATTCTAACCCTAACTTTCTAAGGAGATCGGGCGACCTTTTTACTTTGCCTGCCTGAAAATCTATAATCGCACCACCACAAATGATTAATGATGGAACCCGGATTTGTGACAATAACAAGGCAATTTTTTCTTGTTTTGGCATCCCCATGGCAAGAACTACGCAATTAAGAGTGTTTTCCCGAGCGTTTAGCTCAAAGTTTTTAATATACACATCTTCATCCAGAAAACCATTTTCAGTAATAACATCTTTAGTTTTAAAAAGATTTAAAGCACCTTCACTTAACCACGGCTCAGAAGTACCAAAAGCGAAAAAATTAACGTCGCGGTCAGACTTATTAATGGCGTTAATAATTTTCGGAATAAAATCTGTGCCGTTTAAATTATCTTTAGGGTCTATACCTTTATATATGCAGGCTAACTTGACACCTATACCATCGCGAAGGAGGTAAGATAGAGAAAAAAACTGCTCATAAATGGTTTTATCACTGTGCATGAGGTTTATGCTATGTTGATTTACAAAACCTAAAGAGACTGGCTCATAAGTTGAAATTAGCACATCAACAAAAGTGTCAAAATCTCTATTCTCAAAGTAGCTAATTTTGTTTAGAATTTTCTCATTACTCATTTCGTCCACCACTTCTGTCTGTTTTTATCCACTTTTTTTGTCTTTTTGTAATAAAGGTTTTATAAACATTTAGTTTAGAGAAAATATATCTATATATTAATAAAATATCTTTAGTTTGTATAATATGCTTAGCGGCTATAAACCAAACTAAACTTAAACTAAACAAAAGAGAAATTAATGAAACCGCTGAAAGTAGAAAAGGTGCAAACACATTAAGTAAAGTCAATAAAAAGAAAAGTAGCGTGCTACTTAACACAACAAACAACCATAAAACTGTAGGAGGTAGCATCGCATCTAATATAGTGAAACAACTCTTTAGATTTAATGTTAATAAAGCCTTGATAAATTTCTTTGGTAGCATACTAATTGAACTTAAATGACCATGTTCCCAACGTGTCCGCTGGCTATCGGTACCAGCAGCAGAGATAGGAAAAAAACTAATAACGGAAGAAGAATTATCGAAAATTATTGCTTCATTCATAGCATTAAGCTTTAAGCCTAACTCTAAATCCTCAACAATACTGCCAGATGAAAAAGTAACCTTCTCTAATACGTCAGCTGGAAACGCCATACCTGAGCCTTGTAATTGGCAACTTATATTAAATACGGCCAATCCTTTTGGCCTGATAACATTTTTAACAAACCAAGCAAACTCGGCTACTTTAATTTTTATATCTGAGTGCTCTGGCGATTTCATGATATAAGCCGATTGAATAACAGAGTTTTCATCAATACATCGTTTAGCTAATTTATTAAAGCTCCCGCTTGTAAACTCACAATCAGCATCAAACACAATAACAACTTTAGGTGATAGAGGTTTTAAATAATCAACTCCGGCTTGAATTGCATAGCCTTTACCTAAAAGCTCGTTGTTGTTTCGTATCACTACTGTAGCGCCTAATGCCTCTGCAATAGACGCTGTTGTGTCAGTACAGTTATCTGCAACTACAACAACTTTAGATAAAGAATTAATTTCACTTTTCAACTTTACTAAAGTGTCTTTCATAATTATTTCTTCATTATGTGCAGGTATAACCATGTATACGTCATCTAGCTCATTTTTATCCAAATTAACATTATCAACTACTCGCTTATTTAAAAGGCCTAGTAATAGTTCCGCTGATAAAAATAAGCTTGGAAAGGCTATAAATAGCAATATGAAAAAACTTGCCATCACACTTAAAAAAGTAATCATTTATCACCTTTTATTAATAACGCTAATTTTTTCGCTTCTGTCACAATGTTATGTCTTTCATTTACAGAAGCATAACCAGAAGAAACCATATTTTTGATCTCCTCCTCTGGCATATTAATAAAGCTTTTTATAGCTTTTTTTATGGCTATTACATCACCCGCATGAAATAAAACCCCCTGTTTATTATGTGTTATTAGTTCTGGGATACCTGCTATGTAAGTTGCGAGCACTGGGCGCCCAACAGCCAAAGCTTCCATAATAGCTACGGGGAGCCCTTCCGCAAAGCTGGGCAAAATCATTGCATCAGATTGCAATAGCAAGTCGTGAACTTCGTTTGAACTTATCCAACCGGTAATTTTAACGTTATCTTGTAAGCTATTTTCTGCAATATACACATCTATATCAGTCCTCATTTCACCATCACCAGCAAGCACTAATTCTACATTCTCACCTTCATCTAAAACTTTTTTTAAAGCTTTAAGCAGCAATAACTGCCCTTTTTGCTCGCAAAGGCGTCCAATACATAATAATTTTTTTACATGATTACTTACAGGCGGAGCTGGTTGGCCCTTTAAAAAGTTCGAGTCTAAGCCACAATGAACAATTTTTACTTTATTCCAATCTTTAAAATCAGCCCATCTAAATAATTGCGAACGACAATAACTAGTAATTGCAACAACAAACTTAGAGTGACTTATTTTTTCTTTTAAGTGTAATCCTAGTGGTTTATCAAACTCTTCTGGCCCATGAACAGTAAAGCTATAGTCAATACCCGAGAGTATACTCGCTAGCATTGTTACTTCTGTCGAATTAGTACCAAAATGAGCATGAATATGTGAACTGTTTACTGCTTTGGCATAATTAGCTAACGTACATGCTTCCATGAGGTAGACTATGTGATAAAACATGCCTCTTTCTGACATCTTAGACATTTTAAGTGCTAACTTCAGTGCCTTAGCAAACTTTGTAGGTGAACTAAAAAAAAACTTTAAAAAGCCTGGAAATAATGTGGCAAGCCCACTACTAAGAACATAATTTGTTTTAGCTTGCTCTTTTATATCAACGCTATCCTTTAGCTCAGTATCCCAGCCTCTAAGAGATACTCGTTGTACTTTAAAACCATTATTTTCCAGCTCTAATATTTCTCTACGTATAAACGTATGGCTTACTTTAGGGTACTGATTTATGAAATATGTTATATCCACGTACTTTCCTTTTTTATAACACTGAAATAAATATTCACTACCAAAACCCTCTGTGAGATGAAATAGTGAAAATTTAAAAGCTCACAAACAGAAGGTGTAAATAGAAACATAAGTTCATCTAAATTTTTTATAATTTTTAATCAATTCACCTTTTTAGATTTTACTTTAAAATAAAAAACACCAATTAAACTCCAAAAGTACCAGTTATAAGATAAGTAAAACAACATATTGTCAGAATAACTTGCTACAAGATATGAGATAATTAAACCAATAACAATTGAAGTACCTTTTTTATCAGTTTTTAGCTGTGAAATAATACGCTTTAGTATTAAAACAAAAATAATAATATAAAAAATCAATCCGAAAAAACCAGTATCAAAAGTAATCTGAACGTACGCGTTATGGGCGTCGTAACCCTTAGTTTCTTGTAAAGGAAAAAAGTCTAAGAAATAATACGAAAAAGTGTCATATCCCCACCCTAATAATGGCCTCTCTTTGATATAGTCCCACGATGCGAACCATACAACTTTTCGCCACTCATACGAATTTAAACTCTCGCCTTCATCCAAATCATCCACGCCTTCCCCTGATAGAATATCTAAAACCCTATCCTGCACCTCTGGAACAAGTAACAGGAAAAGCAAAGTAAATACTAAATATAGTAAGTACCTTCTTTCGGCTAAGCAGGAGTAAACTAAAAACATAACAATCAATGCTAGCCAAGCACTTCTAGTTTTAGTCATAACTAAGCAAACTATACTGATAAAAAAGATTAATTTTACGTTTTTTAAAAATTTTTCAGTAAAAGTAAAAGCCTCTGTCTTTAAACAGTAAAAACACAAGCTAGAAATTAAAACTAAATAAAATGCAAAAATATTTGGGTGTGAAAAGCTACCAAACAGTCTAAAGCCATTTTGATTGATACTGCTACTCGGGAAAAGAAGTTCAAAAAAAACGAAAGCAAAAGGTATTAGCGAACTATAAATAATAAATTTAAAATAAAATTTCAAATCGGAAGCAGTTTTAACAAAAAAATATACGAAACAAAACACAGACCAATAAGTAATTACAGAAAAAAAAGATCTTATAGATTGAACCTTATCAGGAGATGATAAAAAAGAGATTACTCCTACAAAAATGAACCCACCCCACACATAAAAAAAAGATTTTGGAAGGATAAACTTAGCTTTTCTACACGCGATAAAAAATAGAACAACTAATAGTAAGTTAAGTAATGCCCCCAAACCTATAGTGCCCACTTTACTATACTCTAAAATAGGATCTAATGACGCCCTAAAAAACAAGATAAAATATAGAGCTGGTGAATATAAAAAAAGCCTATTTTTAAACACGTTTCAATCCACTTTTAAAAAGACGAAATATAACCTTAAACTTTGAAGCCATTAGTAAAATAACTAACTCATTTTTATTTATTTTCACTTGTGAGTAATTACACATAGCTTCAATTCGTGATGCTTTCTCCTTTAAGGAATTAGGTTTATGCTTCATATTTAAGCGTTTAAAAGCAACTCTGATACTATTTGCTTTTTTCTCTGAGATCCGTGCCATACCGTGATTTTGCACTATTATATATGAATTTTTTTTTATGTTTTCAAATGTTCCATACTCTTTCGCTAATCTTATCCAAGTATCCCAATCTTGAAGAGCCGGCATTTTTTCGTCAAAGCCGCCTATTTTTAAAAGATATTCTGTTTTAGTAAATACTTGGTTACCAATATAATTAAGTGATTTAAGCATATTATAATCGACATATTCTGAATTATTATGTGCGAAATTCCCATTTTCACGAACCTCTAAAACTCCATCGAATAGGCCCGCTATATCCTTAGTTTTTTCTTGCTCTAATTTAAACCAATACTGAACAAAGCTATCAATTCGCCAATTTTCAAAATAGTCATCATCATCTAAACCCGTAATAAAATCACCTGTAGCTAATGACAACGCTTTATTTCGTCCATAACATGCACCTTTTGACTTACCGGTTTCATTAATAGTACTTAATAGTAAACCTTGTTCTTGCATCTCCTTTAAGTACTCTTTAGTGCCATCTGTTGAACCATCATCAGCAACAATTATTTCAATAGTTTGATAAGATTGATTCTTAACAGAGGCTACTGCGCGTTTTAAGAGCTCAAGCCGATTGTAAGTTGTTATGTAAACTGATACTTTGATTTGCATTATCGAAACCTTTTTAACTCTGGGAAAACACATAAGAAGCAAGTTTTACTTAACCGTTTACTTTTAAACACCATCCAGAAGATATTAAATAATGAAATTCTTTTATTTAATGATAATATTCCACCATCGACTTCTATTGCAATATTACATATTTGACGGATTAGATCATTTATAATTAAATGTACAGCCTTCTTATTATTTAAAATTTTATCATCTAATAAAATTTCCCTAAGCACCCTCTCATAACCCAAAAAATTTTTATCAGATTTTATTGTAGTCATTATAGAGCCTGCTCTAACCCTTCGTTTAAAAAAAGCACCTGGAGAAACATAAATATTTACAGGATCCCTCAATAGAAGTTTTGCATAATAAAGCTGGTCTTCATGGATTATTTTAGGGTAGAAAATGTTTTTTTTAGCGATACATGCTTTAACTACAAAAAGACAAGGCTGTGGGGTATAAGTGCTATCCACCTTGGAATCATATATAAATTCATTAGATTTCAAAATTTTATTATAATGACCCTTGCTCCTCCTATAATTTAGATTTTTACAGTTAACACCAAATGGCTCACCTTCAAATAAAACCACATCAGCATTAGTATTTTTAAAAATATAATACCAATAACTTAAAGAGTTCTCATCTAGAATATCATCACTATCAAAATAATATATGAATTGTCCTGATGCATATTTAGTACCTATATTTCTTGCTTCAGAAACTCCTTTATTTTCTTGTTCAATCAGTAATACTTTATTATTGTCCCTTGCGTATATTTTACAAATTTCACCGCTTAAATCAGTAGAGCCATCGTTAACCAAAATTATTTCAAAATCATTATATGTTTGTTCTAAAAGAGAGTTAATAGCTTCCTCTAAGTAGTCCTCAACATTAAACACTGGAACTATAATACTAAATATAGGTGACATTAAAAAACTCCATAATTCCTAGACCAATAAAAATAATATTAATTATTAAGCTCCACCAAACTTTTTTAACTAGTCCGATCAAACCGCGCGGAAGTATATAAATAGATAAAACCGTATAACACTGAATAAAATTAATTGAAAAACTTATAATTAGTGCTAAGCATAATGCCTCTAAGCTGCCAAAGTAAATTCCCAATATAATTGCGATTACGTTGACAACTGAAGAAAACACTCCGCAAGAAAATAGTAAATCGGCCCTTCCAGCAGCTTGAAAAAAGCCACCACTTGAACTCAACATCATTTGGATTGGTATAGTAACTGATAATAGTTTTAGTATATTTGAGACCCCCCCCCATTGCTCACCTAGTAAGATTAAAACAATGAAGTCTGAAAAAAAGTAGATACTTATACCAGCTACCAGCCCTGCGATTGCTAAGTAATTAACCAACTGATTGTGCAACCTTTCGAACTCACTTTTATCATTCTTAAGCTTAGTCAATACAGGTTGTATCGCTGGTGTCATAGCAAATGTTAATAGCATGAGGGGATACCTCATAAGTTGATATGCCTTATCATAAACACCTAAACTAGAGACTCCTAAATATTTTCCAACCAAGATATTATCTAAGCTTCTAGAGAAGTAATTCATGATATTAAACCCTAACTGGAAGGCTGAAAAACTAAGTATTTTTTTTACATGATAAAATTGTCGTCCAAACAGAGGCCTTCCTATTAAGCAGTTGCCTGATAAATACCAAAGCGAAAAACTCCTGATAATACTAATAGTAAGGGGCTTACTACTTAAAGCGAAAATTGGAGGGATAAATGCTAGTAGAATAAAAACAATTATTACAGACGTTATTTCACCTGCAATATCACTACCGGCAACTAAAATAAACTTTTTCTCTCGTTGCAAAATAGCCAGAGGGACAATTGAGACAGTATTAAATAAAACACTAACTGCAACTGGAATAACCAAAATTTCATATATTTCATTTTCATAAAACGAAGATATTATTGGAGAAAGCAATAGAAAAGAAGCGGCTATAAATATCCCTATAATAGCAGTTATAGAGAATATACCGTCTCTTACTTCCTTAGGTATTTCTACCTGGTTGATTAATGCAGGTCCAAAACCCATTTCACTAAAAAGTATAAAGAAAGTTGCAAATACTTGAATAACTGCAAATATTCCAAAAATTTCTGGAGTAAAAACTCTTGCAAGAATCATCAGAGAAAACATCTGAGCGATATATAAAGCATAACGGCCAGTCATACTTTTAATTAAGGCTTGCCCTAACTCACCTTGGGTTAAAGATCTAAACAATTACTTTCCTTTATTCAATAGATTAAAGAGTTTTAAAGCTGCATAACTCGACTTGAAATAGCTATGCAAATATTAAGTAATTAACTTTTTAACATGATTGACAAACTCTTCACCCATATTACTAGACTGCATAGCGTATTCTACGTTTGCCAGCATGTAGCCAAGTTTGGAACCACAGTCGTGAGATTTACCTTTTAAGTGATAAGCTTCTAATGTTTCAAGGTGACGAAGTTGAAGTAGTGCGTCAGTTAGCTGTATTTCGCCGCCCGCACCTGGAGGTGTGTATTCTAGTAAGTCCCAAATAGCCGTAGACACAACATAACGCCCTGTAATGGCCAAGTTACTTGGGGCATCAATGTTATTAGGTTTTTCGACCATGTTTTTAATGGCCGCATTTTCGCCTGCGTTAATTTTTTTACCGGCTAAATCTACTACACCGTATTGATGCACCTGCTCTTGCGGAACGGGCTCTACCATCACCTGGTTATGGCCTGTTTTATCAAAGCGGTCGATCATTTGGCTTAAGTTGTCAGTTTTTGAATTAGATTTATATTTATCGATAATTACATCGGGTAGCATTACCGCAAACGGGTTATTGCCAACTATAGGGCGTGCTGCAAGTACTGCGTGGCCTAGACCAAGGGGCGCTGATTGTCGAACAGAAATAACAGTTACGTCATTTGGGACTATTGAGCGCACTTCTTCTAACAAGCTACGCTTAACGCGTGCTTCTAACGTGGCTTCAAGCTCAAAGCTTGTATCAAAGTGATTTTCTATTGAATTTTTTGATGCATGTGTAACCAATACGATTTCTTTAATACCTGCCGCAACGGCTTCGTTAACTACATATTGAATAAGAGGTTTATCTACCAAAGGTAGCATTTCTTTTGGAATGGCTTTGGTCGCTGGTAACATGCGCGTACCCAGACCTGCAACAGGTAATACTGCTTTTAAAACTTTCATGTTAATTCCTTTTATCATATAAAAAACACAAAAAGATTTCGCAAAGCAAAATTCATCAATGTTTTTCTCATACCCTATGTTATTTACAGTATACAGATCGGAATAATCTACTCAAGCCAAAAAACATCCTTTTTAACTATTTTTGTGTTAAATTTATGTTTCAACGAGTTAACTGCTTATGCCCTCAGTTTGTGCGCTCAGTGGTTTAAAAACCTACCATTTAAGTTTAATGTAACTATACTAAAATCTCTTTTAAGGATGGTTCAAAAGGAATGTTAGTACGCTTCATAATTTGTGTTTTAATCGTATTATCTTTTTTTGTATGCGCACAAGATATGCTTTTATACTTACGTAATAGCGATATAATTGCGCGTGCAGAACAACAATACGGCGGTAGCGGGCATAATCGTATAAAAAACTGGCTTACCTTTATTGATGACTCTGCCGATAAAAGTGAGTGGCAAAAAATTCACCTCGTTAATGACTTTTTTAATAAAAATATTAAATACAAGTCTGACGATGAACTGTGGCAAAAAAAAGATTACTGGGCCACACCACTAGAAAGCTTAGGTGTTGGTATGGGCGACTGCGAAGACTATGTAATAGCCAAATATTTTACACTAATTGCCCTTGGCCTACCTGAAGAAAAAATACGGTTAATGTATGTTCGTCAAAAAACGGTTAACCAGCCTCATATGGTATTAATTTACATTGAACAACCTAACCAAGTACCTTATGTACTTGGTAATTTTAATACTAAGCTTTTGCCTGCCACTCAGCGCCCTGACTTAACGCCAATATACAGCTTTAATGGCCAAGGTTTATGGTTAGCTAAATCGAAGGGGTTAGGTAACAAAGTAAAAAACAGCCGTGGTGTATCTGCTTGGAACACAATGCTAGAGCGAATTGAACAAGGTGAGCTTGCTCCCATATAGAATAACGTTAAAGGAACTATTAGTTATGTCGTCTTTTTTTAAAAATGGCTTGAGTTTAAAAACGCAAGTTTATGGATTGATTATAGTCATTTCATTAATTTCTTTTTGTGTTCGGGTTGTTACCGATGTAGATACCACTCGCCAGTATTTGCAAACCCAAATGGGCAGCCACGCTCAAGATACCGCCACAAGTTTAGGGCTTTCTATTTCGCCCTACCTTGAAGAAGACAGCATAATGATTGCTCAAACAATGGCAACGGCCATTTTTGACTCAGGTTATTATAAACAAATAAAATTTACTAATGCCCAGGCTGAGGTGGTTTTTGAACTTGTAAACCCTAAGCGTGTTGAATCGGTACCTAATTGGTTTATAAGCGCAGTTAAGCTAAACGCACCAACTAGGATGTCTGAGCTAAACAATAGCTGGATTATGGCAGGTACGCTTGAAGTAACAAGCCATGTTGGGCAGTCGTATCTAACCCTTTGGGAGCATACTAAACGCAGCTTTTATGGATCGTTTTTATTATTAGTAGCGTCACTGGCTGTTGCATTTTTAATACTGCGTGCTGTTTTTAAACCACTTAGAGCTGTAGAAAACCAAGCCCACCTAGTTACACGTAAGCGCTTTACACTCAACGATGAAATACCTGTTGCACGCGAGCTGCGCACTGTAACTAAAGCCATTAACAATATGGTTATGAACCTGCAAAGTACGTTTGACTCGCTTACTAGGCAAACACAAGCCCTTACCGAAGAAGTATACATAGACCCTTTAACTGGTTTAGGTAACCGAAAGTCGTTTGATAACCATTTTAACTCGGTAGTTGACTCTATAAGTGACGAAACACCTATTACTGCAATGATGATTACCCTGCCCTCGCTTGCAAACATAAATAAAACGGTAAGTTATCAAGACGGTGATGAACACGTAAACGAAGTGGCAAACATACTCAAAACCACGTTTGGCGAGCTTACTAATGCAAAAGTGTTTAGGTTAAATGGCAGTACTTTTATTGCCCTTGCACCTTATGATAGTGACTTTTTAAATAGAACTCGCCTTGAAATTACTGATGCATTTAGCCAGCAAAAAAATAGTTTGCATGTTAATGGCTTTGCTAACTTTGCGTTAGTAAGTGTAGAAAAAGGAATGCCTGTAGGTCGCGTATTATCAGCGTTAGACACGGGCTGTACAATTGGTGACACAAACAATAATAAAATAGATAAAGACACTTTATTTAGTGTTAATCAGTGGCGCTCACTTATTCAGTCTATTTTAGCATCTGGTGAGGTGAGTTTTTCAGTGCAACCTGTAAAACGTGCTAACTCACAAAATAAGCAATGCTATTTTGAGGTATTTGCTCACTTTATTCATGAAAACGAGAAAGTGAATAACGGGCATTTGTTTGCTATGGCCGAAAAGCTTAATTTGACCGAAGAATTAGACAAAAAAATAATTCGTAATTTTGTTAATGTTAAAGA
>JGI24025J20009_10000224_pt1 | contig 43967 bp, 46 predicted proteins | sample Cruoilmetagenom3_FD_20009 | JGI IMG/M metagenome (IMG submission 20009)
CATAACCCGCCGCACTGCCTATGATTTTGACGGGGCCATGATCGCCGCCAACGCGCTGGTGGAATATTGCCCCGATTATGCCGAGGGCTATAACCAGCGCGCTTTTGTCAATTTTCTGCGTCAGGAGTATGCAGCCGCTCTGCCGGATTTGGAGCGCACCGAGGACTTATCACCAACCCATCTGGGTGCATTGACCGGGCATGCAATGACGCTGGCAGCCCTGCAACGCAATGCCGAGGCGGCTGTGGTGCTGCGCCGCGCGCTGGATCTTAACCCATGGCTCTCCGAGCGGCATTTGCTGCCCGCGCTTGAGGCGACAGAAAAAGAGTTGTGACCTTCATTCCACTTCTTGTCAGTTGGGGCTTAAACTACCCAGATTGATAGGCTAAACCCCCTACAGATGCGGGCGTGATGGAATGGTAGACATACCAGACTTAAAATCTGTTGGGCCTTGTGCCCGTGTGGGTTCGACTCCCACCGCCCGCACCAATGGCTCTTCCGAAGGAAGATGCCGAAGCAATCGAAACATATGCAGGCGGCAGTCGTTTCCCGAAGGAAAACGACGAGAGCCGTGGATCGGGAATTTTCCTCTCACCCGCGCCATTTTTATGGGTCTTTCGCTTTGCGCTACCTGCGGTTCGGTACGTCAGCTGCGCACGCCTGAGAATCGCTCCTGCCAGCCTTCGCGCGCCTCATCGGTGATCTTGGCAAAGGCCACTTCGGGCACGTCAAAGGCGTGGCCCACGGGCAATACATGCAACGCATCTGTCACATCCTCAGGCCAGCTGTCATCGGTGCAGCGCATCGCCGCCAGCATTGCGGCCGAGGCATCGGGGATGAACGGCTCGGACAGCACGGCGTAAAGCCGGATCAGGTTCAGCGCCAAACGGATTTGCGCGGCGGCCATGTCCGGGTCTGTTTTTACCGCTGTCCAGGGGGCGACGGTTTGCAGATATTCGTTGCCCGCCACCCAGATCGCCCGCAGCTCAGCGGCGGATTTGCGCACTTCCATCGCTTCCATGTGGCCCTCATAGGCGCGAATGCGGGTGGTCAACTCATCTATCAAAGCCTGTTCCGGTGCGCCCCATTGGCCCCCCTCGGGCACAGCTTCGCTAAACTTGGAGCGGCAGAACTTGGTGACCCGGCTTACGAAATTGCCCAGCACATCGGCCAAATCCTTGTTCACCGAAGATTGGAAGTTTTCCCAGGTGAACTCACTATCAGAACTTTCCGGCACATGGCTGAGCAACCACCAGCGCCAATAATCCGGCGGCAGAATTTCCAGCGCCTGATCCATGAACACACCGCGTCCCTGGCTGGTGCTGAACTGCCCGCCGTCATAATTCAGGTAGTTGAACGACTTGATATAGTCGACCAGCTTCCAATCCTCGCCCGATCCCAGAATCGTGCAAGGAAAGCTAAGTGTATGAAATGGCACGTTATCCTTGCCCATGAATTGCGTATACTGCACATCATCTGCGCCCTTGTCGGTGCGCCACCAGCGCTCCCAATCGGCATCTTGCAGCCCGTTGGCTTCGGCCCATTCGGCAGCGCAGGCGATATATTCGATCGGGGCGTCGAACCAGACATAGAACACTTTGCCTTCCATCCCCGGCCAATCGGCATCGCCCTTCTTGACCGGAATACCCCAATCCAGATCACGGGTGATGCCGCGGTCTTGCAGGCCGTCGCCATCATTCAGCCATTTGCGGGCAATTGATGTGGTCAGAACGGGCCAATCTGTTTTGCTGTCGATCCAGGCGTTCAACTGGTCGCGCATTTTCGATTGGCACAGATAGAGGTGCTTGGTCTCGCGCACTTCCAGATCAGTCGAGCCGGAAATGGCGCTGCGCGGGTCAATCAGATCAGTTGGGTCAAGCTGCTTGGTGCAGTTTTCGCATTGATCGCCACGCGCTTTGTCATAGCCGCAGTTGGGACAGGTGCCCTCAATATAGCGGTCGGGCAGATAGCGCTTGTCGGTGTTGGAATAGACCTGTTTTTCACTGACTTCACGGATCAGACCAGCCTGCGCCAAACGTCCGGCAAAATGCTGGGTCAATTTGTGGTTCTGTGGGCTGGAGGACCGCCCAAAATGATCAAAACTCAGTCGAAACCCCTTGGCAATTTCGGCCTGCACATCGTGCATCTCGGCGCAATAATCGGCCACGGGTTTACCTGCCTTGGCAGCGGCCAGTTCAGCCGGGGTGCCGTGTTCATCAGTGGCACACAAGAACAACACCTCGTGCCCGCGCCCACGCAGGTAGCGCGCATAGAGATCGGCAGGCAGTTGGCTGCCGACCAGATTTCCCAGATGTTTGATCCCGTTGATATAGGGGATCGCCGAGGTGATGAGATGCCGTGCCATGCGCGCCTTGCCGTTAAGAGGGTTGAGCGGCACATCTAACGCAGGATTTGGGCGCGCGCCAGCACAACAATTGTTGTTATTCCGCTCAACCCGGCTTGGGGCAGCTTATTCCTCATCCTGGCTGTGGCGCGTCAACCGGCCAATCTGGAAACTGGTGCGCGGCGTCCAGATATAGTGCGTGCGTTTGTCGCGCGTGGGTCGCGCACCCATCCGCCGCAGGTCAAACAGTACATGCCAGCCCTGTTGCTGGCATCCTGGCGTCGCTTTAAAACACTCTACTGCGTGATCCGTGCCATGATGCGCAATCCGATATGTGGCCCCACAAAACCGGGGAACCCGACAGCGCCAAAATCACGCCGGTCAATGCTGCCGGTCAGCAAAACAGTCAGCTTGCTGCGATCTCCTAAATCGGTGCCACGTTGACGAAACAACTCAGCTTTCAGGGTGACAGGGCGCGTCACGCCGCGCACGGTCAATGTGCCAGTCACCGTCGCGCCATTCAGATCGCCTTTGAATTGGCTGGATTGAAACCGGATGGTGGGATGCGCTTGTGTGTCCAGCACCTGCGGGCTTTTCAGCGCTTTGGTGGCAAAGACAAACCCCGCTCGGGCGCCATGGGCGTTCAAACTCACATCCACCTGGCTGGCAGATAAATTGTCCAGATCAATCAACATGTCCGCTGATTGCACCGGCATCTCGCCCTGCTTTTCAGCGCCCTCAAACGTGTAAGAGAACGTCACCTCAGACTGTGCAGCATCCAGCGTGTAGCGCGCAGGGGCCCCATGGGCAAAGCTTGCAAGACAGCAGATCAACACGGCAAGTCGGAACATGAAATCTCCTTTTAGAGCATCACCATAGCGGCCTTGGGCAAAATGACACGGTTTATCTATGCCACGTCCCTGTGACACGGACTTTGAGGGTGACGCCGCCGGATTTTCCGCTAGGGTCTGCGCACCGACCAAAAGGAAATACATCATGCAGACCAAAGAGCTGGGCCGCACTGGCATTCGCGTGAGCACCTTATGTCTGGGGTCTATGACCTGGGGCACACAAAACACGCAGGACGAAGGCCACGCCCAGATTGATCTGGCGCTCGCGCGCGGTATCAATTTCATCGACACGGCCGAGATGTATCCGGTTAATCCGCTCCGGGCTGAAACGGCGGGGCGAACCGAAGAAATCATCGGTCACTGGTTTGCCCGCACAGGACGGCGCGCTGATGTGGTGCTGGCCACCAAACATTCCGGCGCGGGGTACAAAGGCGTGCGTGACGGCGCGCCGATTTCATCCAAAACCATCCCGCAGGCCATTGAGGGCTCGCTCAAACGGTTGCAAACAGATGTGATCGACCTCTATCAATTCCACTGGCCCAATCGCGGCAGCTATATGTTCCGCCAAAACTGGAAGTTTGATCCCTCCAGCCAAAACCGGGCCGAAACCCTGGCCCATATGGAAGACACTTTGGGCGCGTTGCAGCGCGAGGTGGATCGCGGCACGATCCGCGCCTTTGGCCTGTCAAATGAAAGCGCCTGGGGCACGTCGCAATGGTTGCGCGTGGCAGGCGAAAAAGGTGGCCCGCGTGTGGCCTCTATCCAGAACGAATATTCATTGATGTGCCGCCTGTTTGACACTGATCTTGCCGAGGTGAGCGTGAATGAGGATGTGGGCCTGCTGGCATTTTCGCCTTTGGCCGCCGGGCTGTTGACTGGCAAATACCAAAACGGCGCTGTGCCTGAAGGCTCGCGTATGTCTCATGTGGCCAATCTGGGTGGGCGCGTTGGCCCGCGCGCCTTTGCGGCGGTGGAGGCGTATTTGAAGGTTGCTGAAAACCACGGGCTGGACCCGGTGCAAATGGCGCTGGCCTGGTGCCTGACACGGCCTTTCATGTGCTCGGTGATTTTTGGCGCCACAACAACAGAGCAACTTGAGCGGGCGCTGGGCGCGGCTGATCTGACCCTTTCAGAAAGTGTTATGGGCGAATTGAACGCCGTCCACCGCGCCCATCCGATGCCTTACTAGACGCCACCTTGGAACTCTGGATCATCATATCAATCGCGGCGGCCGCGTTTCAAACGCTGCGCTTTATGCTGCAAAAAACGCTCAGCATGGGCACGCTGTCCGCAGCGGGCACTACTTTTGCACGTTTTGTCTATGCAGCTCCCTTCACCTGGGCATTGGCAGCGGGGTATCTGGCGTGGCGTGGCATAGAGATACCAGCGTTATCAGGCTGGTTCTGGATCTATGCGCTGAGCGGCGGCCTGGCACAGATAGTGGCCACGTTTTGCGTTGTGCTGATATTCCAAACCCGCAATTTTGCTGTCGGCATCACCTTCAAGAAAACCGAAGTGATCCAGACGGTCATCCTGGGCCTTGTTGTCTTGGGGGATCGGGTCAGCAGCGCCGGCGTGGTGGCGATTGTTATTGGCCTTGTCGGTGTGTTGATCCTGTCAGATCCACCGGGCGGGCAGGGGGGATGGTTGCAGCGTCTGGCCAATCGCGCGGCGGGGCTTGGCCTTGTCTCGGGGACATTATTTGCCATCTCGGCCATTGGGTATCGTGGGGCCACACTTGAGATTGCGCATGACGATTCCTTCCTGCGCGCCGTGGTCTCAGTGGCGGTGGTCAACCTGTCACAAACCCTGGCCATGGGCCTGTGGTTGCGCTGGCGTGAACCGGGGCAATTGACGTGTATCTGGGCCGCACGGCGCAAAGCCGTCTGGATAGGGGTGACCAGCATGGCGGGGTCTCTCAGCTGGTTCACAGCCTTCACCATGCAAAACGCGGCCTATGTTTTTGCCGTGGGCCAGATCGAGGTGATTTTCTCGCTCTTAGCCTCGGTTCTGTTCTTTCACGAAAAAATCACAAGCCGCGAATTCTGGGGCATCGCCCTGCTGAGCGCCAGCATTCTGGTGTTGGTGGTGTTGGGGTGATTATTCGTCAGATCTGGGATCGTAGCCGCGCAGCCGGATAAACAGGCTCGCTTCTTCGTCATTGCGGAAAAACGGCACCGAGGCGGGTGCAGTAAGGTCATGGGTACGCGCTTCGACCTCGGCCAGCACCACTTCGGTGATGAACGGCAGATCAAAATCGCGCGCCTTTGGCAGGGGCACCCATTGCAGGTGGCTCAACTCGTCACTGGCCGCAGAAAAATCATCCAGATCACCAACGATATGTTCGGCATCAATCAAGAAGAACCGCGCATCAAACCGGCGCGGGCGCCCCGGTGGGGTGATGGCCCTGAACACAAATTGCAGGGCCGAGGCCGAGGGCAACATGCGCTGCGTGGCAAAGCCCTGCCAATCTTCGGGGGCATCTCCCGGCCAATCGCCCGGCGTGCCAAGGATCAGGCCGGTCTCTTCCCACAGTTCGCGGATGGCCGCCACAGCAAGGGCGTGGCCGATATCCGTTTCACTATCCTCGCGCAGGCGATCCGCACAAATATCCGGCATAAAACTGGCCAGTGATACATCTGCATCCGCCACGTCCACAGCCCCGCCGGGAAAGACAAACTTGTTGGGCATGAACGCCGCCTTGGCGCCGCGCTGCCCCATCAAGACATGCGGATCAGACATCCGGTTGCGCAGCACGATCACTGTGGCGGCATTTCGGATTGCGGTTTTATCTATGGTCATATTGGCCCCTTACGGCGAAAGGATCAGGTTTTTTTGCTAAACCCGTGCATCAGCCGCGCCCATTGGAACCCGACGATTGCGCCCTTCAATCTTGGCAGAAGGTAAAGCGACAGGGCGACACATCCAATAGCGAAAATAGTAAACAGCACCAAAGGTTCGGGCCGGAAGGTGGTAAAGGCCACATGCAGGGACGGGGCCATGATATGCCCGACAATCAGAATGGTCAGATAGGCAGGGCCATCATCAGCCCGCGCATGGCTCAGATCCTCGCGGCACACGGTGCAGGTATCGCGCAGCTTGAGATAGCCTTTCAGGATCGGCCCAGACCCGCAATTGGGGCACTTTCGACGAAACCCTTTCCAGATGGCGGGCCACAGGGGGCGCTCAGCTGTGGGGTTGTGGTCATGGTTGTGAGGTTGAACTTGGTCGGTCATACGGCACCTGTACTATGGATCGTTCACATTTGGGGGTTAGGGGCACATAAAGAAAGGGGGCAAATGCCCCTTGCGTCCCCTTGTCGCAAACCCTGAGATTGAATCAACGCAGAAAAGTTCTTGCGACGGAACTGATTGCGACCGCCGTATCACCCAACATCAAAACGGACAACGACCGGGATTTAGGACCTGGATTTTGAAACCGCAATCGAAGCAACCTTTAAGAGGCAGATATGAAAAATTCCGTACTTCTGACAACGCTTGCCCTGTCCATCATCGCTGGATCGGCCCTGATGGCCGGCAATGGCCAGCAAAACGGGCGTCAGCATTTCAAGTTTGAGGAGGTCGACGCCAATAGTGATGGCAAACTGACCCAAGACGAAATGATCGCCCATATGCAGGCGCGTTTTATCACCGCAGACACCAATGATGACGATTTGGTCAGCGAGGACGAGTTGCGCGCGCATATGGAAAGCGAAATGCGCAAGAAGATCGACCGCCGCGTCGCGCGCATGATGAACCATCACGACGGCAATGATGATGGGATGCTCAACATGGATGAGATGAAACCCAGGCGCATGGGTAAAATGATCAAGCATATGGATAGGGATGGTGACGGCGCCATCTCAAAAGCCGAGTTTGAGGCGATGAAAGGCAAACACGCCAAGCGCCACATGTTCAAAGATGATGGCTGAACTACCTGCGGGGCCGGTCTATGGGCTGGCCCCATGCATTCCGGGTTGGATTGAAACGCTGGCCTGCGCAGGTTAGTCGAGATGTATGGACATGCCGTTTGACAGGATGAATGATGTATCTGACGACGCTTTGCTGGTGCTATACGCCAACGGCGATCCGGAGGCGGCCAAAATGCTGACCCAGCGCCTGACACCGCGCATTTATGCCCATGCCTATCGCATGCTGAGCAATCAGGCCGATGCCGAGGACGTGGCCCAGGACGCGATGTTGCGGCTGTGGCGGATTGCCCCTGATTGGCGCCAGGGCGAGGCCAAGGTCACCACCTGGCTCTATCGTGTGGTGGCAAACCTGTGCACAGATCGGTTGCGCCGGGCGCGCACGAAACCGCTTGATGCGGTGGCCGAACCTGCGGATGGCACGGCCTCGGTTGCCCAGCAGATGCAGACACGCGCGCGCATCGACGCGCTGCATGGGGCACTGGCCACCCTGCCTGACCGGCAACGCCAAGCCGTGGTGCTGCGCCATATTGAGGGGCTGGCAAACCCAGAAATAGCTGAGATCATGCAAATCAGCATTGAAGCCACGGAAAGCCTGACCGCACGGGGCAAACGTGCCCTCGCCACGGCATTGAAAACACGCAAAGACGCATTGGGGTTCACTGATGACTGACAACAAAAACAATATGGTTGAGCTTGACGCCCTGCTTGCGGGTTTGCGTGCACAGACGCCCTCTGTGCCGGATGCGTTGATCGCACGAATTACCCAGCAGGCCGAGATTGAGCAAAAGGCGTTTATGACAGCGCCCGCCAAAACGACACGCCGCGGCGTGCTGCGTCAGTTCATTCAGGCGCTGGGCGGGTGGCCCGCACTGGGCGGCCTGGCGACAGCCGCCTGTGCCGGTATCTGGCTGGGGATCAACCCGCCGCAATCCATGGCGCTTGCCGCCGAGACCTATCTTGGCATTGAAAACGCTGTAACGCTGCTGGATATGAGGCCCGATGCGGCCTTTGATCTGAGCGGGGAGGCGCTGTGATGGACACCACAAAGCCAACACCAAAAATGCCGCGCTGGTTGCGCTGGATTTTGGTCCTGTCTCTGGCGTTCAACCTGATGGTCGTTGGGATTGTCGGGGGCTGGATGCTTACAGGTGGCAAACACGCGCGCCATCACCCCTCGCGGCTGGAACAGATCGGCGGGCCCTTGACGCGGGCATTATCGCATAAGGATCGTTATGCCATCGGGCGCGAGGTCCGTCAGCTGTACCGTGACAAACAGGACGGGCGTGCGGCACAGATCGCGCTGATGGAAACGCTGATTGATGACCTGCGTGCCGATCCCTTTGACCGCGAGGCAGTGGCGGCACATATGGCCGGGCAACGTGAGTTCCTGAATGATCGTCTGTCGCTGGGCCAGACATTGCTGATTGAGCGGCTTGAATTGATGGATGGTGCCGACCGAGCTGCCTATGCCGACAGGCTGGCCGAAGGTTTGAAGCACCGCCGCAACAACAAATAAATTCCGCCGCCTAAAGCGTTTCGCGTAACACCCGCACCAGAGGCTTTGCCTCAAACGCCCACAATGTTCCTATGTCGCGGCGCACATCACCTGGATGAAGATGCCTTTGGCGGGCTTTGCATGGCATCCCTGCCCATGGCCGCTGATCGTGACGTGCGATTCAGGCCCCTGCTGTGCGGCAAAAGCGCCCTAAGCAGCACTGCGCGCGTTCAGTGTGACTGTATTACGCCCGTCCGCCTTAGAGGCATAGAGCGCGCGATCGGCCTGCTCCAGCAGTGCTTTGGCCCGCGTTTCATGGTTTTGATCATCGCTAAGGGTTGCGTTGGCCAGGGTGACGCCAATGCTGACAGTCACAGGAACCGGTGCGCCATGTCCGGGCAAAGTGAGCGATATGGAGCGCACGGCCTCGCATAGGGTTTTTGCAATGCGATGCGCCTCGCCTCGGTTGGTTTCGGGGATGATGATAAGAAACTCCTCCCCCCCGATACGCGCGACCAGATCTTTGCCTTGCAAATGGTCACAAAGCGTATTGGAAACTTGCGCCAGAACAGTATCACCAGCGGCATGGCCAAAGCTGTCATTGATTCGCTTGAAATGATCAAGATCGGCCACCATGACCGCAAACATGCCCCCCTCTTGCCCGTCAGGAGAGAGCAGGCATTTCAGAAATGAAAGTGCATAACGTCGGTTGTACAGCCCGGTCAGCGGGTCGGTCACCGCGGCTTGCAAGCTGTCATTGATCTGGCTGCGGACTTCTTCTTTGGCCCATTCGTGGTCCAATTGTGCGTCCAGGCGCAGCGCCATTTCCCGCGGGTCGGTATCGCCGAACAGAATTTCTTTTACGCCCATATCCAGCAAATTGGCAGCCAGATCACTTGCTTGATCGGCCAGAAGGGGCAGAACAGGGCATTCCAGAATCCCAACCGACGCCCGCAAATCGGCGATTAACCTTAATGCATCATCACGAACCATGTGTCGCAGGTCCGCGATTAACACATCTGAACGGGTATATTGGCTATCTGAACGTGTTTCGGGGCTCATCAACTTGTCAGCGGCGACGATCTGGAACCCATGCGGTAAATCCCGGCTCAAGGCGTTGCGCAATTGTATCCCTGATGCCGGATCATCGGTGACCAAGGTGATGACGGCCGGGCGAGAAAACGCCTGCTGACTTTCAGCAAGACCCAGCGCGCGCGCTGCCAGAGCGTGCTTGCGTAAATCCTGATCAAAGTGCCCCTGTCGCAATAGGCCGCGTAGCCGGGCCAACAGATAGTTTTCGGGTGTTGCTGCATCTAGAACATCGGCAAAGCCAGAGGTCAAGGCGCTGATATTAAGGGATTTATCTCCATGTTCTGTGAGCAGGATAATCGGCGTGAACGCGCCATCCCGTTCTTGTTTCAGATGGGCAATGGCACGGGCCATATCATCCTTAACCAGCCGGCTGCTGACAAGAATTAAATCGGGGGAATCCACAGCAATTGACGCGCGCGCATCCTCAAGGCTGGCGGCCTGTGTGACGGTATAATACGCCGCTGAAAGTTTAACTTTCAGAATGATTCGACTGGTCGAAACATCATCGACTAACAGTACCCTACTCGACATCCGAAGCCTGCCTTTCTGACTTGCCCTTTCAGATATGATGACTATCAACGTCAGAAGTTAAGAAATCCTTTCCAGGATATGAATCCAATGACCGTTGCGCGGGACTTTGCTGAAACGATTGGTTTACAGGCATTAACGTGGTTGGCTGCCAATGAAGATTTGTTGCCGGTGTTTCTGGGGGCCACAGGGGCGTCAGAAACCGACTTTCGCACTGGGGTTGGTCAGCCTGAGTTCCTCGGGTCGATCCTGGATTTCATCTTAATGGACGATGCCTGGGTCCAACAGTTTTGCGATGCAAATTCACTGACCTATGACACCCCCTACAAAGCCCGACAGATGCTGCCCGGCGGTGAGCAGGTAAACTGGACATGACCCAACCCATCAAGGCGATGCTATTTGACAAGGACGGCACCCTGTTTGACTTTCAGGCGACATGGGGCAGCTGGGCCAGTAAAGTGATCACCGATCTGGCCGACGGAGACACGACGCTGCAAACCTCATTGGCGCAGGCAATCCATTTTGATCTGGTGGGCCTGCAGTTTTTGCCAACCAGCCCGATTATCGCCTGCACGCACCGCGAATGCGCCGAGGTCGTCGCCAGCGTCCTGCCAGGGCGGTCCGTGGATGAGATTGATCAGTTCATGGCCCACAGAGCCGCACAGGCCCCCTTGTCCCCAGCCGTCCCATTGGCGCCTTTGCTGGATGACCTTCTGGCGCGGGGCATCGCTTTGGGTGTTATGACAAATGACACGGAAATCGTGGCGCATACCCATTTGCGCAGTGCGGGCGTGGCCGATAGGTTTTTCTTTATAGCGGGGTCTGATTCCGGGTTCGGGGCAAAGCCCGCACCAGATCCATTGCTGGCATTTTCAAGGGCTATTGGCATGGATCCGGGGCATGTTCTGATGGTGGGTGACAGCACCCATGATCTGATTGCGGGGCGCGCGGCTGGCATGCAGACCTTGGGCGTGCTGACCGGAACTGCCCTGAGCGAAGACCTCGCCCCTCATGCCGATGCGGTGCTGCCTGACATCGGCCATATCCCTGCGTGGATAGCGGCTGCATGACAAAACACCCCATGTTTGGCCTGATGCTGGCGCTGTTTGGTACTTTGGTGCTGACACCGGATGCCTTGCTGATGCGCCTGTCGGGGATGGACGGGTTTCACATGTCGGCCTGGCGTGGGATTGCGATGGGCAGCGTCATGTTGCTGGGATGGGCCTTGTTCAGCCGGACCCGCAAGCGCGATCTTGGCATGCTGAAAACCCGCCTGGGCGTTACAATCGTGATCTGCCAGATTTTCAATTCAACCCTGTTTTGTCTGGGAATTGCCGTGGCACCGGTGGCTGTTGTGCTGTTTGGCGTGGCCGCGGTGCCTGTCTTTGCCGCCTTTCTGGCCTGGCTGGTGATTGGTGAGCCAACGCATAAAACCACCTGGGCTGCGATGATCGCGGCGCTGGTGGGCATCGGCCTTGCCGTATCGGGTGAAGGCGATGGCGTGCAGATTGATGCCAATGCGTTGCTTGGTGCGGGCTTTGGCCTGGGGGTGGCCCTTGTGCTGGCCCTCAATTTTGTGGTGCTGCGCGCGCAGCCAACACTCCCCATCCCGTTGACCATCGGACTTGGCGCCCTGATCGCGGGGGGCATCGGTACACTCATCACCGGGCCTGATGCGATGTTCGAGGGCCGCCTTGGCTTTATGTTGATCACGGGCCTTGTTGTTTTGCCGGTGTCGTTCTTTTCGCTCTCACTGGCATCGCGCTTCACCCATGCCGCCAATGTCAGCCTGCTGATGTTGCTGGAAACGGTGCTGGGGCCATTGTGGGTCTGGATGGGCGTTGGCGAAGCTCCAGGCCCGCGCATGTTGGCAGGCGGCAGTATCGTCGTGGTCAGCCTTGCGGCCTATCTGATGATCACCGGGTCCAGATCAAAATCAGTCTGATCTGAAGGTGACAATATAAAAACGACAACATGCGTCGCAAAGCGGCATACGCTTTGGCGCGGGCAATGGTTCCATAGGGCAGATCACGCATCAGGAGGATCACCCCATGGCCACGACAACAAAGCGCAGAACCCGTAGCGGTGGGCGTGCAGGCAATGCTGAACGCCGCGGGAGCGACGCGATTGAACAGATGCCATGGAACCCTCCGGTTAACATTGATCGCCCAACCGAGCCTTTGGCAGAGGACGGGGTATGGGCCATCCATGACGGTGCGATGCGCATTCTCGAAGAGATCGGCATCGAAATTCTCAATCCCGAGGCACTGGACTTGTTCCGCGCTGACGGGGGCTGCACCATTGAGGGCGAAAACGTCCGCATGGGCCGCGACTATGTGATGGAGATGATCGCCAAAGCGCCTGACAGCTGGGATATCACGCCACGCAACCCCGAGCGCAAGATCACCATAGGCGGCAAGCACCTGAACTTTGGCAATGTGTCCTCGCCCCCCAGCTATTGGGATATGGAGATCGGCAAAAAGGTGACCGGCACCCGCGAGATGTGCGCCAACCTGTTGAAACTCAGCCAATATTTCAACTGTATACATTTTGTCGGCGGATACCCGGTAGAGCCACAGGACATACACGCCTCCGTCCGCCATCTGGATGTGGTTTACGACAAGCTGACGCTGACCGACAAAGCCGCTCATGCTTATTGTCTGGGCAAAGAGCGGGTCGAGGATGTGATGGAAATGGTGCGCATCGCAGGCGGTCATACGGACAGCGAGTTCGACGCCAGCCCCAAGATGTTCACCAACATCAACTCCACCTCACCGCTGAAGCATGACTATCCGATGTTGGATGGCTGGATCAGAATGGCGCAACGCAATCAGGGCCTTGTTGTCACGCCGTTCACATTGGCAGGGGCGATGGCGCCGGTCACTATGTCGGGCGCTGTGGCGCAATCTCTGGCCGAAGCGCTGATTGCTGTTGTGCTGGCCCAGATCGTGCGCCCCGGGGCCTGTTGTGCCATTGGCACCTTCACCTCAAATGTTGATATGAAATCCGGCGCACCTGCCTTTGGAACGCCAGAATATATGCGTGCCACACAGATGACAGGCCAATTGGCCCGGTTCTACAAGTTGCCGATGCGCGCCTCGGGTGTGTGTGCTGCCAATGTGCCCGACGGGCAGGCGATCTGGGAGACATCAAACAGCCTGTGGTCGGCGGTGCAGGGGGGCGCGCATATGGTCTATCACGCCGCCGGGTGGCTGGAAGGCGGGCTGATTGCATCGCCTGAGAAATTTGTGATGGATTGCGAAATCCTCCAGCATATTCAGCGCTATATGGATCCCAAACTGACCGCCACCGGCCCGGATGAAATTGCCATTGATGCGATCAAGGAAGTGGGCGATCAGGGTCATTTCTTTGGCATCCAGCACACCCAAGACCGCTATACCACTGCATTTTATCAGCCTTTCCTAAGCGATTGGCGCAACTACGAGGCCTGGGAAGATGCGGGTGGCATATGGACAGCCCAGCGCGCGCATCAGACGTTTCAGGACATTATCTCAAATTTTGAGGCCCCCCAGATGGACGTCGCCATCCGGGATGAACTGGCGGCCTTTGTTGAGCGCCGCAAGGCCGAGGGGGGTGCCCCTACGGATTTCTAGACCTTACATCCAAATAAACCAAAAATTGAAACTATTGGTCTCTTGTTAAACTTGATCGGCGACACTGTCGTTATGCAAGGGAAAACAAGATGCATGGAATGATCAACAGGGCCATCGAACGGTTTGTCCGTGATACCTATGGGCGTGAAGTCTGGCAGGGTGTAACGCAGGACCTGGGTTTGGAGTATACTGAATTCGAACCGATGCTGGTTTATGAAGCAACTGTTACCGGGCGGGTGCTTGAAGCCCTGTGCCGGGCTTTGGATAAAGAGCGTGACGATCTGCTGGAAGACATTGGCACCTATCTGGTCTCGCATCCAAATGTTGAAGCTATTCGTCGATTGCTGCGCTTTGGTGGCGTTAATTTTCACGATTTCCTGCAGTCGCTGGACGATCTGCCCGAGCGTGCCCGCCTGGCGGTGCCCGATCTGCACCTGCCCGCGATGGAACTGCGCGAACACCGCACGAGCTTCTTTAGCCTGTCAGTGAACTCTGGTGCCCTTAAAATGGAGGGGTTTGGCCGTGTTGTCATGGGGCTCTTGCGGGCCATGGCCGATGACTATGGGGCGTTGGTGTTGATGGAACACAAGGGCAGCCGGGAGCGAACTGAAATTCTTGAAATCCATCTGGCAGACGCCGCTTTTGCCGATGGGCGCGATTTTCAATTATCCGCGAGGGTCAATGTATGAGCAAAATGTCCTCCATTCAGACCGCCCCTGGGATGGATATTTTATGTCCCTTGCATGTGGTGCTGAACGCCACTGGTCACATTGTACATGTCGGCCCTACACTTGCCAAAATCCTTGCAGGACGGCCTGCTGTTGGTCTGCGATTTCTGGAACTGTTCGAGCTTAAACGCCCCCGTATTGGTCAAACGATGGAGGCGCTGCTGGGCGTTTCTGGCACCAAGCTGCACTTGCAGTTGCGTGGTGCTCCGCGCACCGAAATGAAAGGTGTTCTTGTGCCTGTGCCCGCAGAATCCGGCCTTTACCAACAAGGCGGGGCGCTTGTGAACCTCTCGTTTGGCATCTCGATTGTGGATGCGGTGCGTGATTTCGCGCTCACCAGTGCGGATTTTGCTGCCACGGATTTGACGGTGGAAATGCTTTATCTGGTCGAAGCAAAATCAGCCGCGATGGACGCGTCACGCAAATTGAATCAACGCCTGCAGGGGGCCAAGATTGCCGCCGAAGAACAGGCCTTTACCGATACGCTGACAGGTTTGAAAAACCGCCGCGCGATGGATTATGTGCTGACCCGCCTGATCGACAGCGAGACGGATTTCGCACTGCTGAACCTTGATCTGGATTACTTCAAAACGGTCAATGACACACGGGGCCATGCTGCGGGTGATTTTGTCTTGCAACAGGTCGCGCGGATCATGGTGGATGAAACCCGTGGCGATGATACGATCATTCGCACCGGCGGCGATGAATTCGTGCTGATCTTTGCGGGAATAACAAACGAAAAGGCGATCTCGGAAATTGCATCCCGTCTGATCAAAAACCTGGAGCAGCCCATTATTTTCGAAGACGAAGCTTGCAAAATATCAGGCAGTATCGGTGCAGCCTTCAGCTGTGACTATGGCAAGCCGACGCAAGCACAAATGATGGAGGATGCTGACAAGGCGCTTTATCAGGCCAAAAACGCCGGACGCGGTCGGCATGTTTTGCACAGGCCCGACTAGCAGATGGGATGGAGCACCTCAGATATGCAACTGTTCCCACCCGCAATGATGCCAACCTGGAGCCATCGCATAAGGACACCTGCTATTTGAGTGATCTTTTTGTGGATCCAAACCAGCGTGGCACCGGGGCAGGGCGGGCCCTGATCGTAGCGGTTGAGCAAGTCGGCGCCCAAGCTGGCGCCACAATTGTGCATTGGCTGACCACAAGTGATAACACTCAGGTGCGCGCTCTTTATGATCAAATAGCCGAACTGATGCCCTTTGTGCAATATACCACGCCAATTTGAAGCCACTCAGCCGCGCAACGGGCATACCCGCGGCGAATGGGCGCGCTGATTATCTGTAACCTATTTCATCTGGTCTCAAACCTGACTTCAGGCTATCAGCAACCCATGACCGATAGTTTGCCCCCATGCCCCGAATGTGCCTCAGTGTTTACCTATCAGGTGGATGCCCTTTTTAACTGCCCGGAATGTGGATGCGAATGGTCCACCGAAGCGGCGGCCGAGGATAGCGCACAGGTGCGTGACAGTGTTGGCAACGTCCTTGAAGACGGTGATACGGTCACGGTGATCAAAGATTTGAAACTCAAAGGCACGTCAACCGTGCTTAAGGTTGGAACCAAAGCCCCCAACATCCGCCTGGTGGATGGGGATCACGATATTGACTGCAAAATCCCAGGGGTCGGGCAAATCGCCTTGAAATCCCAGTTCGTCAAGAAAGTTTCCAGCTAAATCCAGCGGTAACTGGTCAGGGGGTTGTGGACGCTGAGCGACCTGCGTCCTCTCAGTCGGGTTTTGTCCGACAGCGCAAGGCCTACCTTAACTCACACAATGACCCGCCAAACATGGCCGACAGGGGTGCCACCTCTGTCAAGAAGCTATAAACTGGCCACGTCGTTCTATCGGCAGACCCTAAAAATAAGCTGCTGCCACCATATATCATGTAAATTGGGGCTTTGACGTAAAGGGCAGGTTATGAAATTTGCATTGGGTCTTGTTGCAGTCGCCGCGGTGTCGTTGGGCTACATGTTCAGTGGAAACAACTCGGAGGGATTAACACCTGAGCCTCCGATACATATTGAAGCCCTTAACCCCCTAACGGGCGATGAGATACGCTATCTCGCCTTTCAGGTCTTTGTGGGGGGCGCAAACCCGGAAATCCCGTTTGATCGTGAGATGATTTATACCCCCAAGGCGGCGGTTGCGCGCATGGTTCATGACATCGTGACAACCATTGATGCAAAGGGGGGCCAAAGAACGCGGCTGGCGTTTATTCTTGGGCCGATCTCGTTTGATCACAGCGACGACGAGGTTCGCCAGATCATTGATGACGGTTTTGACATCGCTTTGTCCGAAAATGTTTCTGTCGGGTTTCATATTGACGGCGCGATGTTCTGGGGCAAAAGGCATGATCTGACCGCCAACCCGGAAAATGTGGAATGGACAGATTTTGACGGCACGCCAGCCACCGGTTTGAAACTTGATTGGGCGCATGCGCCGGCCAGGATGGTGTATAATGCGCCACAAATTCAGGCCGAAGTAACGCGACGCGCGCGCGATGTTATCGGCGCGCAGATATCGTCCCACCTAAAGACCCTCACATCGCTTGGCAAAGAAGATGCGTTTGCCGGTGTCATCGCGGGGTGGGAAACCCATATGGGCCAGGATATCACCGTAGATGACCGGGTGGGGTTTCATGCCCTTGCCAACCGTGGTTTTGAGCCGGGCAGACCGCCAGGTGACGTTCTTGCTGAAATATCTTCGATTGTGAATGAATTCATTAGCTTGTGGACCGATGGTTTGGTGGCGGGTGGTGTTGATAGCAACCGTATTTACACCCATGTGGCGTTCCTGCCGCGCGCTCGTTTTGAGGCAATGTCCACCCCACCGGGGCTGACCTATGAAATGGTGCTTGATGTCGCGCCAAGTTCACAGCGCCCCGCAACCGCTTTTACCAAGACCGCACGACCAGGGTTTTCAACCTATCCGGTTGCCGGGACGTTTGATCAGATCAAGCAGGAACTTGCATTGAACAATAACCCCTGGTGGGCATCGGCTGAGGGAACAAATATTATTCCCGGCGATCCACCGCGCACTTCAGGTTTAACCATGGAAAACTATCTGGCCCGCTCATTTAACCACGGCGCAGCTCTTGTTACGCTGTTCGGGTGGGGAATTGGCGGGACTATGATGCCGGACAATCCGTTTAGGATGGCCACCGAAGGGGACGATGCCATCGCCACCTATCGGGCATTCTTATCGCAATAACCTGCTGGTCTCAGCTGGGGCAGGGGGGCTGTCCCTTCAGACAATGCCGTTGCTACGTAACGCCACGATGGATTCGTCGGACAAGCCGAGAAGACCACGCAGCAGCGCGTCTGTATGTTCGCCAAGACCCGGCCCCGGCGCGGTGATCCCGCCCGGTGTAAGGGATAGTTTCGGCACGACTGCGGGCATACGGAGCTTGCCCATCGTGGCATGCGTGATCTCGGCGATGTTCTCGCGTGCGGCGTATTGCGGATCCTTGAAGATATCTTCAATCGTCAGAGCCACCGTGTAAGGTGTCCCCGCTGCATCGAGCGCCTCGGTGACATGGACAGGATCATGCGAGCGCACCCAATCCGCGAGGATGCCATTGATTTCGGCAATACGCTTCCAGCGAGCGTCATGCGTGCGGAACCGTTCGTCAGTCACAAGTTCGGGCTGCTCGATTGCCTCGCAGATGCGGCGGAAAACACCATCCGATGAACAGGTCAGAATCAGAAAGCGGCCATCGGCCATCTCAAAATGCTCGCCCGGTGCCGCCGCGAAATGAAGGTTGCCCTGCCGCTCGCGTACCACGCCAAATTTATCATAGGCCGTGGCAAGGATATCGGTGAAGCGGAACACACTTTCATAAAGCGCAAGGTCGATGTGCTGCCCTTTGCCCTTCGCGCCGCCCGCGTCACGCGCATACAGCGCCAGCATGACGCCGAGTGCAGCGAACAGGGCGGATTGATAGTCAGCCGTCGCGGTGCCGGGCCGGATGGGCGGACGGTCGGGGTAGCCCGTGATATGCATGAGACCGCCAAAGGCCAGCCCGATCCTGTCATATCCCGCCCGCTGGCTGTAGGGGCCAGTCTGGCCGAAACCGGAGACGGAACACATGACGATCCGGGGGTTGATCGCCGACAGTTCCTCATAGTCCAGCCCCCAGCGTGACAGCGTTCCGGGACGGAAATTCTCGATCAGGACGTCGCTTTTTTTGACCATCTCGCGCAGGATATTCTGCCCTTCGGGCTTGCGCAGATCGAGCGTGAGCGACTTCTTGTTGCGCCCTTCAACCTGCCACCAAAGCGATTCACCTTCGACATAAGGGCCGACGTTTCGGGTGCTGTCGCCGCCGTCCGGCTTTTCGATCTTGATCACCTCTGCCCCGAATTCACCAAGCAGAGTGGCCGAGACCGGGCCCGCAACCATGGTACCGATATCGAGGACGCGAATTCCTTCCAANACGCGTCCCTGATTTTCCGTGGCGTCCTCTCCGGGTTTTGTATCCTGCATTTTTTCTGCGGTTTCCTGCGCCAATTTACTTTCTCCACCAGTCGCTGCAATGCCGTTAACAGATAACTACTATCGCAAAATAGGGCAGTCAACAACCATGTCCCGATATCCGGGCCAAGGCATGTACAGACCATGGTGGCCTGCACGTCGGGCTTGGACACCACCGTTAATTCGTTGGTATCCAAAGGTGACGGTCGTCTGCGCCTCCGACAACCCGTTTGCCAAAAGAAGGTGATCCGGCCGGAGGACTGGACAGAGATCGAACTGCCTCTGCCAGCATCCCAGAATGGCACCCGGATCCTGGTGGAGCGCTATTTTCTCGACAACGGCATCAATATCCTGCCCGCGGTCGAGGCGGGCAGCCTGTCCTTGATCCAGTCCTGCATGAGACCGGGTGACAAGTCGTGCGCCGTCCAGGCTCTCATATAGGGCGTTCGCGCGGAGGCATTACGAGCAAGGTTCTGGCGTTACTGACGCGCCTGGAAACCTGATCGACTTTCGCCTGATGCCCGGTCAGGCCCATGATAGGCCGCCCCTCAGGGGGCATGACCAGTATTCAGCTCTATCTCCTTCCGGTTATCGTTCGCCAACAGCTGCTCCGCTCGTTGACAATACCGATACGGCATAATAGATATGCCGGGTCTTAAGTATCTTGCCGGAGGGAGTTGACACATGGACACGAGCGCTCTGGAACAGATCAGCCTGACCAGCCCGGGACTGACCCTTGATCCTTACACCTATTTCTCCGAACTGCGGTCACATGCGCCCCTGCTTTGGAGCGAACGCCACAAGGGCTGGCTGGTGACACGTTACGCCGATGTTCAGCAGGGATACCGGGATCTGCGTCTCAGCTCCAATCGGCTGCGCCCTGTGCTGGAACGCCTTAAGGACAGCGAACAGGACACCGTCGGCAATGCGTTGCGTATCCTCCAGATGTGGATGGTCTTTCAAGATGAACCGGACCACAGACGCCTACGCGGCATCGTGCACAAGGCTTTCACGCCACAGGCCGTCGCCGCGATGGAGGACAAGGTCGTCGCGGTCACACGCCAACAGTTGACTGATCTCGACAACCGCCTGGATGAAGGTCCGGTCGATCTGTTGAAGGACTTCGCAAACGGTATCCCGCAATACGTCATTTGCAATATGCTCGGCCTCGCCGAGGAATATCAGGACGATTTCGCCTACTGGACAGAAGAACTCAGCTCGGTCGTCGGCGGGATCGAGGACCCGGACCGGAACCAACGGGCCTACCGCGCGATGGAATACCTTGAAACGCGCGTTGCAGAGGTCATAGACGGCACGCCCGCAGGTCAGAGCAACCTCATCGCCGAACTCGTCCGCGCCGAACAGGACAACAACCGCCTCTCGCGCGAGGAAGTGATCGCAACCGCGATCCTCATGCTGTTTGGCGGACGCGGGACCACGGCGTCCATGATCGCCAACGGAATGCGCGTCCTGCTGGCTCACCCCGAACAGTACGAGGAACTCCGGGCCGATCCCTCGCTGATCCCGAACGCGGTGGAGGAAATCCTCAGATGGGAAGGCCACACCAAGATGATGCCCCGGATCTCTACCGTAACCTTCGATTGGCACGGGAACACGATCCGCGAGGGTGACCGTCTGTTCTTGTGCAACTTGTCGGCCAACCGGGATGAAAATATGTTCGAGATGCCAGATCGGTTCGACATCCACAGAAAGAACGCAGGCCGCCACATCGGTTTTGGCACCGGGATCCACGGGTGCCTGGGGCAGGCGCTTGCCCGGTTGCAATTGCGCAATGTGCTGCGCGAAGCGGTGCAGATTTTGCCGCCGCTGAAACTGGTCAAACCCGAAGGCGACTGGTCGCGCGCGCTGCTGCGCCGCTCACAAGACAGCCTGGTTGTCGAACGCGCCTGAGCTGACCGGGACAGCTGGCATAGGCCGCCGGAGCGAGCTTTGGATCATTGTCTATCCGGGGCATGGCGAAAAATGGCAGAGCCGTGTCGGTGCTCCCACAGCTATTTTGCGACGACGACGTACATACTTTTCTGCACTCGGTTGATGAGGGTTGGCAACCATTCGCTCGCGGGGTCCACCATCTTCAACTCGGGCAGGATCGCAAGCATTTCAGACATGACCACCTTCAGTTCCAGCCGCGCCAGCGCCATACCGAGACAGAGATGAATCCCTGTGCCGAAGGCAAGGTGCCGGGGGGCATTCTTGCGCGTGATGTCGAAGACTGAAGGGTCTTCGAACATCGACGTGTCGTGGTTCGCGGCAAGGGGCGACAAAAAGACCCGCTGGCCAGCCTTGAGATGCTTGCCGTGCCACTCGAAATCCTCCGCCACGATGCGGACGGTGAACTTGGTGTGGGATTCCCACCTCATGATCTCTTCGACCGCGTTGTTCAGAAGCTCCGGCTGCTGGCGCAGTTTCTCCTGAGCCTCGGGGTGCAGCATTAGCGCCCGCAGTCCGTTTGCGATCATGCAGGAGGTCGTGCGGTTGCCACCAAAAAGCACCAATATCCCCGTCGCGATCACCTCGCGCCGGCTCAGCCGGTCGCCCTCCATCTCGGCAGCGACGAGCTTTGACATCAGGTTGTCATCTTCGGTGTTGCTACGTTCAATGACCTTTTCAAGGTAATCCTCAAGCGCCACGATTGCCTCGTGCGCCCGCTCATAGCGTTCGTCCTGCCCGACGAAACCGCCAATCAACAGCGACACCTGTTCGGTCCACGCGATAAACCGTTTCCGGTCCTCTTGCGGCACGCCGAGCATCTTGCAGATGATAGGGCCGGGAATCTCGTAAGCCATCTCGTTCAGAAAATCGATCGGCTTGTCGGGCTGGGCCGCGATTCTCGCGCGCAGCTCCGCGATCTGCTCGCGGACAAGCTCGCGGATATCGCCCTCCATCTTGCGCACCATCTGGGGTGTGAACGCCTTCATCACGATGCCCTTGAGGCGCCGGTGCTCAGGATCGTCCTGGAACACCATCCAGTTTTCCANNAGCTCGATCGAGCGACCGATGGTGCCCTGCTGCTCCTCGGTCAGCCGTGTCTNGCGATAGCGCTTCAGCCGGTTCGCCGTCATTCGATTGTCCTTGAAGCCCTCGGTGACATCCTCATAGCGCGTGATCATCCAGCCCCGGTGGCGGTCATTCCAATGCACCGGATCCTTGGCCTGAAGGTCAAGGAGGTAAGACAGCGGATCCGCCGTCAGGGCGCTGCCCATCAGGTCGCTTTTGTCGAGCTCGTCCGGGGAAATATCTGAAACACTCATTGTAATTGTTCCTTTCGCGGGCGCTCTCAGGCACCGTGCTGAATGGTGATTGTCTTGAGGGTCGCAAAGCCGTAAAGCGCTGCGAACCCCTTTTCGCGGCCGAAACCGGAGGCTTTGACGCCACCGAAGGGCAATTCGATCCCGCCGCCAGCACCATAATTGTTGATGAATACCTGTCCGGAATCGATGCTGCGCGCGATCCGCAGCGCGCGGCCGAGATCCGAGGTCCAGATCCCGGCGGCGAGGCCATAGTCGGTGGCATTGGCGATCCGCAACGCATCTGCTTCGTCCTTCGCGCGGATCGCGACAAGCACCGGACCAAAAATTTCTTGCTGGGCCAGGGGGTGATCCGGGGGCACTTCCCCGATGAGAGTGGGCGGTACGAAGTAGCCGCCGTCAGAAGCGTTCGCTACAATCTGCCCCTGCGCGAGGACCGGCAAACCGTCACGCCGCGCGAGGTCAATATACCCCTTCACGCGTTCCATCTGGCGGGCGTTGACCACAGGCCCCGAGTCGAGGTCCTGATCCCCGGGCCCGACGCGCACTGCTGCAAAGCGACGCGCCATGTCCGACACGACGCGATCATAGGCAGCATCCTCAACGATCATTCGTGATCCGGCGCTGCATGTCTGGCCCGCGTTCTGGACAATTGCCTTGAGGATCGTGTTTCCGGCAAGCTCCATATCCGCGTCGTCAAAAACGATCTGTGGCGACTTGCCGCCCAATTCCAGAGTTACCGGAATGGTGCGCTCGGACGCGGCTTGCTGCACGAGGCGGCCGACTTCGGGCGATCCGGTAAAGCTGATGTGCATGATGCCGGAATGGTGGATCAACGCATCTCCGGCCTCTGTGCCGTAACCGGTGACCACGTTCAATGCCCCGTCCGGCAATCCGGCCTCGCGGGCAAGGTCGGCCAGCGCCAGCGCCGTCAGCGACGTGTCTTCGGCGGGTTTCAGAACCACGGCATTGCCCATGGCCAGCGCCGGGGCAACCGCCCTGCCGGTCATTTGAAGCGGGTAATTCCAGGGAACGATGACACCGACCACGCCATGTGGTTCATAGACGGTCAGCACCGTGTGCCCGCTACGATAGGGAATTGTCTCGCCATGCAGCTTGTCGGCCGCACCCGCGTAATATTCGAAATACCGCGCACAGGCGGCCACGTCGCCGCGCGCCAGGCTCATCGGCTTGCCCACGTCCAGCGATTCCGTGGCCGCGAGAGATTCGGCGTCGCGGCGGATCAGCTCTGCCAGACGCGCCAGGATACGGCCGCGATCGACCGCCTCCATGTCCCCCCAGCCATCCTGCATGGCAGACTGTGCAGCATGCACCGCCTGATCCACCTCGCGGGCGCCGCCCCGTGCAATCCGACCCAGTGCCAGGCCGTCAGAGGGATTTACAACTGTTATGACATCGTCCGACGCGACGGGCCGCCCCCCGATCCTGTGCATATGGGTCATCATTGGATGTTCCTTCAGTACTCGGTTCCGGGCGCCAGTCGCAGTTCGAGGTTGTCCAGACTATCGGTCATCGTGATCTGGCAGGACAGCCGCGAATTTGGCATAAATCCTTCAGCCATTTCCAGCATCAACAGCTCGATCTCAGACGCGGGTGGTAGCTTATCAAGCCAAGTTTCATCCACATAGACATGACAGGTAGCACAGGAAGCGCAGCCGCCACATTGCGCGGCAATCGCAAGCCCGGCGTTGCGGATCGCCTCCATGGCGGGAATCCCTTCGCTCGTCTCGATTTCGTGGCGTTCTGTGTCTTGGTCGATGACAATAAGCTTCATATACCCTCCGGCCCTGATCGCCGCTTCATTTAGGTTATGCGGCTTTGAGATTTCAGTTATCCATTATATACGGGAAGGCGCACAGTCAATGCGCCAGTTGTCGCAGCCAGTGCTGCGCTACTGATGTTTGGGGGTAGGGAATAGCGTGCGGGCCGGGGCGATTTGCCCCGGCAGATCAGTGGGTGATTTTCAGATTGACCTTCGCCACGATGATGGCCTTGAGCGTCTGAAGCCATGGGTTGTCAGCTTTGTTCAGCAGGCTGGCGGAATAGATCGTGCGCTTCAACTCGGGCATGAGGGGCACCGCCACCACGCGGCCCGCCTTGACGTCGCTCATGCACGCCATGAGCGGCAGCAATGCGATACCGAATTTGCGGCGCACCAGTTGCAGCATCAGTGGAAGGCTGTCCACCTCCCGGCGCGAGATCAACGGGACGTCCCCCATATCGAAGAATTCCTTGAGCGTAGAGCGAGTGCCCTGCAAACTCGCGGGCAGGATCAGCTCCGTCGTATTGAGCATCTTAAGGTCGATCCATTTGAGCTTGGCGAAGTCATGGTCGGGATGGCAGATCGCGAACAGCGGTTCGGACATCAGCTGTTGCGTGTTGTACTTGGCCGAACTCGCCGGGTAGGTCACGATCGCCAAATCGACATCACCATTGGCGAGATGGGAATAGACACCACCGGTTGAGGCCTCAATCAGCCGGATCCGCACGGCCGGACACTGGGCGCTGAACTCCTCGATCACGTCGGCCATGACGAAATTGTTGAAACTTGGCGGCGATGCGATGCTCACCGATCCGCTCGGAGAATGAAGCGATTCCTGGATTTCCTCCACCGTCGCGCCCATCTCGTTCAGGATAGTTTCGGCATGGGCATAAAGGATCTTGCCACTTTCGGTCAGTTCCACACCATGCCCGGTCCTGTTCAGAAGCTGTACACCGAGGTCGTTCTCGAGTTGCTGGATCTGCCGGCTGATCGCGGACTGCGCGACATCCAGCAACGCTTCCGCTGCCGTGAACCTCTTTGACTGGGCCACGTGGTAAAAGTAGAGAAGTCGCCGCGAATCGATCACTTTGCTCATTGCGCTGAGCGTCACTTCGCTGACGGAGTCCTTCGACCTTGCCATGTGTCTCCCCTTCCTATCCAGCGGTTCATATCAGCGCAGACCGGATGAAGTCCATAATTGATCACATTGATCACATTGATCGAGGTGTAACCTTGTCCGGGCCCTACCATTTTCGATCGCCCGCCGTGGTACCACCGGCCTGTCTTTGCCGGTAGAGCCCCTCTTCCTTTGTTCTCGGTTCGTTGTGGCACAGGGCATCGCCGCACTTGGCCTGCCATGTCCGACCTTTTGATTATGCGGCACCCACTGGGCGGAAACGGGGCACCTGCATGCCACCCCCGATATCATCGAACCAGAGCGTCACAGAATGCCCGATCCGGACATCTCCCGGCGGCAGGTCGGTTATGTTGGTGATCAACCGGACACCCGGCAAGGCGGGGAAGGTGACGACAGCGACGACATAGGGAAGGTTCGACGGCACAGCCTCGTGGCTAGCATGGTGGATTACAGTGTAGCTGAAAACCTCCGCCGTCTTGCCCGGATCAACCCACTTGGTTTTTGTGGAATGACACGAAGGGCACATTGGGGTCGGCGGGTGCCGGGGGGTGTCGCAGTCGGAACAGGTCTGGAAACGCAGGTGACCTTGCGCGCAATGCGCCCAGAATTCCTGGTCGACCGGTTCGGGCTCGGGGGCGGGCATTGAAGGGGGGAAATATGCCATGAGTTACCTCGTAAGGATGAGTGCGCTGGTCGGAGACACGCCGAGGCCCCCGGTGACAAGGCAGGTCTGTGCGTCGGCGATCTGCGTGGTGGATACTCCGCGCAATTGGCGAACCCCCTCGATGACGAGGTTCATTCCGTGAACATAGGCCTCGGACAACTGGCCGCCGGACGTGTTGATCGGCAACGAGCCGTCAGCCCGGATTGCGCCGGATTTGACAAAATCCGGAGCCTCGCCCCGCCCGCAGAAGCCGTAGTCTTCCAAAGCCATGAGAACGAGGCCTGAAAANTGGTCATAAAACTGCGCGACATNGATGTCCGACGGCGTCANATCNGCGCGATTGAAGAGGTCTTGCGCAAGAAGTTTGGAGTTAGAGGTTGCATAGTCNTCATCCGGCATGTTGTGNCTNCCCAGCGGGCCGCTGCCCCAGCCAGGNCCACTGCCGTGGACGGCCGCTGCGACCTCCACCGAGTCTGCATCNAGATCCGCGGCCCGCTCCGCCGTGGTCACCACCACCGCCGCGGCCCCGTCGGTTTCGAGGCAGCAGTCAAACAGGCGAAGTGGTTCGGCGATCCAGCGGGACGCGAAATATTGTTCTCTGGTCAGCTCACGATCACGCATAACGGCACGCGGATTGCGATTGGCGTTGGCCCGACCGTTCAGCGCGATTTCGACCAGCGAATCGGGGTCTCCTTTGGTTTCGTGAAAATACCTCTGCACCAGCAATGCGAGCATCTGAGCGGGCGCGAAGAGGCCGTAGGGATGCACAAAATTCCCGTGGATGCGGCCGGCTCCGAATCTTCCGAACCGCCGCCCCTGTCCCTGGCAAAGACCGCGATACGCCACGACGACCTCGGCTTGGCCCGATTCGACAGCGGCGCAGGCCTGGGCGACCGACCCGGCCGACCCGCCGCCGCCGCCGCCCCAGACCATTGCCGAATAGCGCAATTGCTTCAGCCCGAGCGTGACGGCCATCAACGGCGCGTCGTTCGCATCGTTCGAGAACGAGGTCAGCCCATCCGCCTCGGCAACTGCGATCCCGGCGTCGGTCAACGCGGTCGCTATGGTCTCGGCGGTCAACTGGAACTGAGTCTTGTCCTGTATGCCCCCCCACTTCGTGTAGATGCTTTCGCCTACGCCCACGATATGCGCCTTGCGGCTTTTTGATTTCATGACACCCTCAGCCCTGTTCAGAAATGCCTAAATGACATAACAGTAATCGTATTTCAACAAATTGTTGTGTCGTGACGGCATCTGGCCGGACGGGCCTGTCTCAGGCGCCGCCTTGAATGACCAGACAACCAAGGTCTGAATGACCATTGCCTGGGATCAACCGAAAGATCAGTTTTGCAGTGAGATGGCAGGTTCCCATGGCAAAAGGGTGTTCAAGGCCCGCCTGACAACCTCGCGGCTGCTTGATGTCAATCTGAGCTAATAGATATCTTATATTGACATGCTTTTCTCGAGAAAATAACCTTCGCCCTCAACGGCAGCTTTGATTGCCGACAGATCAGGGAGAAATAACAATGTTCATCACCACCGCCAAAAGCGTGCGCCGCACGGCAGGTGCCGCAGCAACCGTAATATTCGCTATGCTCGCGGGCACGGCACAGGCCGAGACCATCAGCGTCGGCTATTATTCCAGTGACAAACACCCGCTTGTCTCGGGCGGTCTTTTGAGCTTTGTCGAGGAGGTGGAGACGCGGACGAACGGAGAAATCACCTTCAAGCTCTTTCCGGCGGGCCAGCTGTTCAAGCCGCGGGACTCGGTCAGATCCGTCGCAGCAGGGATCGCGGATATGACACAACTCGTGATTCCCTATCATCGCGAGGAATTTCCCTATTCGCAGGCCATCAACCTGCCGCATGGCTGGGGCCCTTGGGAGCTGACCAACACATATATACGCGCCAGCACCCAGGACGGGCTGATCCGCGACGAATGGAAGAAGAACAACCTCGTGCCGCTGGTGTTGGCGACGAACCCGTCCTATGAATTCCACACCATCGACACGCCCCTGAATTCGCCCGCTGACATCAAGGGGATGAAGGTCCGCTCGTCCGGCGGCGTTATTGACGATGTGGTGCAATCGATGGGCGCGACACCGATCAACATTACCACGCCGGAAACCTTTGCGGCGCTCGAACGCAAGACCATCGACGCGACCATCTACGCCTTTTCGAACTGGAAAGGGCTAAATCTTCAGGAAGTCCTCGGCCACACCACTCTGGGCGTTCCGCTGCCCGGACCCTCGGGCATCGGCTTTGCCATCTCCTCGGCCAAGTTCAACGCGCTGACCCCGGAACAGCAAAGCATCATGCTCGATGCGGGTCGCAACGCCTCGGTCACGGCGCAGACCCAGATTCTGGAACTGAACGTGAAGGCACTTGAGGAGTTCAAAGCCGGAGGCCTGAAGGTCTATGAATGGTCCTCCGAGGATATAGCTGCCATGACCGAAGGGTTCGGGAGCATTGTCTCGTCCTGGGTCGCCGCTATGGACACCAACGGTCTTGACGGAAACGCCGTCATTGCTGAGTTGGGCGCCTTCCATGACGCCGCCGACGATCCCAAAGCCATCCCAGCGTTTACCGCCGGAAACTGAAAAAACTACAATCGCGGAATACTTATGTCTCTTGACCCATTTTACAGCGCGGTCGGTTACCTCACCGCCGCCTGTGCCCTCATTGCTAAGCTGTCACTGCTGCTGATCGTGGTGGCTGTGACAGCCGATTCCATGGGGCGCTACCTTTTCGGCGCGCCTATCCGCGGCACCCATGCCATCGTAGGCGGATTGCTTCAGCCTGCGGTGGTCTTTTTCTTCGCTGGCCAGTCAGCGAAGCTTGGCGCGCACATGAAGGTCGAGATTCTGTCACTCTCGCGCATGCCCGTTTTTGAACGCTGGATCCGCGGCTTCTTTAAAGTCCTCGTCATCCTTTTCTGGCTCGGCTGCGGATGGCAGGCCTACCTGCTGGCGTATGCGGCCCTCATCGCCGGCCGCTGGCCGATCGGTGAAGTCGCGGTGCCTGCGGTCATCGCCTATACGATGGTCACCATCGGATGCCTTGTCGCGGCGGCGGGGCACACCTTTCCTGCCGCAGAAAAACCCGAGTGATTGTTGTGCTGAATTTTTTGCCCTTCGTCCTTATCTTCGTTTTTCTGCTTTTGGGAATGCCCGTCGCCTTTGCTCTGGCAGTGTCGGGCCTTCTGGGAGTTTGCCTGATCCTCGGACCGGACGCTATGCTCGGCGCTATGGGGACCATCCCGTATCGAACCACGTCCAGCTTCACTATGGTGTCCATCGGCATGTTCATCCTGATGGCCGAAATAGCGACCCAGAGCGGGATCACGCGACGCCTCTTTGCCGCCGCTAACAGCCTGGTTGGGCATTTCCGTGGCGGCCTCGGGGTTGCTACAATGCTGGCCTCGGCCGCCTTTGGTACCTTGTCCGGATCAAGTATCGCCGCCGCCGCAACTATGTCCCGTATCGCGATCCCCGAGATGCTGGGGCGCGGCTATTCCAAGGTTTTCGCCGCGGGAACTGTAAGTATGGCGGGTACTCTTGCCGTCCTCATCCCGCCGAGCATCCCGCTCATCATCTACGGCGTGCTCACCGAAACCTCCATCCGGGCCTTGCTGGTTGCCGGTGTTGTGCCGGGGATACTCACGGTACTGCTCTACATTGTCTGCATCAACATCTGGATCCGCGTGCTTCCCGGAACCGCGCCGGAACGCACCCGCCCCCAGTCCATTTCCGAACGCTGGGAGGCGCTCAAATACACCTGGCCGTTCCTTCTGGTGGTCTTTTTCATTTTCGCGGGCCTCTACACTGGTGCCGTGACCACAACAGAGGCGAGCGCGGTCGGCGTGGCGCTGGTGACGTTGATCTGGCTGGTAATGAGTCCACTCAAATCCGCCGGGCTGGAACGGCCCAGCTTCACCGCCTTCAACGCCGCCTTCGACCGCGCCTTGCTCTCGACGGTGATGATCCTCGTCCTGCTGATCGGTGCCTACATCTTCTCGTTCTACCTGATCCTGACTGGCGCGACCCGGGCGGTCGAGGGTTTCATTGTCACGCACGAATGGTCTGCCGGCGCCGTTCTGGCCATCGTCATCACGCTTTACATCGTGCTTGGTCTCTTCATGAGCCAGCTCGAGATCATGATCCTCACGCTGCCCTTCGTTTTCCCGATCCTCACAGGTCTCGGATACGATCCAATCTGGCTCGGCATCATAGTGGTCAAGACGATTGAGATCGGGCTGGTGACGCCGCCAGTGGGCTTGAACGTCTACGTCGTGGCAACGTCAAGCGGGCAGGTCACACCGACGGAAGGATTCCGCGGTATTGCGCCGTTCCTGGTGGTCGAATTCATCATCCTCGGGATCCTCATCGCTGCGCCGGAAATCGTTACCTTCCTCCCAGCCCTCATGAGCGATTGATGCTTACCCGCCGCCGGAGTTGCCGCTGAATGCACCGGCCCGTCATCAGTGAAACTGAATGGCCCCTTAAAGCACCCGTCAAGGCATCCGTCCCAAAACCTGAATCATGGGGATACCCGGTAAGTTTTTCCATGAAGCCAAAGGTTTTGCGCGCTCATATTTGCCCGTTGCCAGAATTTGGTGTGCGCACTGAAGCACTTGAGCATGCGATAGGTGTCGGTGTTGGTTTTGATGGCTCGTGGTATCGTTCTCAGAAGGAACACTGGTTGGGCTGGTTGTCCGAATATGGTGGACCCGGTGCATATGGTCGGGATGCCGCCCAGCGCGATGGTGAATATATCTACAATCACATTCAGTGTGCACCGATGCTTTTTTGGCTATCCCAAGCGCTGGGCACACCGCATGAACAACTGGACAGGGCGTTTGCAGCCGTGCTGCAAGCTGCGTCCAAAGGAGCACCACAATGCGCTGCACTGCGAAAAATCCTTAGTTGGACAGAGGTAGAGTGCCGTTTGACGTCCTATCGGTATGGTTTCATTGATAAAGTCCGTATCAAAATCTCAACGGCTGTTTGAAGGTCTACCATTTGATTTACGCTTTATAGCAACTCAAAATGGCGGGAAAACTGGGGGGGGTGGATCAAATAATATCAGTAAGTATTTGTTATGAAGTGGAAATAACAACCTATATGGCGGTGCTGTCAGACAAATTCGAACTCGTCTCAGCTAGGGCAGGGGGGCTGCCCCTTATTCAGCGCAGAGAGGTGGTCGCGGAATTTCGGACCAGTGGTTAATGTGGATCGCATGACGAAAGAAGTGATCCAAGATGAAGAAACGAAAGAACCATTCGCCAGCTTTCAAATTTCTGTTCGGAAATTGATGGGCGCGAAGCAGCACCTTCCATCCACATTAATTTGGACCAAGCCAGATCGACAGTTTAATCTGACAAGACCGTCATGTTGCCTTAAACCGGAACGAAAATCAGACCAAACCCCGCTGCGCAAAGACCCAAAGTCATCAGCGGCGCGCGCGTGGCAATCAAACCATACGAGATCAGACCCAGGCCCAGGGCCGTCTGCAGAAAGGCAATCAGCGCCAAACCCGGTGCTTGCGCTATGCGGATCAGATCGGGGTTGGCGATCATGCTCAGCGGAATCACATAGAGGCCCATCCCAAGGGCCATCGCCGTACCGGCAACCCGCAACCAGTTCTCCTGCACCATGCCCGATGCAATGAATACCGCACCGCAAACCGGCGGGGTGATCGTCGACAACAGTGCGTACCAGAAAATGAACAGATGCGCCTGCAAGGGCTCTAACCCAAGTTGGATAAGGGCTGGGCCCGCAACCGAGACACAGATGACATAAGCCGCCGTCGTTGGCACCTCCATCCCCAATACCAGACAGGCGAGCGCGGTCAGCAGCAGTGCGGGCCAGAGCATCCCTCCGGCACCCGACAGTATCAGGGATGTGATCTTCACGCCCAACCCGGTGATCGACAGCACACCGATAATGATGGACGCACAAAGGATGATCGAGGCGATCAGCGCCACTTGCCGCGCGGCGGTCAGCAGGGCGGTTTCCACCCTCGACCATATCGCGGGGGGATCGACGGCAAGCCTGCGGTCAAAAAACAATAATGCCGCGCCCGCACCGATCGCCAGACAGGCCGCGTATTGCGGTGTGACCTTAAGGACGAACATGCCGTAAAGAAGCGCCGCGAAAGGTACGAGGAAGAAGGCCGAGGTAACAGCGACGTCTTTCAGGCCGGGCCGGTCCCCGGCGTCGATGCCTTTCAGGTCCGTGTGGCTGGCATAGGCGTTAATGCCGACCCAGACCGCGAAAAAATAGAGCAGCGCGGGCAAAGCGGCGGCGGCCATGATGCCGGTGTAGGGAACGCCCGTCAGTTCCACCATCACAAACGCCCCGGCGCCCATCAGAGGCGGCATGATCTGACCGCCCGACGAGGCCACGGCCTCGACCGCGCCGGCCAACCGTTTAGGATAGCCCAGCTTGGTCATGGCAGGCAGAGTGATGGCCCCGGTCGAGGCGACATTGGCAGAGGCCGAACCGGAAATGGAACCGAACAGCGCCGAGGAAATCACTGAAACCTTCGCCGCGCCACCTTTGAGCCGCCCGGCCGCCGCCGCCGCGACGTTCATGAACCCCTGTCCGGCCTCGCCCGCGTTCAGGACTGCACCGAAGATAACGAAAATGGCGACAACCCCCACCGATACAGCGGTAAGCGACCCCCAGATTCCGCCCTCGGCAATTGTCATGGTGCCCAGGAAACTTTTCAGTGGCGTGCCGGAATGGCCAAACTCACCGGGGATGTGCTGGCCCAGCACGGCATAGGCCAGCGCCAGCGTCGCAACCACGGGCAATGGCCAACCGATGGCACGACGTGCGGCCTCAAGTACGCAGATCAGCAGCGTGACAGCGATGGCAATTTGAAAGTTGTCTTCCAGGAACCCGTACTGGTCCCCGAGCATGTCATGGTTCCAGGCGATCCAGATCGACGCCGCGACGCCCAATGCCGCCAGCACGACGCCCGAGACCAGTTGCGCAGGCGACTTTGCNGNAAAGACGAAAACCCAAGGCATCACCAGCGCCATATGCAATGGGCGCGATACCAGGTTGGGAACCAGCCCCCAAAAGATCAGCCCGATGTGATANCCCACCAGGACGGCGGCCAGAAGCAGCCAGAGCGGTTTCCACCGAATGGGTTGATCGTCCTGCAACATCTGCCTGCCCCCAAAAAATGAAGGCCGGGCGCGGCGGCCCGGCCTTTTGTCATCTGGTCAAACGCTTACATCTGGCCGTCAGTCAGGGCCATTCCGGCCTCTTTGTAGAACCGAATCGCGCCGGGGTGAATTTTGCCTTCGATATTGCCCATCAGGCCTTCGTTCACACCGTTCCACCACGGAGCGGCCTTGCCCATTTCGGCTTTGCCTTCCCAATAGGTTTTGGTCAGCTGATAGGCGGTGTCGTCATCCATCTTGGTGGTGGTGTAGGCAACCACCGGCAGGGAGGTGGTGACAATCTCGGCGCCCTGTCCGGCATAGGTGCCCGCCGGGATGACCAGACGGGCACGCTTGGTCGCGGCAATCTGATCGTCGTTCAAGGACAGGACATTGACGCCGGTCGAGGCGGCAGCTTCGATCACGTTGGGCGCGGGAAACGAACCTGCGGTCACGAAGGCGTCGATCTGGCCGTTTTTCAGCGCAGGCACCGCGTTGGACAGTTCGACCTCGGCCAATGTCACCTTGCCTTCAAGACCAAAAAGCTTGAGGTATTTCGCGCCCTCTTTTGCCCCGAACGAGCCCTTGCCCAAGAGCACGGTTTTGCCCTCGAGATCAGCAAAACCGGTGATACCTGCATCAGCTCGGGTCACAAAATGCATGGTCAGCGACGGAATGGGAAACAGCGCGCGAATCTCGTCAAAAGCCGGGTCGCCCTTACCTTCGAACATCGCCTTGCCACCCTTGGCCAGACGTACCAGCGCAGGCGGTGTGGTGAACACGTAGTCCCCCCCACGGGCCTTGACCTCCATCACGTTCTGGACCGAGCCCTGGCTTTCTTCGACCGTCACGATGACATCCGAGCCAGCCTTCATTGCTTCGGCAATCTGCACGGCCATTTGGTAATAGGACGATGTGGATTTGGCCGACTTATAGGTCACGCGGGTCTCGGCCAAGGCCGACGTGGTGGTGATGGCAAGTGCCGCTACGGCGCCAGCCAGGAATTTGACGGATTTCATGAGATACTCCCTTTTGTTAAGGCAATAATTGCCTTTGCGTTGAATATACCCGGGAAAGGCAAGCCTGAAAAGCGCGATTGGGGCGCCGTTTGGGTCAATCACCGCCCGCTGTTGTCACGCTTGGACGTGCCGTATTGCCCGGACGTCTGGTAATAGTCTTCAAAGCCGATCCTTTGGCGCAGTTCGGTGAAATCCATTAACCCCGGACGTGCATCGCCCTTCATCCCACGCAGCGTCTCGACCATCGCCTGCATCGCCGCCGCCATCAGGCTAAGCGGGTAGGCCGCAATCGAAAACCCGATATCATGAAGTGCCGCATTGGGCAGGTCCGGCGTCTTGCCGCCCTCGACAATATTGGCCATTTTCGGCCCCGGAAGCGCGCGACAGACCTCACGCATCTCGGTCTCATTTTGGGGCGCCTCGACAAACAGGATATCGGCGCCCAGTTCGGCGAATTTTTCGGCCCGGGCAATCGCTTCGGCCAACCCGTGTTCATGACGCGCATCGGTACGCGCGAGGATCGCGATATCACCACCGCTTGCTCGCAACGCCTCGCGCGAGTCCACCGCAGCGCGGATCCGGTCAAAGGCCTCGTCGCGCCCAACCACCGCTTTGCCCGGCGTATGGCCACAGCGCTTGGGCACCAGTTGATCCTCGATCATAACCGAGGCGCACCCGGCCCGCGCCATGCCTGTTACCGTCCGGCGCACGTTCATCGCATTGCCATAGCCGGTGTCGCCATCCGCGATCAGTGGAATATGCACTGCCTCGGTGATATTGCGCGCCTGATCGACCACCTCGCCATAGCTCATCAGTCCAAGGTCCGGCGCGCCGATTCGGCTGGCCGAGGCGGCAAAGCCCGACATGAAGGTCAGTTCATATCCCTCCTGCGCAATCAGCTTGGCTGAGAGCGCATCGAAACAGCAGGGCATGACATGGCAACGGTCCTGCGCCAGAAGTGCGCGAAGAGTTTGGGCTTGGGTCATCGGGTCACCATTTGAAGGGGATATGAAGGCCAGATCAGGCCAGATATAGAGCACCGCCACGGGGACACCAGCATAAGCAGCAGGAAGGGCATCACCCACCGCGCCACATCGCCCAGCGTCGCCCGCGCCACGGACTGAATGACATAAAGGTTCAGTCCCACAGGCGGTGTGATCAGCGCGCATTCCACCTTGATCACCATGAAAATACCTGTCCGTCGTCATATAAAATGGGACATCAGAGCGGTTTGAGCATTGGAGGCTCTGGCTCGTTTGTGTGATTGATTATGCGGCTTGTTTTTGATGTTGCAAGCGGCGGTTTTGGATTGTCTGTTTCTTGATCCTCTTCCTTTCTCTGAGAATGGCTTTGTCGCGACTAAAGTAGACGTCAGCAGGTGTGACGTTGTTCTGGCTCCAATTCTGAACCTGCACCGCAACATCCGCCACCTCCTCATGGTCACAAAACCAACCATAGAGGTGAATAGCACATACGCACAGCATCATCTTTACTTCCGTCATCACGTCGGTGAATGCCTTTAATGGCGCAGGAAGAAGAACCATGTTTGCAACGCATGAGAAGAAACGGCGGTCGGTGTTGCCAGACATGCGCTTCTTCAATTCATTGTAGATGTGCATGTTTGGGTTAGGTCTGGATTCTGTCCTACATCTCAATGATGTGCAGAGGGAGGGATTTCGGAGCCTATTGCGAGCCTAAGATTTTTCGAAATCTTGTAAGTCTTTGATTTAATGGTGCCCGGGGGCGGAATCGAACCACCGACACGAGGATTTTCAATTAGCCTTTTGATCCGCGCACGTTGTCCCAACAACGCTCAACCCGCAACGTAGCCGATTGAAAAAGTTGATCTTTGCGTTCGGCAGATCGTTTCGACCCGTCTCGCGCTCTAGTATTCAAGCACACGGCTCCCGCTACCCCAGTAATACCCAGAACACCGAAATCTTCTACCAACCAGACAACTACAGCCACGAGCCCAACTGCTCATAAGTCAGGCTACAGTGACGGCCTGATTTTCCTTGTCCCTCAGAACTCCATGATCACCCAACCAAACACGAGGCTGTGAATCGAGAGAGCGTTGTGATAGGTCTTCAAGGCGCTTCAGATTAGTGAACGTCCCACTACGACCTCCCACGCAAAAACGATCGATTCTGACTGCCACTTGGCGGTTCCATTTTCTTGAGTTCCATTCAGGGGGAAGTGGTAATGGGAATTCCACCTCTGAACACGTGGTTGGGGTAGCGGCCACCAAAATTGACAAATACTGTCCCGCCTCGACTCCTCGAAATCTGGCGAACAACGCCCTCAACAACGACTGATTGGCCAACGTTTTGAGCAGCTTCCTGAGGTGTGATGGTTTCAGCTTTGGCCCCATTAGCTAGGAGCAGAATGAGCCCAAATACGGAAAGGAAATTCTGAAGGTAACGCATTGAAACTCCAATTTTATAGTTAGTTAGCCCACAGCCTATCCAATTGCCGGGCAACCTCAGTAAAAAGTTAGTGTCGGTCGAGAGCGTTCACGGCAGCAAAGCAACTCTCGACCGAATTAGCCGCCTGATTGGGGATGGCGGATGGAAACACCCTATGGTTGATTGACCTGTTTGCACAAGCTTGCCGCAGCGTAAACTAATTCACTGGCGATACGTTAGCGGCCAACGAAAGACTGTTTAGACCCTGCTGAGCAAAGTACACTCTGGCTCGGTACGGGGCATTTCCGATGCTCCGTCGATCTGCGTTTGGAGCTTAGAATAGGCCCCTTTCGTCAGTGCCGAAAAAGCCTTCTCAGTGGCCTGCATCATCGCGCTGCGATGTGCATCGCGATATCGGTCACCCAAGCCTTCAACGCCGCGTCGTCGGTGGCGGAGGGGACTCCCGTTGAACCTTCTCCGCCCCAAGCGACCGTTTTTGCTTATATGGGGATGCCATCGCAACCCAGCCGTCGCCGCCGAAACCTATGACCGTCGAGAATGCTGTCGCAGTCCTCGATAGTGTCAGCGCTCGTGATAATGGAACACCCCCCCGATTGGTACCGGGTATGTCCAGTGCATGATGCTTAGCTTTGGAACCGCCGCAGCTCGCAGTCACGGCTCGGCGCGCGTCGGCCCCCCGTGCGCAATCGCCGGATCGCTGCGCCGAGTCCGGCGGGGCCGCGGCTGACGATCCTGCACAGCGCGGCGTGGGTCGATCAGGTTTTGGGCGCAGTAATGGCGGCGTATTCCTCCGGCTCCCTATGCTTGGCGAAGGCAAAGATGTTCTCCTTGATCTCCGCACAGCGGTCCAGGTCGATGGTCGCGGTGATTAGCTCGTCACCGACGGTCGTAGCCCGTGTGACGACCTCACCCAACGGGGACACGATCACGCTGCCGCCAATGAGATCGCAACCTTCCTCACGCCCGGCTTTGGCCACGGAGACGGCCCACATCCCGTTCTGATAGCAACTGGCCTGCACAGACAGCTCGTTGTGAAAATACTGCAGATGATCGTGCGACGGCGCAGGCGGATAATGGAACGGTGTATTATATCCCAGCACCACCAGTTCGGCCCCGTTGAGGCCGAGAACGCGCCAGGTTTCCGGCCAGCGCCGGTCATTGCAAATGCACATGCCGACCTTGCCGTCGAAGGCATCGAAAACGCGAAACCCGGTATCGCCCTTTTCGAAATACCGCTTTTCCAGATGTTGAAACGGACGCCAGTCTTCATGCTCGCGGTGCCCGGGAAGGTGGATCTTGCGATACTTGCCTACGATCTTGCCGGTTTGGTCGACCAGGATGGCGGTGTTGAAATGCCGACCCTCGGCGGTAAGTTCCGCGTAGCCGAGATGGAAACCTATGCCAAGTTCGGCGGCCTTCTCGAAAAGCGGGAGGGTTTCGGCGGAGGGCATCTCGGTTTCGAAATATGCATTGATTTCCGCAGAATCCTCCATGAACCAGCGTGGGAAAAAAGTAGTCAACGCCAGTTCGGGGAATACCACCAGGCGTGCGCCGCGGGCGTGGGCCAGTGTCATCAGGTCGATCATCCGCGCCACGGCGGAGACGCGGCTTTCGTCCCGCGCGATGGGGCCAAGCTGGGCGCCCGCTACAATAAATTTCCGGCTCATTTCTTTACTCCTGCAAGTTCGAGTGTGACGTCCAGAAGGATCTGGGTGCCTGCGGCGAGGTCGGCCTCTTCGGTATGTTCGTTGATGTTGTGGCTAAGCCCACCGGCCGAGGGCACGAAGACCATCGCCGTAGGACAATTGGGCGCGAACATCTGCGCGTCGTGTCCGGCTCCCGAGGGCATTCGGCGCACGTTCATCTGTCGCGCCCGGGCGGCGTTCTCGACGCGTGCCACGATGCTCTTATCGAATTCGACGGGGGCGAAACGCGCCAGTTTGCGCGACGTGATGCTGCAGCGTTCCTGCTGAGCGGCCTCGTCGGCAAATTTCGCGAGCCGGGTTTCGGCCTCGACCAAGCGCTCTTCGGACGTATTGCGCAGATCGACCGTAAGCCGGGCGTGCAGCGGCACCACGTTGACGAGACCCGGCGAAACCTCGAGCACCCCCACCGTGGAGACCTGCGGCGGACCGAAATCGGTCGCGATCTGGCGGGCCTCGGCAGCGATCTGTGCCGCAACCAAGCCTGCGTCGTGGCGCAATGCCATCGGTGTTGTGCCGGCGTGGTTCGACTGGCCCTCGATAGTGAATTCTGTCCAGGAGATGCCCTGGACCCCGGTGACGGCGCCGATACGGATGCCCTCGTGTTCCAGCACGGGGCCCTGCTCGACATGCAGTTCCAGATAGGCGGCGGGGACCATGCTGCGCGGCGGGATATCCCCGGCATAGCCGATGCGCTTCATCTCCTCGCCCAACACGCCGTCGCCGCTGGTGGCGACGGTGGCCAGCATTTCGCCGAGATCCAGCGCGCCCTGATGCACGCCCGAGCCCATCATGTCGGGTGCGAACCGCGCGCCTTCCTCGTTGGTGAATGCGGCGACGGCGATCGGCTTGTTGGTGGTGACGCCGGCATCATTGAGCGCCGCGACCACCTCTAACCCGGCCATCACCCCGGCGACGCCATCGTAAAGGCCGCCCGTCGCCACCGAGTCGATATGCGAACCCATCATTACCGGCGCTCCGTCCTCGGCACCCGCGCGGATGCCCCAGATATTGCCGATGACGTCGATATGGACGCTCATCCCCAACTCGCGCAGCCAAGCGACGAACTGGTCGCGCCCCAACTTATCTTCGTCGGTCATCGCCAGGCGGCAGACCCCGCCGCCCGGCAGGGCGCCGATCTGCCCCATCGTCCGGATGCGACCGGACAGGCGGGATGGGTTGATGCTGACCGAGGTCATGCCCGGCCCTCCCGCACGTCCTTGGCCGTGGCACCGACAATACGCTCGAACAGTTCTGGATCGGTGTCGCCTTCGGTGCCGAAGACCAGCACCCGGGACTGGGCGTTCAGGTCCAAGGCGCGGCGGGCCTGGTCGTCGCCCATCGCCGCGACAAGGGCAGCGATGCCGGCCACAGCCGATTCCCCTGCCGCGATCGGCGTGTCGCCGCTGGTCGGGCGGGCCAGCCTGCGCATCGCCGCGATCGCGGCATCGTCGCCCAGCGCCATCGCCGCGTCGCCATGATCCTTGAGGATTTCCCAAGCCAGCGCCGACACTTCGCCGCAGGCCAGGCCGGCCATCAGCGTGTCCAGATCGCCCTCGACCACGGTGGGTGCGCCAGCGCGATAGCTGTCCACCCAGCAGGCCGAGCGATCCGGATCGGCCAGTACGATAGTCGGCCGATCATCGCCCCAGCGCCGCTTGGCCTGGGCAGCTACCGCGGCGGCCATGCCGCCGACGCCGGTCTGCAGGAAGATATGGGTCGGCTTTTCGTCCATCTCGTCCAGCGCTTCGGCGCCCATCAGTTCGTAGCCCTGCATGACGTCCTTGGGGATGTCCATATAGCCTTCGTACGAGGTGTCGGAGACCACGAACCAGCCTTCGCGGCTGGCACAGGCCTGCGCTTCACGTACGCTGTCGTCGTAGTTGCCCTCACAGCGTCGAACCTCGGCACCATAGGCCTCGATCGCCGCCTTGCGGCCTTCGGAAACCGTGGCGTGAATGAAGATCACGCAGCGGCAGCCAAACGATTGTGCGCCCCAGGCGACGGACCGGCCATGGTTGCCATCGGTGGCGCAGCACACGGTGATGTCGGAAGCCAGGTCGGCCTGTTTGCCTGACGTGATCTCGGACATTGGCACCGGATGGCCCAGCTTTGCCTCGATTTGACGCTGCAGCAGCCGCGCGACGGCGTAGGCGCCGCCCAGTGCTTTGAAGCTACCGAGGCCGAAGCGGCCGCCCTCGTCCTTGAAGTGGATGGACTCGACGCCGATCTCGGCGGACAGCCCTGGCAGCGGCACCAGCGGCGTCGGGGCATAACCCGGCCAGGACGTGATCGTGTCCCGGGCGGCGGCGTATGCGGCGTCATTCAGGATCGCGTCCTGTGATTTGCTCCAGGGTACCGATTTGCTTGCGGCGGCGTTTTTCACGAGGGTAAAGGACAGAGTCCGAGCGGTGGTTGCAGCGGTCATAATAGCCTCTGGGTCAGGATCAGGGGGGACGCGGCCCGGTAAGAAACGGGCAGAATAGGGGGGCGCCGAGCGGACGATGCCGCCCGGCGCGGTCAGGCGTCAGTACGCCTTTTTCTCTTCTTCAATGGCGGTCAGAAGGGCGCCAAGCATCGCAGTGCCTTCGTCGCCATATTGCTTTTCAATCAGCGCCCGTACCGCCGGCTGTGCCATCTCGGCAAACTTTGCCTGTTCTTCGCTGGACACCACGTTGACTTCCATCTTGGCGGCCAGCGCCGGCAACCCGCCCTCGGAGGCCTCGATCACCCGGCTCATACCACGACCCGCCTCAGTCGCGACCTCGGAAGCCCAGTTGATCAGGGTCTGATGCTCGGGGCTCAGACCGTCGAAGAACTCCTCGTTGATCGTCCAGACATAGGGAGTGATGACGTGGTTGGTGATAGACAGATACTGCTGAACCTCGTCGAATTTGGCGAAGGCGATAACCGGAACTGGGTTCATCTGACCATCGGCGACGCCGGTCTGAAGCGCGGTGTAGACCTCGGCCCAGGGCAGCGCAGTCGGCTGACCGCCAAGCGAGGAGATGATCGCCTCGTGGGTCGGCAGGGTCATCGTGCGAATGCGGAGCCCCTCCATGTCAGCCACAGAGGTGATCGGCCGCTTGGAATTCGTAAAGGCGAAGAAACCGCCCGAGTCCAGCAGCCCAAGCACCTTGAGTTCGGTCTTGGATTCGATATCGGAGACGAACTTTTCTCCGAACGTACTGTCCTTCGAGATCACCCGGCTGGCGATGCCGATATTGGGGAATGCGAACGGAATGTCGAAAACACCGACAAGGTCGTAGTGTTGCGCAATCCCGCCGGACGAAGAAATCGCGCTTTCAACCAGACCCGAACGGACTTGGTCGATCACTTCATTGTCCTTGCCAAGTTGGCCGTTGCCGAACAATTGAACCTCGATCTCGCTATTCGAGTTGGCTTCGACCAGCGACTTGAAGACGGCCGCCATGGTGCCCGAATGACTCTTGAACGGATCGTCGGGATTTAGGTGCCCCAAGCGAATGGTCACGTCGGCGGCAAATGCCTGGGCGGCGAGGCATACGGCGATACCGGTCATGGTGAGTGTTTTAAGCATATTAGGTCCTTCCTTTAGTGGTTTATGGTCGTTGGATTTACGTTCAGAAGCCGAGAAGACGCGGTATGAAGAGCGTCAGATCGGACCAGTAGGCAACGGCGATCAGGATCGCGACTTCGGCCAGGATGAAGGGCCACAATTCGCGGGAAATTGCCTCCACCTTCTCGCCGGTAACGGAGGCGAGGACGAACAGGCACGCTCCGACAGGTGGCGTCATCAGCGAGATGTTCAGTGCGAGTATGATCATGATGCCGGCATGTACCGGGTCCATTCCGATATCCACGGTCAGCGGCGCGAGGACCGGGGCCAAGATGATAAGAGCGGCATTGATGTCCATGACCAGCCCGATCAGCAACAGCAGCGCCAAGATCAAAGAGATGATGACCTTAGGGTTTTCTGAGATCGACAGGAGCGTTTCGGCAATTGCCTGCGGAACCCGATTGAACGTCATCCACCAGCCGAGGATCGAAGCGCAGGCAATGATCAGAAATATGACCCCGGTGATCCGGGTGGTCCGCACGCCGATTGCGTACAAATCGCTCCAGCTCAGCGCACGGTAGATCACGCCGCCGACGAAAAGCGCGTAAGCCACCGCGATCGCCGCCGCCTCGGTCGGCGTGGCGAACCCACCCAAGATCGAGCCGAGAATGAAGACTGGCAGCAGAGCCGCGAGAAAGCCCTCGCGCAGGGCCGAGAGAACAAGCCGAAAGCTCGGGCGTCCTTCGCCCTTGGGCAGGCCTTTGCGGCGTGCTGTCAAGGCAATCACGGTCATGCAGATGGCGCAAATCAGAAGGCCCGGAAGGATGCCGGCAGCGAATAGCCCGGCGATCGAGACACCCATGATGGAGCCGTAGATAATGGCCAAGGTTGACGGAGGAATAGTTGGCCCGATGATCGATCCGGCAGCCGTGACAGCACACGCATAGGATTTCGAATAGCCTGCCTTCTCCATGGCCGGCACCAGAGTGTTGCCAAAAGCCGCGGCATCAGCGGTGGCAGATCCGGTGATGCCTGCGAACATGACTGAAGCGACCATGTTCGAATGCGCCATGCCCCCGCGCATCCATCCTACCAGGGCATCGGCAAGCCGTACCAGACCAATGGTGATCCCCGAGCGGTTCATGATCTCTCCGGCGAGGATGAAGAACGGCATGGCCAGAAAGGGAAACAGGTCGAGCCCGGCGAACATCCGGTCGGGAACCATGGTCATGAACTTTGGCCCCATGTCGAGGATGCCCACCAGCCCGGCGACGCCGATGGCCAGTCCAACCGGCATGCCGAAGGTTAGAAAACCGAAAAAGGCCAGTGGTACCAGATACATGCCCATCAGTCGATGCTCCCATCCGCGNTTGATTGGCCGGTCGAGCGCGTAGCGCGCTCGGCGAAGTAGTCGTGAAATCCGACAAACGCCATTTGGATGCATGCAACGAACGCGGCCAGCGGCACGCCGACAAAAGCATACCCTTTCGGCATCGCATAAATCATGGACAGCCTTGAAAAGCCCTTTTCGGCGAAGGCCAATCCGTACCAGAATAGCGCGAAGAAAAAGAGAAAACCGATGGCATCAAAGGAAACCGCCAGCCACCTGCGCACGGGTGCCGACAGTCGCGAGAAGACGAACTCAACCCCGATGTGCTCTCGATGAGCAATTCCGGACGACACCGCCAGCAGTGCCATCCAGATCATCAGATAGCGAGCCAGTTCCTCCGTAAAAGTCAGGTTCCAAGGCAGAACGTATCGGACCATTATGCCGAGCCAAACATCCAGGACCAGAATGACCAACAAAAACAAACAGAATCGCTCCACGACCCAATTGACCCGAAGGCTCCAGATTTTGCTGTTTTGTGCGATACGATTCATGATGAGGGCTTATATTGGGCAAAACACACTTGACTTGATGATGACGCGTCTTTGACATAAAGCTGTCAACAGTGAAAAATGTTATTTCTGTCCACGAGCGAGGTTTCTGAAATGCCTGGATCTGAAATGCCTGGAAATTAAGCACCAAAACAAAACCAGACGCTTATCCAACGCATTCACGCCAAGATTGCCGNCATGCCTGAGGGCGAGAAACGGGCGGCAACGCGGTGGTGTCAGGCGAATTCGAACCCGTCTCAGCTAGGGCAGGGGGGCTGCCCCTTATTCAGCGCAAAGTCC
>JGI24025J20009_10000226_pt1 | contig 43648 bp, 44 predicted proteins | sample Cruoilmetagenom3_FD_20009 | JGI IMG/M metagenome (IMG submission 20009)
GTCAAGNGCAATAAAAGAACAAATTTGCTAAAAACACAAGTTACTTTCTATTATGATGCCGACGTGTTGGCATAGCGGAGCTTTTTACGAGACCATCAAAATTGACAGTTTCGTAAAAAGTCGAATTTCCCCTCCCCTGGTGGGAGGGGATAAAGGGGAGGGGGATATAACTACTGGAAATAGCGGTGTTCTCACCCTCACCCCTACCCTCTCCCATCAAGAGAGAGGGAGTTTTTGCACTTTTTACGAGTCCATCAAACATAAGGAAATATATTTTTTATAACATGCTGGAAATTATGCTTTACATTTTCGTTTCCTTCGATAATTCCCATATGACCAGGCAGAAGATAATCGACATCAAGCTTTGAGAGTTCTAAAATACTTTTTTTCAGCAGTGCCCCGTTACCACCTGGAAAATCGGTTCTTCCCACATTTTGATTAAATATTACATCACCCGAAAAAAGTGCCTTGTTTGATGGCCAGTATAAAACTATCGATCCCGGTGAATGACCGGGGGTAACTAAAATCTCGAAAGTTTCACTACCCAGGGTAACGGGTCCTTCCCTTAAGATCATATCTATGTTGACGTTTGGCAGATCAAGACCGAACCAGCCGTACATCATTCCCCCCGCTTCATCCAGGAATTCTATTTCCCTGTCGTTCAGTCCTATCTTTACATGCGGGTTATCATTAAATAATTCGGACCCTTCAAAGTGGTCGGGGTGAGAATGGGTATTTATAATGTATTTTATCTCTTTAGTATTTATTCCATCTGTTCCCATGCTCTTAAGAAGATCGGGAAGATATTTTTTAAGACCGGGGTCTATCAGTGCCCGGACACTGCCACCTATGTAATAGCTGTTACAATTGTTGTCAAAGAGGTTTGTCCATTCATACACATAAATGTCATCAATTAGTCTCATCCGTTTACCTTTTTGTCTTTTATAGAAAACAACCCGTACTACTCCAGCATCCAGCAATCAGAATAAAAACAATATGTCCTACGGAGAAGCTTCTGTCTCATGATACCTGACTTCTGACCCCTGTTTCCTGAGTACTTACATCATTTCTTTCTTTTCCTAGGAGGCTGTCCGAGAATAGCTATTTCCCGCAATCTCTACGTCAGGCTCAGATTTTAATCCTCAAAATACTCAACGTATTCCTGCGGTTAAAATCTTCGCCTTCCTTGACCTTGCAAAAAATTTCTCATTCTCGGACAGCCTCCTAGCAGCCTTCAGTCTATCCACCTGAGTAGTTACGATTTGGGAAGATAAAAAAGAGGATTCTTTGGCTTGTTGCTCCGTCGAATTTCAAAATGGAGGTAGCTTTTCCCATTTTTTTTATTCTTTTTGCCCAGTGAGGCAATCTTTTCACCCTTTTTAACACTATCTCCGACGCTTACGCACCTGTTTTTCAGGAAGGTATAAACTGTGGAGTAATTGTTTTTGTGCTTGATAATAATTGTTTCGCCATAATATTTAAGAGATGATGAGTGGATTATTCTTCCGCTTGCTGATGCTAAAACGGGTGTTCCCTCCTCTGCTTTTATCTCGATTCCGTTATATCTCATACCGTTTGGCTGAATACCAAATTTCGACAATAAGGTACCCTTTATGGGCCAGATAAAACGATTTCTTTCAAACCTGACAGTTTCTTTTTTACTTTTTTCTTTCGCCCCTGTTTCTTTTTTAATTACTGTTTTTCCCGGGGGTTTAATACTTGCTGGTGGAGGTATTGGTTGACGGACTGCAGGCTTAATTTCAAGAACTTCAGTAGCATTTGGAATAAAGATGATACTCCCCGTCTTTATGACAGTGGGGTCTGTTATGTTATTTATTTCTGCCAATTCCTGGATATCTGTATTGTATGTCTGTGCAATCCTCCAGAGAGTTACATTTTCTTTGACTTTGTGATAAACACCTCTGGCCCGCGTAGATTCTCTAAAATGTGCTGAACAGGCTGTGAGTAACAACATTACACAAATTAATATTGAAATTATCTTTTTACAAAACATGTCAGTCACATCATTCTTATAAAAACCATTCGATCAATATGAAACCGCCGATCAAAAGGATTGTAAAAACACACGCAAGGAGATTGAAATACCTGTCTATAAACGATCTTATTCCTGCGCCAAATTTGTATATCAGCAAACCCACCAGGAAAAATCTTGCAGACCTGCTTACAATGGAGGCTATCAGGAAAACGGGAAAATTTATCTTAAATGCGCCTGCCGAAATGGTAAAAACCTTGTATGGCACAGGGGTAAATCCTGCAATTCCCACTGCCCAGGCATTATAGTGATTATAAAGTTTGCTGATAATATCGTATTTATCCGTCAATCCATAGAAATCGATGATATGGAAGCCGATAATATCCATGAACTGATAGCCGATTATATATCCTGCTATGCCGCCTATTACAGAACCTGCCGAGCATATTAAGGCATATCTGAATGATTTAGCAGGTATTGATATGGCAAGCGCAATGAGGAGGACATCGGGGGGTACCGGGAAAAAACTCGATTCGGCAAAAGCAAGAATAAAAAGTGCCCATGACCCATAAGGTGTTTCAGCCCAGTGCAGAACCCAGTCATACAATTTTCTAAGCATTCACTAAATTAGCCTTTCCACCCATGGTTTCCTATGAGATTAACGAATCGGCATCCTCCAAGATCTGTTATTTCCGTATCCTCAAGGCTTTCAGACAAACGGATAATCTTCATCAGCGTTTGTGAATAGCGGTCACCCGCAGGAACGACAAGCCTGCCCCCTATTGCCAGTTGTTCCAGTAAAATTCTGGGGACTTCAGGGGCACCGGCAGTTACAATGATTGCATCAAATGGAGATTCTTCCCTCCATCCGTATGTCCCGTCCCCCACCCTGGTTAAGACGTTATAATAATTGAGAGATTCTAATATTTTTCTCGCTCTGTCGGCAAGAGAAGCTATTCTCTCTATGGAAAAAACTCTGTCGGCAAGCTCTGCCAGTATAGCCGCCTGGTATCCCGAGCCTGTTCCTATCTCCAGAATCTTTTCAGTTCCCTTTAATTCCAAAGCCTCTGTCATCAGGGCTACAATGTATGGCTGTGATATTGTTTGTCTATCACCGATGGGAAGTGGATTGTCCGCGTATGCCTGATCCTGCAATCCCTCATCTACAAAAATATGTCTGGGAATCTTTCCCATGGCTTTCAGAACCCTCTCATCACTGATGCCTCTTGAACGGAGTTGAGAGTTCACCATCTTGATTCTCATTTTGTTATATCTGATCATTCCCGACTGTTAATACACTCCTTTTTTGGTGGAATCCTGTATATTTCCTCAACCATTTTGTGTATGCGTAATCCCATGGCTTCTCTCGTTACTATGAAGTAATAGTATCGAAGTTTGGCATATTCTCTGGTGTTGTTGTATTTTAATATTTCGCTGTTGATTTCATCTAACAATTTCTCTGTTAAACCACCCGGGCTGTTATCGATCTTCGTTCCGGTCTCATAATTATTCTCTTCAACGGAATGTTTAATTGATTTTAATCTATGTTTCATACCATCTTCGATTTCACTCAGTTTCTGGAGAGCAACCTGGACGCTTTCTCCTGCACGGGTCAGGACTAAAGCTCTTTCTCTGAATAAATCTTCTTGTGTTTCCTCAAACCCCTTTTTGATCATAACAGGCGCCTTTTGACTTTAATGGATTTAGTAACTATCATTTAAATGTTCAGTTTTCAACAGAAAAGCTTTCTGACAAGGGTGTAATAAAGATTGACTTTACAAGGAATCCGTATTTTATTAAAAATATAGGGACTACTCAGGAGACAGGAGCCAGGGCCATCAGTCATGAACTTGAAACCTGAAACTTGAAACCGAGGTACTATAAAATGAGCACTGAACAACATTTGTTAAAAACCATTCAAGTTTCTATAAAAGCAGGGGACGCCATTCTTGATGTGTATCATTCAAATTTCAGTGTGGAACACAAGGCGGACAGCTCTCCTATAACGCTTGCTGATAAACGTTCCCATGAAATAATCACAACGGAACTCAGACAATTCCAGATACCGATCCTCAGCGAAGAGGGGACGGAGATTCCCTATGAGGAAAGGAAAACGTGGAATAAACTGTGGATTGTCGATCCCCTTGACGGGACAAAGGAATTCGTCAAGAGAAATGGTGAATTTACGGTTAACATCGCTCTGGTTATCGACGGGAAACCCTGTCTCGGAGTTGTCTTTATCCCCGTTAAAGAGATTTTATATTATGCCGTACAGGATATGGGGGCATACAGGCTGGAAAATGGTCGAATAATTGAATTGCTGCGTAAAGAATCAGGGGAAGGAGAAGAACCGGGTTTTCTGAATAATATTATTAACCACTCCACCAAACTGCCAGCCAGCCGGGCAGCAACTTATCCATTTACCATCACAGGAAGCCGTTCACATACTTCTCCTGAGTTAGAAAAATTTGTCGAGGAAAAACGCAGGGAATATGGAAACGTCGAATTCGTTTCTGCGGGGAGTTCTCTAAAGTTCTGCCTGGTGGCTGAAGGAAAGGCGGATATGTATCCCCGGTTTGGGCCAACGATGGAATGGGATACGGCAGCCGGGCAGGCGATTGTGGAGAACGCCGGTACAGCAGTCCTTGACTTTCACACGCGTCTCCCCCTGGCTTATAATAAGGAAAATTTACAAAATCCGTGGTTCATCGTTAAGAAACCTGAGTAAGGGCAACAGAAAACGTAAAACGTAATTCACAACGACTGCGTTTTTGCGCAGATATAGAAGGTACAAAGGTGCAAGGATCAAGGAAAAACCTTTTGCCTTTGCGGCTTTGCCGCATTAGGAGGGTAAGTCATGGAAGTAAAAATAAATAACGCCACATTAGCTTTAGTTCAGGGGGATATTACTAAAGAAGAAACAGATGCCATTGTGAATGCCGCTAACTCCGGTCTAAGAGGCGGTGGAGGTGTGGACGGGGCTATTCACAGGGCCGGTGGACCTTCCATTATGGAAGAGTGTCGAAAAATCGGTTACTGTCCCACAGGTCAGGCAGTGATTACAGCAGGGGGGAATCTCAAAGCGAAATATGTCATACATACGGTAGGACCTGTATATAAAGATGGGACCAAAGGAGAAGCGGATTTGTTGAAAAGCGCCTATCTGGAGAGCCTCAAACAGGCTGCAAAAAAGGAATTAAAAAGTATTTCATTCCCCGCCATAAGCGCGGGAATTTACGGGTATCCATTGAATGAAGCCGCGCACATTGCCCTCAAAACAGCCATCGATTACCTGAGAGAGAACAAGGGCATTGAACTTGTTCGATTTGTTCTGTTTGGCGGAAAGATATATGATGTATTTTCGGAGGAACTGAAAAGGATAATGTAACTGCTCAGGTAGGCACAGAGGGGCAAAGGCACAAAGAGTAAAAAAGTAACAACCACCACCAGCTGTGGTCAGGTGTATCACTTGACAGAGCCTTTTTGCTTTTTGTTATAATAATAGCGAACCAAATAAGCTTTGTGCCTATGTGCCTTTGAACTTGAGTAGAGTTACCATTACGTTTAACCGGAGGAGTTAAATGCGTTTATCTTTTGAACAGGGGCCTATTCGGCCCCCCAGTGAAGCGAAGAGTTTATTAATACGTGCCACAAGAAACTGTCCCTGGAATAAGTGTGCTTTCTGTCATACTTACAACGATACCAGGTTTCAAATAAGATCGGTTCAGGATGTTAAGAAAGACATACAAAAGGCGAAAGATACAGCACAACAGGTAAGAGAAATATCATGGAAACTCGGGCAAGGGGGAAGAGTTAACGAGTATGTGGTAAATTATATTTATCAAAATGACGGTTTTTATGATGACGGTTTCAAGAGTATAGCCGCCTGGCTTTATTTCGGTGGCGAATCCGTTTTTCTCCAGGATGCTGATACTATTATCATGAAAACCAGTGATCTGGTTGAGATCATTTCTTTTATTAAAAAACAATTTCCTGAAGTTTACAGGATTACCTCGTACTGCCGGTCAAAGACTGCATCTCACAAATCCGTAGAAGAATTCAGAGAGCTCCGCGATGCCGGCCTTTCGAGGATTCATATAGGTATGGAAAGTGGTTATGATCCCGTTTTAAAGTTCATTAAAAAGGGAGTCACCGCGGCAGAGCACATCCGGGGTGGCCGGAGAATAGTAGAATCAGGTATTTCTCTCTCCGAATATGTCATGCCTGGTCTTGGTGGTGAGAAGTGGTCTAAAGAGCACGCGGAGGAGACGGCAAAAGTCATTAACCGGATAAATCCCGATTATGTCCGTTTAAGATCACTCCAGGTAAGAAGAAATACCGGGCTTTACAAGATGAGAGAAGAGGGCAGATTTACGCCGTTAGGCGATGAGGATGTGGTCAGAGAAATAAGATGGTTCATTGAGAATCTTGAAGGGATTGAAAGCAGAGTAGTTAGCGATCATATACTGAACCTTCTGGAGGAACTGGAAGGAAAGCTTCCGGAAGATAAGGAAAAACTCCTTGTGATTATTGACAGGTATTTCGAATTGCCTGACGATGACAGGACTATTTACAGACTGGGAAGGAGAAGGGGATTTTACAGAAGTCTTGATGATCTTTCCGATACAAAAGTTTATAATATGCTGAAAAGTATTGTAGATGATTACAAAAGTAAAGATATAGGTAAATTAGACAGAGACCTGGATAGAGTCATGCATCATTACATTTAATGAGATACTCTTGCATGCCTCTGATACTATTAAAGGAAAAATATTTTTCCCTTTCTTGTATATCTTCGGGAAGGGTATGGTAATGAGCCACTCCACGATCGTTTCTCAGTAATTCTTCGAAAACAATTTTCTCAAAGTGTTCAGTACCCGCCCGGTAATGTTTTTCTACCGTTGCCATCCAGTTTTCCAATTGATCAAAGGCTGTGTCAAATACATTCTTCACGTCTCGGCTGTGTCCATAATGTGCGAAACAGATATGTGAAACATCGGCGGCGGCAGCTTTTTTCAATGAGTTCAGGTACATGTCATAGTCAAATACAGGTGGTGTTGCTATTCGAAGGTACAGGCCATCTTCTATCGGATAATTAACTCCTGCAACTTCTCCCGCGAAAAGTATGTCACCAATCTGATAGCACAAATGATGTGAGGCATGACCTGGGGTCTGAAGTACATTGACAACAGTTTCTCCTACTTCAATGCTGCCACGGTAACAGATATTTTTTTCGGGAATGGGTGAAATTTTTCCGTATACCTCAGCAATATTACCCAATACCTCCCTGGAGCCCTGCCATAATTTGGCAGGGTCGATCATGTGAGAAATGCCTTTGGGATGACAAATGATTTGTGCATCAGGATAGTATTCTAAAAGCAATCCCGCACCACCTGCATGGTCGATATGTATGTGAGTCAAAAGAATGTAATCTATTCTTTTCACACCCTGTTTCTTCAGTGCATCCATGAGGATGGGAATTGAATATCGAGGACCGGGATCAATTACAATGGTCAAATCATGGAGGGTGAGTATCCAACTGCTGATAAAATTACGAAATCCCTTCAAAGGTTGGTTCAAAGTGACCAAGTGGACATTTTCCATACTTTTGTTTATACAGTTTTCTGAAAAATGGCAAGTGAAAATCTGGTAAACCATGGAATGATATTCTCCGTTTGTTCCGTGCTATTTTCTTGACATAATAACCCGATATATGTAGCATTCGAAAATTTTCATATAGGTGGAGTTTTCAGAGTGGCAGCCTTTATATTCCACATTGAATTCTCGAAAGGAAAATGAATGGTGGTAAAGAGGAAGATAAAAACGGTTTTGGTGGCAAACCGGGGTGAAATAGCCCTCAGAATCATCCGGACGGCTAGAGAACTGGGTCTTGAAACTGTAGCTGTTTATGAGAAACCGGATAGCGAATCATTGTTTATCAGGTTCGCCGATGAAGCTATACTAATAGGGGATGGTCCGAGGAAAGATTATCTCGATATAGACAGAATGATCTGGGCAACCCGTAAATCGGGTGCGGATGCCATACATCCCGGTTATGGATTTCTTGCGGAAAACCCTGATTTCCCTGCCGAATGTGAAAAGGCTGGAATCATTTTTATTGGACCTCCCTCCGATGTTATTCGTAACCTGGGGAATAAGGTCATTGCCAGAGAAATTATGAAAGGAGCAAATATCCCTTTTATTCCCGGTACGGATAATCTTTCACAGGATGACAAGGGTATAGAGGAAGCAATTGAATTTAGTAACAGTTATGGATATCCCGTTATGTTAAAGGCATCGTCTGGAGGAGGCGGACGGGGAATCAGAAAGGTTGAAAATGAATCGGACCTGCTTATTCAACTGCCTTTGGCAAGAGCGGAAGCATTGTCGGCTTTCAATGATGAGAATATCTATGTGGAAAAATGTATTGAATCATCACGGCATGTAGAGGTTCAAATCCTGGCCGATTACCATGGAAATGTTATTCATCTGGGTACAAGAGATTGTTCCATTCAGCGAAGACATCAAAAGTTGCTTGAAATTGCCCCTGCGGATCTTCCTTCAGATGTATTACATGCAATTCAGGCAACAGCAATCCTGGCGGCGCGGGAAGCGGGCTATATCAGTGCAGGAACGGTTGAGTTTCTTGTTGACGCGAAAACCAGTGAGTTCTGGTTTATGGAAATGAACACAAGGTTACAGGTTGAACATACCGTCACTGAAGTTTTGACGGGAGTGGATATAGTAAGGGAACAGATAAGAATAGCCGAAGGGGAAACCCTGAGGATCCCTGAGGATAGAGTGCAGCTTATGGGGAAAGCCGTTCAGGTCAGGATTAATGCTGAGGACCCGAGAAACAATTTCATGCCGGAAGGGGGTAAAAAGGTAGCGGTGTATCAATCTCCGGGTGGCCCCGGAATCAGGTTGGATGGGATGGTTTATCAGGGATACGGAATTCCAACTGAATATGATTCACTTCTGGTAAAAATGACCGTTCGTGGCTATAACTGGGAGCAGGCAATTCAGCGACTAAAGAGAGCATTGCACGATTTTTTGATTGTAGGTCCGAAAACGACAATACCGTTTTACCTGGCAATCTGTGATGAACCCGATTTCCGGAAGGGTGTGTTTGATACGTCATACCTGGATACACATCCCGAAATATTTCACTACCCGGAGATGGAACGTGAGATAGCCAGGCTTTCGAGGCTGGTGGCTGAAATCCATGCAAAAAAAATTAATCCTTATGCGTATTAAATTAAAGGTTAAAGACCAAAGGTCAAAGGTTAAAGGAACAAGGATCAAGGGACAAGGATAAAGGATAATAAAGGTAGAAGGAATGAAGGTATCGCAGGAGATTATTGATGAGAGAATTACCCCGCGGGATTTGCGGGAAAAAGGGGTGAAATACATACTCGATAAAATCAGAGGGGCCGATGGTTATTACGTAACCAACACGGAAAGGGATCTTTCCCAGTCTGATTATAAAAATCGTATTATGCCCCGCACCCAGATTCTTGTTTCCGCGGAGAGAAATGCGTCGGGATATTTATCAATTGAGATATCGGGGGGCGCATCAGTACACGTGGACATGTTAAGGAAGCAGATAAATCCGCTTGAAAAGTTGGAGGTATTGAGTTCTCTAATGCCCGACACAATGTTTCAAACTTTGTGCAGAGGAGTTAATTTATTCGGATACAGGCCATATCCTGAAAACGTGATCCGCTTAACGGTACGGAGTTTCGCAAGATATATTCCTATATGGAGAGTCTTCGACTTTCTTAATTATGTTCCTAATATGATTCCTGTCTTCGAAGAGGTAAAAGCCGCGGGATGTATCCTCGAACCATCAATATGCTTTTCAACAGGGCCGGAACACACCGATGAATATTATGTTAACAAGGTAGGAGAAATACTCGATATAACGGGTGACGAAATAGTTCTATGTATAAAAAACCACGGAGGTCTGGGAACCTCGAAAAGGATCGGTGATCTGGTAAAAGCAATTCTGGCTAAGTATCCTGATCTCATTATCCATTATCATGGTCACAATACAGATGGAGATGATATCGGGAGAATTGTCCAGGCAGTACGTAACGGGGTAAAAATTGTTGATGCGGGAGACCATGCCTTTACCGGTTTTTACGGTCCGCCTCCCGTATTAACAGTTATTGATACACTGAAAGATTATGGTCACAGGGCAATGGGTATTAACCGCCGGAAGGTGATTGATACCTCCAATAAACTTCGACCGGAGAGAGCATATTACAAAGATTTTGAGTCACAATTTTTTGGCTTTGACCCCACAGCTCAAATACATAAGTTGCCGGGTGGGGCGACAGGATCAAGCTTTGAGCAGGCTGTGAATGGGCACTTTTTACATTTAATGCCGGAAATTTTGCAAAAGGAGCTGCCCAGGGTTCAGGTAGAGCTTGGCAACTGGTGGAGTGTAACCCCGGGTTCACAAATATTGTGGACCACAGCGGTAAATAATGTGCTTAATAAAAAACGCTATAAAGATGCCAATGACGATTTAAAGAATTTGATGCTTGGAAGATATGGGGATTTACCTTTTTACTGGCCTTCCGATGAAATTTACGAGGCCGTATTTGGGCCGGATTGGAAAAAAATAGTTGAAAAAGAAAGAGGTTATCAAAAGATCGGGGATGTTGATATTAAAGTTGAAAAGAGGGTACTGGAACATCGTTTAGGGCGTAACGCCACAGAAGATGAAATGGTATTATACCTGCAACATCCTAATGACGCGGTGAGTTTTTTTAAATTTGAAGAAACATATGGTAAAACCTGGGTATTACATCCTGAGGTATGGTTCAGAAAGGGCGGATTCAATCTGGGAGAGAAGTTCGAGTTTTCCGATGCTTTTGGAAAACAACATACAATTGAAATTGGTCCCCAGAGAAGGACAAAGAGTGGAGACGCCGTCACCTATATGATTATCGACCATCATCCTGAACCCATGCTGACAGTGCTGGAGCAGGAAGCCGGGCGTGAAAAGCGAAAAGCGACACTTACGGCAAAGGAAATTGATGCTCTGTCCAAGTCAGGAGATGTCAGATCGCCTCTTAAGGGTAAAGTTAATGAAGTGCCAGTTTGTGAAGGAGATGATGTGTCTGCCGGACAGATCTTAGTCATTCTTGAAGCGATGAAGATGCTCAATAATGTTATCTCCGAGATCAACGGTAAGGTGACGAATGTGTCAGTATCTCCCGGGGACGAAGTGGATACAGGAGATACTCTTGTAATTATCAGAGAGAGTAAGTAGCATAACGCTTTCTATGGTGTATTTACCAATTTGTGTGTAATTGTAGTGGCGAATTTCACACACAACATTGTTAAAGAATCCAGCTAAAATGACGAGAATATTAAAGATAGGATTTTTTTGCTTTACAATACGTCAAAATATGTAATTTTGTAATCTATACTTGACTTTTGGAATTTTTGTGGTAGCGTCACAGAGATATAGGATCATACTCAGAAAGGATATATGAGGGATATTGATATGGCAGAGAATTATTATACAATGTTACTCATTCCACAGAAGAAAAATTCTATAAGAAAAATTAAACTGTCAAGTGCCTTTATCACAGTTGCCTCCGTTTTGGCATCCATTAGCCTCTTATCTATTCTGTATTTCTCTTATGATTACATAAAAATCAGGCATGAAGTTACAGAACTTTCCAGACTTAAACATCTTACTGCGGTTCAGAAGGAACAGATCGATTTGCTGGCTGCTAAAGTATCTGATTTTGGAAAGAAAATGGCGGATATCAAGGAATTTGACCAGAAAATAAGGGTCATGACGAATATTGACAAGGGCCGGAACACCAGCCAGTTTCTTGGTGTAGGTGGCCCCGTGTCTGAGAAGAGCATGGCAGAATCCCAAATAGCTGAAACAGAGAAAGCTTTAATCAATAATATACATAAAAATATTGATGTACTCCTTGAAGAAGCCAATTACCAGAAAGATAGCTTCAGCGAATTATTTGAATTCCTTAAAAAACAACGATCTGTTCTTGCATCAACTCCATCAATCTGGCCGGTAATGGGTTGGGTAACTTCTGAGTTTGGGTACAGAATATCTCCTTTTACCGGGAAAAGAGAGTTCCACAGGGGAATAGACATAGCATCGAGGATGGGCGATGATATTTTGGCACCGGCGAGTGGTGTTGTAGTAAAAAAGTCTGTTGAACCAGGTATTGGAAATGTAGTGAAAATAGACCATGGTAATGGTATAATAACTGTATATGGCCATCTTTCAAAAATTATTGTTAAAAAGGGCCAAAGGGTAAAAAGGGGAAGTCTTATTGGGCAGTTGGGAAACTCCGGTCACAGTACCGGCCCTCATCTTCATTATGGGATTTGTGTAAATAGTGTTTATGTCAATCCGAGGAAATATCTTTTTTAGTTTATCATTTTCTTCTTAAGTCTCGGCGTATGCGTAGTGAATAATGAGTGAGAACTCTTTAATTTGAAAAGATTCCCGGTAGATTCTTTTGCCGGGTTTTTTTATGAGGTATTTATGCTGAATTTTATTCTAAAAAAGTTTATTGGAAGTAAAAATGACAGAGAGTTGAAAAGATTATCTTTGTTCCTTGAAGAGATAAACGATCTCGAACCACTAATTATGCCCCTTTCTGATCCTCAACTCAATGCCAAAACATCATATTTTAAGGAAAAGCTTAAGGATGGTGCTGAGCTTGATGATATCCTGGCGGAAGCGTTTGCCGTTGCCAGAGAAGCGGCGAAAAGAACGGTAGACATGAGACCATTTGATGTTCAGGTCATAGGAGGCCTTGTTCTGCATGAAGGTAAAATTGCAGAAATGAAAACCGGTGAAGGAAAAACATTAGCAGCCGCAATGCCTATTTATCTTAACGCGCTTTCCGGCAAGGGTGTTCATGTTATTACCGTAAATGATTATCTGGCGAAGAGAGATGCCGAATGGATGGGCCCTATATACAAATTTCTGGGTCTTTCCGTGGGAGTCATTATTCATGGTATGAACGATGAAGAAAGAAAAACTGCCTATAATTGTGATATTACGTACGGTACAAATAATGAATTTGGATTTGATTATCTCAGAGACAACATGAAATTTGACATTGAGGATTATGCTCAGAGGGATTTCAATTATGCTATCGTAGATGAAGTGGACAGTATTCTCATCGATGAAGCGAGAACACCGCTCATCATATCCGGTCCTTCTGAAGAATCAACGGATAAATATTACAAAATTAACCAGATCATTCCCCGTTTAAAAAAGGACGAAGATTATACTATTGATGAAGAAAACAGAACCGTTGTACTGACTGAGAATGGCGTTGCAAGGGCAGAAAAATTGCTAAAAGTGGATAATCTCTATGAACCGAGAAACATGGAGATACTACACCATGTAAACCAGGCGCTCAAGGCGCATACACTGTTCAAAAAAGATGTCGATTACCTTGTGAAAGAGGGACAGGTTGTCATTGTTGACGAATTCACGGGAAGAGTCATGCCGGGGAGGAGATACAGTGACGGTCTGCACCAGGCGCTGGAGGCAAAGGAAAGGGTAAAAATAGAAAGGGAAAATCAGACCCTTGCATCTGTAACATTCCAGAATTATTTCAGGATGTACGATAAACTGGCGGGTATGACAGGTACGGCGGATACAGAAGCCGTTGAGTTTAAAAATATATATAATCTCGACGTTGTTATTGCCCCTACTAATATGCCGATGATACGAACGGATAATCCTGATGTTATTTACAAGACGGAGAAGGAAAAATTTACTGCTGTTATTGATGAAATTAAGGAATTATACAACCAGAAGAGGCCCGTTCTGGTAGGAACAATATCTATTGAAAAGTCTGAGCTGTTAAGCAAATACCTCAAAAAAACCGGCATTAAGCATAATGTGCTAAATGCTAAGAATCATGAAAGAGAAGCGGAGATAATTACCCAGGCCGGCCAGCCGGGATCCGTGACAATATCAACGAATATGGCAGGAAGAGGAACGGACATCAAATTAGGCGAAGGCGTGGCCGTGGTTGGCGGACTTCATATCCTTGGCACGGAAAGACACGAGAGCCGCAGAATAGACAATCAGCTCAGAGGAAGATCGGGAAGGCAGGGAGATAAAGGCTCTTCCCGGTTTTATCTTTCCCTTGAGGATGACCTTCTAAGGATATTCGGCGCCGAGAGGATTTCGTCCGTGATGGACAGGATAGGCCTGGAAGAAGGCCAGCCCATCGAGCATAAGCTCATAAGTAAAGCCATTGAAAATGCCCAGAAAAAGGTAGAGGGTCAGAATTATGAGATACGGAAACACCTCCTGGAATATGACGATGTCATGAACAAACAGCGTGAGGTTATATACGCACAGCGTAAAGAAGTATTGAAAGGAGAATATCTCTGGTCAACTGTTGAGGATATGCTGGAAGAAGTTGTTGATGATATGTCGGCAGAATATGTTGATGAAAAGCTCAGACCGGATGAATGGAATCTCAAAGGACTGGGTGACATTGTTTATAAACGATTTGCTTTAAGGCCGAATTTCAGTAAGTTAGATGATAACAATGTCATAGATAATGAATATGTTCGTGAAAAAATAAATTCAGGCGTTAAGACCTTGTTGCATGATAAAGAAGAAAAATTCGGTAAGCCTCTAATGGAGCAGGTGATGAGAATCATCATGCTTCAATCGATAGATGCTCACTGGAAAGATCACCTGCTGGCTATGGATCATCTCAAAGAAGGTATTGGTCTGAGGGGATACGGTCAGAAAGATCCCAAAAGGGAGTATCAAAAAGAAGGTTATAATATGTTTATGGACATGGTTTATCGAATCAAGGAAGATACCCTTGAAAAGTTGTGCTGGGTTCAGGTTCAGATGGAAGATGACATAAAACAGGTTCAAAAACCGCAAAGTGAAAACTATATAATGAGTCGTGGTGATAGTGGGTCCTCACCCGCCACGGTCAAAAGAAAAGGGGAAAAGATAGGAAGGAATGATCCGTGTCCCTGCGGAAGCGGTAAGAAATATAAAAAGTGCTGTGGAAGATAAGAAAAAAATGAGCAATGAGTGGGGTCATCTTGATGGTTAGCAATATGGGAATAAAAGTTCCGGGATTCCTTGCCAACGGCATATCCGTCGGCATTAAGAATAGCGGCGAGAAGGATTTGTCATTGATCTTTTCCGAGGTCCCGGCGAGGGCAGCCGCAGTATTTACGACAAACCGCTTTCCCGCAGCGCCGGTTATTCTCGATATGGAAAGAATGAAAACCGGGTTGGCCCAGGCAATTATTGCCAACAGCGGTAATGCCAATGCTTCAACGGGAAAAGATGGGTATAAAGATGCTGTTGCCATGTCAAAAGCTGTTGCTGAGGGGTTGAGAATACGGGAAGATCTCATCTTAGTAGCATCTACCGGGATTATTGGTGAGAAACTTCCCATAAAAAAGATTGTTGGCGGAATAACAAATCTTGTTGGGGGGTTGCGTGTTAATGGAATCCCATCAGCAGAAAAGGGAATTATGACAACCGACAAAATTCCCAAGATCGAGTGCCGGAAGTGTTTCATAGGAGAAAAAGAGATTACGATCTGTGGAGTTGCCAAAGGCGCTGGAATGATAGAACCGCATATGGCGACGATGCTTTCGTTCATTATGACCGATGTGGATATCGATCAGAATTGTCTGGATAAGGTTTTTAAACAGGCAATAGACAGAAGTTTTAATACAATTACCGTGGATGGATGTATGAGTACGAATGATACCGCTATTATTTTAGCCAATGGTATTGCCGGTAACAGAGCTATTACCGGACCATCAAAGGGTATGACGAACTTTAGAAATACCCTTTTCGATGTGATGGTTAATCTGGCTAAATCTGTTGTAAAAGATGGTGAAGGCGCGACGAAACTGGTCGAGGTTGTTATTGAAGGCGCCCGGTCTTTGGCCGAAGCAAAAAAGGTAGCATATAGTTTAGCAAATTCCAATCTGGTCAAAACGGCATTCTTTGGAGCGGATTCGAACTGGGGAAGAATTATTGCCGCTATCGGATCTTCAGGAGTATCATTACAAACAGATTCGGTAGAGCTTCATTTTGATAGAGTTCCCCTGTTTCTTCATGGAAGGGGTATAAAGGGTAACGAAAAGGAACTGTCAAAAATAATGGAGAAAGACAATATCCAGGTGTCAGTAAAACTGGGTATGGGTGGGAAATCATTCCGGTTGTATACATCTGACCTTTCTTATGATTATGTAAAGATAAATGCTCAATATCATATATAAGGGGCCAAGGGTTAAGGGCTAAAGACTGAAGGTTTTCGCTTGATTATTTATGCTTTATGTGTTACTTGCCGAGCGCTTTTGTAGTCAATTAATTTTCATTAACTTAAAACACACATCCTTTGATTGTAACGGTGTTGCTTTGTTAAAAGCCCCGTTTCAAGAAGACGAGGGTGGAGGAAAAAACAACTAAAGGAGAGTTTTATGGCACATGTTACGATGAAAATGTTACTTGAAGCCGGAGTCCACTTCGGACATCAAACGAACAGGTGGAATCCAAAGATGAAGCCGTACATATTTGGTGCGAGGAATGGCATTTATATTATTGACTTACAGCAAACGGTAGGTATGTTTGAAATTGCTTACAACTTTGTGGTTGACCTGGTTGCTTCCTCGAAGGATGTCTTATTTGTGGGTACTAAAAGACAGGCTCAGGAATCTATTGAGAACGAAGCACAAAGGTGCGGTATGTCATACGTCAGTCAGAGGTGGCTTGGGGGAATGCTTACCAATTTCAATACGATAAAGCGAAGCATCGATAAGTTAAACAATCTTGAAAAGATGTTTGAAGATGAAAGTATTAATGCGTTTCCAAAGAAGGAAATACTTGGGCTCCAGAGGGAACGGGATAAACTTGAGAAAGTACTGGGCGGCATAAGAAATATGACCGATCTTCCAGGAGTTGTTTTTATTGTCGATCCGAGAAAGGAGCTTATTGCTGTAAAAGAAGCCAGGAAATTAAATATTCCTATAATTGCTGTCGTTGATACAAATTGCGATCCTGACGATATAGACTTTATTATCCCCGGCAACGATGATGCCATAAGGGCCATAAAATTATTTTCTTCAAAAGTTGCGGATGCCGTTATCCAGGGCAAGGAACGTTTCGAAGAGATGATCCAGGCCGAGAGCGATAAAAAAGAGATATTAGAAATGCCGGGTGAAGATTTGGAAACTGATATTCCCGAAAGTATTGAAACAAAAGAAGAGGAATTAAATATATCGGAAGCATCCGAAAGTGAAAAGAATAACGAGGAGGTAAAATAACATTGGGTATTTCAGCATCTCAGGTAAAGGAATTAAGAAATAAAACCAACGCCGGCATGATGGATTGTAAAGAAGCGTTGAAATCTTCCGGTGGTGATTTTGATAAGGCCGTCGAATATTTGAGGAAAAAGGGATTATCAGCGGCGACGAAAAGATCGTCTAAGTCAGTCAAAGATGGCGCTGTTTCCTCGTACATTCATATGCAGGGGAAAATAGGGGTATTAGTTGAAGTCAATTGCGAGACTGATTTTGTCGCCAGAACGGATGATTTCCAGACATTGACTAAAGATATTGCAATGCACATAGCAGCGACAAATCCGTCTTATTTAAACTCTGATGATATTCCCGGGAATGTATTAGAAAGCGAGAAGCACATTTATAAGGAACAGGCATTAGCCGAAGGGAAACCTGAGAAAATAATAGACAGGATCATTCAGGGGAAACTCAATAAATATTATGAAGAGGTATGTCTTTTAAATCAGAAGTTTGTTAAAGATACTGATATTACCATTGAGACATTAATCAGCAATATGATAGCAAAAACTGGAGAGAATATTGTGCTGAGGCGATTTGCCAGATTCCAGTTGGGTGAAGATATATAAAAAACGATGGACAAACCAATCTATAAAAGAGTTCTTTTAAAATTGAGCGGTGAGGCTTTCCTCGGAAGAAATTCTTTTGGAATCGACATCAATGTTGTTAAATTGATAGCAAGTGAAATAAAGGAGATATTGAACCTTGGTGTTCAGATAGCCATCGTGATCGGCGGGGGGAATATATTTCGCGGTATTCAAATGAGTGCTGAAGGAATGGACAGGGCTTCTGCCGACTATATGGGTATGCTGGCTACTGTGATGAACAGTCTCGCGCTAAGCAATTTCCTTCATAGTATCGGCGTTGCCACAAGGGTTCAAACCGCCATAGAAATGAAGGAAGTAGCTGAATCGTTTATTCTGGGCAGAGCTCTCAGGCATTTGGAAAAGGGCAGAGTGGTAATTTTTGCTGCCGGCACCGGTAATCCCTATTTTACAACAGATACGGCAGCATCACTGAGGGCAATGGAGATAAAGGCTGATGTGATGCTGAAGGCTACCAGAGTGGATGGTGTCTATGACAAAGATCCTGTTATATACAGTGAGGCAAAAATGTTTGATAAAATTAGTTATACCGATGTATTAACTAGTAATCTTAAAGTGATGGATTCAACAGCGATCTCTATGTGCAGGGATAATAATTTGCCCGTTATAGTATTTAATATCGAGACAGAGGGAAACATAAAGAGGGTTGTTTGTGGTAAATCAATAGGAACGGTTGTGGGAGTGGAAACATGAAGGATTTGATTTTTGAGGAACTAAAAGAGAATTTGGAAAAGCATATTCGATTTCTCGGAAAAATGTTCAATAAGGTGAGGACCGGCAGAGCTTCCGCCTCTCTTCTTGATGGCACAAAGGTCGAATATTATGGAGCGATGACGCCACTTAACCAGGTCGCGACGATTTCAGTTCCCGAAAGTCAGCTTATTGTAATTTCTCCCTGGGACAGCAATGCCATTGTGAATATCGAGAAGGCCATACAAAAATCGGAACTTTCATTAGTACCTACAAATGATGGGAAGGTAATACGAATTTCTATTCCCCCTTTAACGGAAGAGCGAAGGAAAGAATTGGTAAAAGTCGTCAAGAAAATGGCCGAAGAGTGTAAGGTAAATATTCGAAATTCAAGAAGGGATACGAACAACCAGCTTAAGAACCTGAAGAAAGATGGTGAAATATCGGAGGATAATTTACATGACCACCAGGGTGACGTGCAGAAAATTACCGATGATTATATAAAGAAAACGGATGAGGTCCTTTCTGTGAAAGAACAGGAAATCATGGAAATATAATAACATGCTGTTTCTTGCAGTAATAAATTAGCCCAGGGGAACCTTCCGGTTCCCTTTTTTGTTTGCCTAAAGATACCTTGAAAATGTAAGCGCCCTATGGTACGGAACTTATTTAAAATCTTAGTTTTTGTAAGTATCAATCGCGAATCAGGATGAACAGAATTGACAAAGATAAACTCCCCCGGCACATAGCCATCATTATGGACGGCAACGGAAGGTGGGCCACAAAAAATGCCTTAAGGAGAATAGTGGGGCACAGAAAAGGCACCGAGGCTGTTCGGAAAGTAGTAAGAAAGTGTAGCAAAATTGGCATTGAATACCTTACACTCTATGCTTTTTCTGTTGAAAACTGGAGCCGACCGGAAAGGGAGGTAAAGGCATTAATGTCTCTTCTTGAAGAATTTCTCACTTCAGAGCTTCGGGAGATGCTCGTTAATGATATCAGGTTGACAACAATAGGTGACATTGATGCATTATCCGGAAAGGTGAAAAAAGCGCTTTATGAAGCAATCGAAAAAACATCTGCAAACGGTGGAATGACTTTAGCCCTTGCACTCAGTTACGGCGGCAGGGATGAGATTGTCGAAGCCGTGAATCGAATACTGCAGGATAGTAAAGATGACAGGATCGAAGGAAAAGAGATAACAAAGGAGATATTTGCAGATTATTTATATACGACAGGTATACCTGATCCCGATCTGCTCATCAGAACGAGTGGGGAATACAGGTTAAGTAACTTCCTTTTATGGCAATCAGCTTATACGGAATTATATTTTATTGATGTTTTATGGCCGGACTTTTCCGAAGAGAACCTCGTTGACATTATTGTCGACTATCAACACAGGGAGAGGCGATTCGGCTTGACGAGCGATCAGTTGATCTGGAGGAAAAAGGATCAAGGAACAAAGTAAAAGGATGAAGGATGCTGTCATGGATAGTAGTCATATAAAAAGATGGATAACAGGGATTGTTGTCGCGCCTGTTCTCTTTGCCGTTATTTATTTCGGTACGGAGTTCATCTTTGCTGTTATTATTACACTGCTCATATTGGGAGGTGTTGTTGAATATAACAATATGGTTTTTAACAAGGGGGATCACTGGGAGAAAAGTGAAGGGATTGTAATAGGCATTTTGATTCCTTTAGCCGCATATTTTGGAAATATTCAACTTATGTTTGCTACGGTTACCTTTGCCGTCATTGTTGTTTTCTTGCTTTTCCTTTTCAGATTAAAGGATCATTTGTTCGATATATCGTCAATTACCAGGGTTGTTTTTGGATTGTTTTACATTCCGGTTATGCTATCATATTTTGTACTAATACGGCATTTTGAAAATGGCATACAGTGGGTATTTTTTGTTATCATTCTCGCATTTTCGGGTGATATTTCCGCTTTTTACGTGGGTAAATCATTGGGTAAAAGAAAGCTTATGCCATTGGTCAGCGCCGGGAAAACGGTAGAAGGGACACTCGGCCTGATTGTTGGAAGCATTGCGGGGTGTATCATATTTAAATTAATATTTTTCCGGGAACTTCCTTTGCTACATTCCGCATTACTGGGTTTTATGGGAGGCGTTCTCGGCCAACTGGGAGATCTTTGCGAGTCTGTAATAAAAAGGACGTTTATGGTCAAAGATTCGGGTTTTTTATTGCCCGGCCACGGGGGGGTACTGGATAGATTGGATTCTTTTATCTTTATTATACCGTTTGTGTATTATTATCATTTATTTGTGATTCTATGAAAAATATTTGTATTCTCGGATCCACAGGTTCCATCGGGGTCAGCGCCCTGGATGTGATTGTCGGAAATTCCTCCGGTTTTAAGATTCTCGCTTTATCAGCCGGTAAAAACCTGAAGCTTTTAAAGAATCAGATTAAACGGTTCAGACCAAAAGTTGTTTCTGTTATTAATCAGAACCATGCCGAACGGCTGATCGAAATGCTCGGACGTCCATTAAAAACAAAGGTCCTCTGGGGAGATGATGGGTACAGGGAAATTGCCACTTTAAAAGATGTTGACATGGTTCTTTCCGCTATTGTTGGCGCAGCAGGATTGGTTCCTACCGTTGAGGCAATTAATGCTGGTAAAGATATAGCTCTTGCCAATAAAGAAACTATGGTAATGGCAGGGAGTCTGGTTGTGGAACTGGCAAAGACGAGGGGAGTTAAAATCCTCCCGGTTGACAGTGAACACAGCGCAATTTTTCAGTGCCTTGAAGGTCATGACAAAAAAGATGTCAGAAAAATTATACTGACAGCATCGGGAGGACCCTTCTTGCGTTTACCAGAGGCAAAACTTACAGAGGTAACGCTTGCCGATGCGCTCAAACATCCGAACTGGAAAATGGGCAAGAAAATAACAATAGATTCCGCTTCCATGATGAATAAGGGACTTGAGGTCATTGAAGCGAAGTGGTTTTTTAATATAGATGTAGATAAAGTTGAAGTTCTCATCCATCCCCAGAGTATCGTTCACTCCATGGTTGAGTACAAAGATGGATCTGTTATCGCACAGCTTGGCGTCCCCGATATGAAAGGCCCTATAGCCTACGCTCTTTCATATCCGGAAAGGCTTGCCGATGTCATTCCCCATCTGGATCTTTGTGATGTTGGTAAGTTGGAATTTTTCTCCCCCGATTTTAAGAAATTTGCAAATTTGAGGCTTGCCTATCTTGCAATTCGAAAAGGGGGGACTACGCCGGCTGTCTTAAACGCGGCAAATGAAGTGGCCGTGGAAGCATTTATTAAAGGGAAAATCAGTTTTATAGATATGCCTGAGATTGTCAAGGGGGTAATTCACTCACATCAGCCAATAGAGCCTCAGACAATTGGCGATGTTCTTGATGCAGACCGATGGGGTAGATCTAAAGCAACAGAAATAATTGAAAGGATAAGCGTAAGTTAGTGATGGGTATAAGTATTGTATCTGTAATAATTTTATTGGGAGTATTAATTTTTGTCCATGAGCTGGGTCATTTTCTTATTGCTAAGTGGTCAGGTGTAGGGGTCTTAAAGTTTTCTCTTGGTTTCGGTCCCAAACTCGTCGGCAGGAAATTTGGCGAAACCGAATATGTCGTTTCTATAATTCCTCTGGGGGGTTACGTAAAACTCTTAGGAGAATCTGAAGAGGATGAGCTTTCCCCGGAGGATGAAGAGAGGTCGTTTCAAAAACAATCTGTATTAAAAAGAATGGGAATTGTTGCGGCCGGCCCTTTATTTAATTTTCTTTTCGCAATCATTGCATTTTCCCTGATCTATAGCGTTGGGGTTCCTGTTTCGACCTCTAAAGTCGGGAGTGTTCTGGAAAAAAGTGCGGCTCTCAGGGCAGGAATACTGAAAGGAGACCGTATAATCGGGATAGATGGGAAGGATGTGTCGCGGTGGGCGGAGCTGGTTGATATCATAAGTAAGAGCAACGGCAGGCAAATGAAGCTTACCATAGATAGAAACAATAAAGTTCATGATATCTATGTGATGCCGGAAACAGTAAAGGTAAAGAATATCTTTGGTGAGGAGATTCAATCTTGCAAGATAGGTATAGCAATTTCATCTGAAACAATTATAGAAAGACTGAATCCATTTCTGGCACTTGTTGAAGGGGTAGACCGGACATGGTGGTTCACAAAACTTACATTTTTGACCATAGTTAAGATAGTTCAACGTGTAGTTTCACCGAAAACTCTAGGGGGACCTATATTAATTGCCCAGATGTCCGGGGAATATGCGAAGCAAGGTCTTATTCCCTTTATATTTTTTATGTCTGTATTAAGTATAAATCTTGGAGTGTTGAATCTTCTTCCCATCCCTGTTCTTGATGGAGGGCACCTGTTTTTTTACCTCATAGAAATCATTACAGGTAAGGAAATAAATGTAAAATGGAGAGAAATGTCTCAGCAATTAGGGTTTTTTCTCCTGATCTTATTGATGATATTTGTTTTTTATAACGATATAATAAGAATATTAGGTAATTAATAATGTTGATCCTGGCAAGTGATACTTCGACGAAAACGGCGAGTGTTGCCCTGCTAAGGGATAGAACAATAGTAGCCGAGAGTTTTATTAATATAGGGAAAAACCACGGGGAGACACTTTTGCCGGAGATCATGGATTTACTTTCAAGTGGGAATACCACACTTGATGAAATAGATCTCTTTGCCGTTACAATTGGTCCCGGTTCATTTACAGGTCTTCGGGTAGGGGCGAGTACGGTTAAGGGATTAGCCTTTGCAACAGGACGACCGGTTGTCGGTGTTTCTACCCTGGAGACACTTGCATCGAATCTTTCAAATTCTTTGATAGCGATTTGCCCCATGCTCGATGCAAGAAAGGGAGAAGTTTATACAGCTCTTTACAGGCCGGAGAAAGCTGACTTTCCCAAAGAAATTGTAAGTGAAGAAGTCATGGATCCAGGTGAATTTTTGGAAGGTGTGGATGAAGATGTCATTTTCCTGGGTGATGGCGCGGTGAGTTATATGGATATCATCAGAAAGAGATTGCCGGACAAATCACACTTTGCCATTTCTCACCTCAACTATATCAGGGCATCTTCGGCAGGGCTTATTGGATTGAAAAAGTTTCGTGATGGTGATACTCTGGATTTACTTACTTTTACACCCCGGTATCTTCGTGTATCAGAAGCAGAAGCAAAGGGAAAACATTCTTATGGAAAATAGAAACGGCCCTGTTGTATTTGAGGGATTTATTTTTATTATACCCCTTCTCGTATTAACGGTTATCTTTGCATGTTACGGATTGGTCTGGTTAACTGCGGTCTTTCTTGTCGCCACTCTTTTTGTTACTAATTTCTTCCGAAATCCTGAAAGAACAGCTCCGGAAGATGAAAGAACCGTTGTGTCGCCTGCCGACGGAAGGATCATAAAGATAGAAGATGTAAATGAAGATGATTTTTTAAAAGACAGGGTTAAAAAGGTCAGCATATTTATGAACCTGTTCAATGTTCATGTGAACAGGGTACCTTGTTCAGGTCTGGTAAAAACAATCCGCTATAAAGAGGGAAAGTTCTTTTCTGCCAACCTTGATAAGGCTTCTTTATTCAATGAAAGGAATTACGTTTTAGTCCAGACTGAAGGCGGCAAAGAGATTCTCACCATACAGATAGCCGGGATAATTGCGAGAAGAATAGTCTGTTGGGTGAAAGAAGGAATGCGCATTGAAAAGGGGAAAAGGTTTGGCCTTATACGGTTTGGTTCACGGCTTGAAGTATTCATGCCTGTGGATACCGAAATTTTTGTAAAGATTGGTGATAAGGTTAGAGCTGGAGAAACAGAAATAGGGCGTTTAAAATGACGAATAAATCCAAAAGCCGACATGATGGAATGAAAAAAGGAATTTATATTCTTCCGAATCTTTTTACCACTGCAAGTCTATTCTGCGGATTTTATTCGATTATTGCATCAATGAATGGGGATTATTTGCACGCGTCTGTTTCTATTCTGGTAGCTTGTGTACTGGATGGTCTTGATGGAAGAATCGCCAGGTTTACGAACACAACAAGCAAATTCGGCAGTGAATATGATTCACTATCCGATTTAGTTGCGTTTGGTGTGGCGCCGGCAATTCTTGCGTATGCATGGGCACTTTCTCACTTCGGGAGATATGGATGGCTTGCAGCGTTTCTATTTGTTGCCTGTGGCGCTCTGCGACTGGCAAGGTTCAATATCCAAATCGGTATTCTTGAAAGTAAAGTTTTCAATGGTCTTCCTATACCGGCTGCCGCCGTGGTTGTGGCCGGCGTGGTTTTATTTTATTATTACCTGGGGGAAAATGGGCAATTCAATAATGTTTCCATTCTCTTAAGCGTTGTTGTTCTGTCTTTTTTAATGGTGAGTAACGTTAAATATTACAGTTTCAAGGATATGAATTATTTCGCGAGAAAGCCTTTTATGACCCTGGTGTTAATCATATTTATTTTAGTTATTATAGTTCTGGAACCGCAACTGATGATATTTACTTTCGCCGTAGGTTATAGCCTTTCCGGTCCTGTCTGGACACTTGTTAAAATCATCAAAAAAGGGAAGTCAAGAGAAAAAACTGGAAACAATTGAAAAACATAAAACATAATAATGAAGTGGTAAGGATAACTAATGAGAAAATACAGCGTAGCAGTTGTTGGAGCGACAGGTGCTGTTGGGAATGAAATGATTCGTATTCTTGAGGAAAGAAATTTCCCTGTAGGGGAATTAACACTCCTTGCTTCAGAAAGATCCATGGGAAAAGAATTAACTTTTAAGGGGAAAACTTATCCTGTTGATGTGTTGGATGAAAATTCTTTTGAAGGAGTGGAGATCGGACTCTTTTCCGCCGGTGGCAGTATCAGCGAGCGTTTTGCGCCGATTGCGGCTGATGCAGGTTGTGTTGTGGTGGATAATACCAGCGCATTCAGAATGGATCCCGATGTTCCATTAGTTGTTCCTGAGGTTAACCCTGAGGATATTGGTATGTATCAAACGAAGGGAATTATAGCAAACCCCAATTGTTCTACCATACAAATGGTTGTGGCGCTAAAGCCGATTCATGATATGGCAAGAATAAAGCGAATTGTAGTTTCCACCTATCAGGCAGTATCCGGAACAGGGAAAGCAGCAATCGAGGAGCTTGTTGAACAAACAAAAGCCCTCCTCAATCTTGAGGAACCTGAAGTAACGGTTTACCCTCATAGAATTGCCTTTAACTGTCTTCCTCATATAGATGTTTTCCTGGATAATGGTTATACAAAAGAAGAAATGAAGATGGTGAACGAAACAAGAAAGATTATGAATGATCCTTCCATAACTGTGACTGCCACAACAGTGAGAGTTCCCGTTTTTTACAGCCATTCTGAATCTGTTAATATTGAAACAGAGAGAAAAGTTACCGCAGATGAGGTGAGAGAAATCCTTTCCGATGCTCCTGGAGTAACGGTTGTTGATAACCCGGATAATTGTGAATATCCTCTTGCCTCTGACGGTGCGGGAAAAGATGATACCTTTGTGGGAAGAATACGGGAGGATGAATCTATTCCGAATGGAATTAACATGTGGATCGTGTCCGATAACATAAGGAAGGGAGCTGCTTTAAACACAATACAGATAGCAGAGATCCTTATAAAAGAATATCTCCAATGAAAATCATAGGGGGGCAGGCAAAGGGAAGAAAAATACACCTGCCAAAGGGGGCTCAGTGCAGAGCCACTGCTGACAGAACCAAGGAAGCTCTGTTTAATATCCTTCCTTCGATGGAGGGAAAGACATTCCTTGACCTCTTTGCAGGCACCGGGAATATAGGTATTGAAGCGCTGAGCAGAGGAGTTGGAAAGGCGGTATTTGTTGAGAAAAACACTCTCCTCGTAAAAGCGGTTAAGGAAAACCTGAACAGGTGCGGATTTAAAGATAAATATACGTTAATCGCATCTACAGTGGAAAATGGAATTCGGATGCTGGCAAGAAGAAAAGAGCAATTTGATATAATATTTGCCGACCCTCCTTACATGAAAGGTTTTATTCAAAAAACGCTCAATATACTCAGAGATATTACCTTGATTTCAGAAAATGGTATTATTGTTATGGAGCATTCGTACAGGGAGAAATTTAAAAGAGATAACGATAAAATCATTCTGGTTGATCAGAAAAGATACGGAGATGCCATGATTACCTTTTTTGAAGTTAAAGGTTTATCATAAAATAAGAAAAATGTGAGGTTGGCATGAAGAAAATAGCGGTATATCCCGGTTCATTTGATCCTATTACAAACGGTCATATTGATCTTATAGAAAGAGGCTTGAGATGTTTCGATGAGCTAATTATTCTTGTTGGATATAATCCGACAAAAACCTTTCTATTTACCGTGGAAGAAAGAATTGCTATAATTAAAGAACTGGTTGGCGAGAATCCGAGGCTCAAGGTGGATAGCTATTCAGGTCTTATTGTTGACTATGTTGATAAGATGGATGCAAATATTATTTTAAGGGGTCTGAGGGCTATGTCTGATTTTGAATACGAATTTCAGATGGCGCTCATCAATAGAAAATTACACAGAAGTATAGAAACAGTATTTCTGATGACCGGTGCCCAGTGGTTTTATGTTAATTCCCGAATCATAAAAGAAGCAGCCAGCATGGGAGGGTCTGTAAGGGGGCTTGTCCCGGAGAATGTTCTTCGCAGGCTGAAAGAAAAATACCCGGGTTTTAAAAATAATAGTTAACCACAATATGCAAGGTCTCCAATTATTAACGATAAAAATATATTACAGGGAGAATTACCAAAGATGAAACTTGCGGAGAGAGCAGGAAGGATAAAGCCGTCACCAACACTTGCCATTACCGCGAAGGCGAATGCGCTGAAAGCCGGAGGAAAGGATATTATAAGTTTCAGCGCTGGTGAGCCGGATTTCAACACACCTTCAAATATTAATAATGCGGCCATAAGGGCAATCGAAGATGGTTTTACAAAATATACTCCCGCCGGTGGCACAGATGAGCTGAAAGATGCGATTATAGATAAATTCAAGCGGGACAATAAATTAACATATAACAGATCTCAGGTAGTCGTTTCCTGCGGAGCAAAACATTCCCTGTATAACCTGGCTCAGGTTCTATTTGGAAAAGGAGATGAGGTAATAATACCCGCACCTTACTGGGTGTCCTATCCTGCTTTTGTTCTTCTTGCCGATGCAACCCCCGTCATTTTGGAAACAAAGGAAGCAGAAGAATTTAAGGTAGACCCTGTACAGCTTGAAAATGCTATTACGAAAAATACAAAGGCCATTATCTTAAACAGTCCTGTAAATCCTACGGGATTTGTTTATTCATTTTCCGAACTTGAAGCTTTGGCGGATGTGATTGTTAAGTCTGGCATTTTAGCCATTTCTGATGACATATACGAAAAGATTATCTATGATGACATCCCATTTTTTAATATTATAAACACAAGAGATGAAATAAAAGATCTTACTCTGGTGGTGAACGGTGTTTCAAAAACTTATGCGATGACGGGGTGGCGAATAGGCTATGCAGCGGGACCTGAAAAGATTATTTCGGCAGTATCAAAAATCCAGAGCCAGAACACGTCAAACCCGTCATCTATCTCTCAGAAAGCTGCAGTTGAAGCCCTGATGGGAAATCAGGATTCTATTGGTATGATGGTGGATGAATATTTAACGAGAAGAAATTATCTTGTTGAAAACCTTAACGGTATAGGCATTTCGTGTATGACCCCTCAAGGGTCTTTTTACGTCTTTCCAAATGTATCTTCATTATATGGAAGTTCATACATGGGCGGAAAAATATCGAACTCGGTAGATCTGGCCGGATATCTCCTTGATGAGGCGAATGTTGCCGTTGTCCCGGGCGCTGCTTTTGGCAATGACGATCATATCCGCCTTTCATACGCCACATCAATTGAAAATATCAAAGAAGGCGTGAAAAGGATTGAAAAAGCTATAGACAATTTAAAAAGGTAAATCACTATCCCAATGTAACAAAGCCACAACCTAAAACCAGCATACCTTGAAATCTGCGAAATGACAAAAAACAGGATGGCTTTTTGACATTTAATATTAAGGTTTGATTTGACATTTGAATTTTGACATTTGGAATTTTTTGTTTTTAGATGGATTCTCCTAGATAGGTCTTTCGTATGTCTTCATTTGACAGGAGACGGCCCGCTTCGTCGCTAATGACTATACGGCCGTTTTCCATGACGTATCCCCTGTGCGCCACCTGTAATGCCAGATTGGCGTTTTGCTCCACAAGAAAGATTGTAGTGTTATTTTCGGTGTTTATCTTCTTTATTATTTCGAAAATCTGTTTGACAATAAGGGGGGCAAGCCCGAGGGATGGCTCGTCCATCAAGAGAAGCCGCGGTCTTGCCATTAGTGCGCGTGAAATCGCCAGCATTTGCTGTTCCCCGCCGCTTAACGTTCCCCCCGCCTGATGCCGTCGTTCCGCCAATATCGGGAACAGCTCGAAGACGTACTCCATATCCTTTTTTATTTCACTTTTGTCCTTTCGCAGGAAGGCGCCCATGTCCAGGTTCTCGGTAACAGTCAAATACGGGAAGATGCGGCGACCTTCGGGAACCTGACAGATACCCAGGGATACAATTTTATCGGGTTTCATATTCGTGATCGGCTGATCCAAAAATGTGATTTCGCCCGATCTCGTGGGTGTAATACCGCAGATCGACATAAGCGTCGTTGATTTTCCGGCTCCGTTGGCGCCTATCAGTGTAATAATCTCGCCTTCCGAAATTTCAATTGAAACACCCTTCAGCGCCTCGATGTTCCCATAAAACGTATGGATATCTGCAACCTTAAGCATCGATCTCTTCTCCCAGATAGGCCCTTATAACGACAGGATTGCGCTTGATTTCGTCCGGTGTACCCTGTGCAATCTTCTTGCCGTAATCAACGACAAAGATCCGGTCGGACAGGCTCATGACCAGCTTCATGTCGTGTTCTATCAGAAGAATGGAAATTTCTTCTTCGTCACGGATTCTCCTTATAAGCTCGTCCAGCTCACGTGTTTCATGGGGATTCATGCCGGCAGCAGGTTCGTCCAGTAAGAGGAGGAAAGGTTCGGTTGCGAGGGCACGCGCTATTTCCAGACGCCTTTGTTCTCCGTAAGGAAGATTCTTTGCGAATTCATTTACTGATTCTTCAAGACCGATATTTTTCAGAATGGTATAACTGTAATCGACGATTTCCTTTTCTTCTCTTCGAGCTGATCTTCCTCTGAATATGGCCCCCGCTATACCGGTGGTTGTGCGACAATGACGGCCGATCATCACATTTTCGAGTACTGTCATATTAGGAAAAAGACGAATATTTTGAAATGTACGGGAGAGTCCTTTCCTGGTAACGAGATTGGGTTTAACCCCATTGATCCTCTCATGTCTTTTCCCGGGAGGTGAAATAATGATATCACCGTCAGTCGGCTTGTAAAGCCCGGTTATGCAATTGAAAAAAGTTGTTTTTCCAGCGCCGTTGGGGCCGATCAGGGCGACGATTTCTTCTTTACCGACATCGAGATCGACATTGTCCAGGGCTCGAAGTCCGCCGAAGTTCATGCCCAGACCGTTTACTTTCAGAATTGGCTGTGCTGTCCTATTCAGCTCCACTTTTGTCTCCGGTGCCTTCAAATCTGTAGATCCGTCTCACATCGCTGACAATCCCGCCGGGACGAAAGATCATCATGACGACAAGAATAATGCCGAACACCAGCATCCGGTATTCGGAAAATGCCCTGAGGTATTCCGGCATAAGGACTAATACGAGGGCTCCTATGATGACTCCGAGGACCGAACCCATTCCCCCGAGGACAACGATACACAGAACGATAATCGATTCCCATATGGTAAAACTTGCCGGGTTGATAAATGTCGTTTTTGCGGCAAACATAACCCCGGCCATGCCTGCCCATGTCGCTCCGAGAGCAAACGCGGTAAGCTTTGTCTTTGCCTTGTCGATACCCATGGCCTGACATGCCACTTCATCTTCTCGCAGAGCTATCCATGCCCTTCCAGTTCTGGAATCCTGCAGGCGATTTACGACAAAGATAGTAAAAATACACAAAGCAATCATGATGTAATAAGTGAAGATCATAGAGCCGTGGAGGGATAAATCCATGCCGAAAAATGAAGGACGGGGAATGTTTGCGATTCCGCTCGGTCCGAATGAGAATTCGTTCCAGTTTTCAAGTATCAGACGAATGATTTCACCAAAACCGAGAGTAACGATAGCAAGATAATCTCCCCTGAGTCGCAACACCGGAAACCCCAGGAGGACACCGAAAAGTGTTCCCATGGCGCCGCCGATGGGAAGTGCGATCCAGAAACTCAGATGAAAGTGATAGTTGAGGAGTGCGTAAGAATACGCTCCGACGGCATAGAACGCAACATATCCCAGGTCGAGAAGTCCTGCGAGACCCACCACGATATTGAGCCCCAGTCCCAGCATTACAAAAATAAGCGCCGAAACCATTATATTTGTCTGATAAAGCGAGAATATCAACGGAAAAGCAAGTGAGAACATGCCCACAGCTATTAGTCCGGGAACATAAAACTTTTTTTCCTGAAGAATGCGCCTGGCGAAGGATATCCGCATTTCTTCGCCTTCTTCGGCCTTTTTCAGGCTATACTCCTTTCGCTTTATGAAATAGCGCCATGCAAAGGATAACAGGAAGCTGCCGACACCGACAAAAACCATATTTCCCCAGCGCCACTCAACGATGTTCTCTATGGTGTTGACACGGATTACCATAATGGGGAATGTTAAGAACATAAACCAGAGAGAAACGAAAAATGATTTTTTAATTTCAGAAAAGCTTATCATTTCCTTGTAAATCCAACGGCTATGCGAACCGTCCTTCTATGAATAAATCGCAACTGTTCAGGCTATTGGCCTGAAGGATGCTGTTGAGCTGTTGAGCTTATCAGCCTTCAGCCTTCAGCCTACCCACCTGAGTAGTTCATTTACACCTTATATTTTTCCGTTCTGCCAAGGATCCCCGCAGGCCTGAATATGAGGATTAAAACGAGAAACACAAAAGCAAAAACGTCTTCATAGTCGCTGGAAACATAGCCCGTTGCGAAGCTTTCAGTCCAACCTAGAATGAAACTTCCGAGAACGGCGCCGGGTATGCTGCCAATGCCTCCCAGAACAGCTGCGACGAATGCTTTTATTCCTGCAATAAAACCTACATAAAAATTTACCATGCCGACGTGAGAGGCGATCAACACACCGCCTATTGCTGCTGTTGCCGAACCTACAATAAAGGTAACGGATATAACATGGTCGACATTAATGCCGACAAGTTGTGCCATATCCTTATCCTGTGATGTGGCACGCATCGCCTTGCCGATCCTCGTAAATTTGATCAGCACTGCCAGAAGAATCATAACAACTACTGTTGTTATAAGAATGACAACCTCGGTAGAACTGACAATATGTGCGTAAGGTTCCATAAATTCGAAATCAGGAATCAGGTTCGGGAACGGAAGAAAATCGGACGTTTGTGCCAGAAGAACATAGTTCTGAAGGAAAAGGGACATGCCGATGGCGCTGATAAGCGCTGAGAGACGGGGTGCATTTCTCAGAGGTTTGTACGCTATTTTTTCGACAGTGTAGCCGTACGCACTGGAATATATGACTGCTATGAATCCAGCGAGCACAAGAATGGCAATGGTGTTCATACCCATCATGGTCAGGACAGATATGACGATAAGAGCAGTAAACGCTCCGATCATATAAATTTCTCCGTGGGCAAAATTAATCAGTTCGATAATACCGTAAACCATGGTGTAACCAAGAGCGATAAGTGCGTATATGCTCCCGCGTGTTAGTCCTCCTATAAATAACTCTAAAAAATAATCCATAATTTGATTTATCTTTTCCTTAGTTTTACGGATACTTACCCCGAAATCCTGCGTTTTTTATTTATGCTTGCTGACTTAATAAAAAAATGGGGACGGGCTTTTTGCCTGTCCCCGTTATTGTTGTTTAAACGGTTATTATTTTATTTCCACATAGACACCGTTTTGGACCTGGTACATGGCAAACCCGATACCGATGGCGTCTCCCCGCGCATCGAACTTGATTTTTCCGAGCGGGGTTTCAGCATAATTGGTTTTCAGGGCCTTGGAAACCGCTTTGTAATCGGTAGAGCCCGCCTTCTCGATAGCGTTGAGCAGCGCCTGTGTGGCCGCATATGCGTTCAGGAAAAACGCACCGGGATCTGATCCGTAAGCCTTCTGATGTGCTTTTATCGCTGCAATCGCCAGCGGGTTACTCGACGTGTCCATGGGGCCGGACGCGTAAACACCTTCCGCGTATTTGCCGGCAACTTTGATGAACGTATCGTCTTTGACACCATCATCAGAGACGAAATAGGTTTTCATCCTCTTTTTACGCATCTGCATAATTACCTTGGATGCTTCAGGATGATAACCTCCGAATATAACCGCTTCCGCCTTCGAGCGCTTTATTTTCTGCACAACTGCCGAATAATCAACTGCTCCGGGGGTAACACCCTCAAACAACACAACTTTTCCCTTGCCGGAATCTTCGATATATTTCTTTGCAAATTCGGCAAGTCCCTTTCCATAATCGCCCTTATCATGGATAACGGCAATCTTTTTGACTTTCAGGACATCCAGTGCATAATCTACCTCGAGTTTTGCCTGGGCATCATCGGAAGCAATTGTCCTGTAGAAATTGGGATAATCTCCGCTCTGTGTCAGGGGCGGATTGGTTGCAGATGGAGACATGCAAATAATGTTTGCATCTTTGTAAATTGCGAGGGCCGCCTTTGTAGATCCACTGCATATATGACCCATTACGACATCAACACCCTCGGATATCAGCTTAGTGGCGACATTTGATCCCAGCTCAGGTTTACATGCGTCGTCTTCAATGAGCAATACAACTTTTTTGCCGAGGATCCCCCCCCTGGCATTAATTTCCTTAACGACAAGCTCTGCGGCCTTTACGGAAGGTAATCCGTATGATGCGAGATCGCCACTGTGGGCTCCGGCTACACCGAGTTTAATTACGTCGGCAGCGAGGCTTGTGCCAACAGTGAAGCACGTAATAAAAATCAGAGACGTGGCAACAATAAATAATTTTTTGAAGCAGTTCTTCATACTGTATGTCCTCCTTTGCAAATTTATGAAAAATGAATACTACATAGGCTTTCCTCTATAATCTTATAGGAAATTCAAGTCAAGAAATATTGATTAATTTTGTCAAATAAGGATCAAAAATGTACTTTTATGCAAACGCCCCACTTTATGGATTATACGTTGCCAAATAGCGGAATGTGCCATCTTTAACGTGTACCAGAACCAGACTTTTTACCGCATCTCCATCTTTACCGATATTAATAATGCCTGATACCGCTTTAAAGTTCTTTGTGCTTGCAAGGGCGTTTCTTATATTTTTACCCTTCACCGATTTTGCCCTTTTTATGGCATCTATCAAAACAAAATAGGCATCCGCCCCGAGAGCATCGAAGGCGCTTGCCTCTTTACCTGTTTCCTTTTCATAAGTTTCGATATACTTCCTTGCAATGTCCGTGACCGCGGCCTCCCTGGCAAAGTGTCCTGTAAATATGATTCCTTCAACATCCTTTCCACCAATTTTGATCAGCTCCTTCGTCTGGGCTCTATCTGCTGAAATGATTGGCACGTTGAGGCCAAGTTTTACAGCCTGCTTGCAGGCAAGGGCAACTTCGGTGTAGTTGTTCGGCATATACAGGACATCCGGCTTTGCGGCCATGATGGATGAAATTTGTATCGTAAAATCCTGATCCAGTGTCCGGCAGTACGCCATTGACACCACCTTTCCGCCATGCCTGATAAAGCACTTTGCGAAGAAGTTGGCCAGGCCGACACAATAATCCTGAGCAATATCTATAAGAATGGCCGCTTTTCTTGCACCGAGCTTCTCATAAGCGTATTTTGCCGCCATCTCCCCCTGAAAAGGATCAATAAAGCATACACGAAATACATATTTCTTGTTTTGGGTGACCAGGGGATTCGTGGCAGTGGGAGAGACCATCGGTTTCTTTGCTTTATCGGCAATAGAAGTTCCTGCAAGGGTGTTGCCGCTGACAGCTCCCCCGATAATGGCGTGAACTCTGTTCTTTTTGATTAATCTGTCAACGGCATTCGCTGCCTCAATCTTTTCGCTTTTAGTGTCAACAAGAAAAAGCTCCACCTTTGTGCCGAGGACTTTAGGCATAAGTTTGTTAGCCGTTTGAATGCCGGCCCATTCCATCTGGCCGTAATCTGCCATCGGACCTGTCATCGGCAGGTAAACACCTATCCTGACAGTACCCTTCGCAGCAAAAACGGGTACTGAAAAGCAAAGGACTAAAGACAAAACAACCAGGCAAATTAGAGATTTTCTCATTTTATTGCGCTATCCTTGTGTGAAATGTTAAAAAAGTTGCCGTATCTTTAAAAATCATGCGAATAACCTGAAATTACTATCATAAAACATGTTCTTAAGTCAATTGAATTTTATACAAATTCTTAATTCCTCTTCCCCTTTTTTCGGAATTTCAACCTGATCGGCACCTGGTCAAAGTTGAATTCTTCCCGTATTTTGTTTGCAAGATAGCGCTGGTATGAAAAATGAACTCCCTTGGGTTCACGGACAAAGAAAACAAACATTGGTGGTTTTACCGAGGTCTGCGTGACATAGCTGAAATTATGAGGTCTGTTTCTATAACGTGGAGGTGGGCGCATATCGAGGAATTCCCGCACTTTCGTATTCAAGAGCGGCGTGGGAATCCTTTTTGTAAATTGATCATAGGCAGTTTCTATCAATTCGAAAATCCTGTATATTCTCTGTCCGGTAAGGGCCGAAAGGGATACAATGGGCGCGAAGTCAAGATATTTTAATTTATCCTTAGTATGTATTACATGTTTTCCTATGGTGCTGTTATCTTTCTCCAGAAGATCCCATTTATTGAGGACTATGATACAGACAACCCCCCTCTCATAGGCCAGCCCCGCGATTTTTGTATCCTGGTCCGTTACCCCTTCCGTTGCATCTACAAGGATTAATGCAACATCGCAACGGCTCAGGGTTTTTATTGCTTCAAGAACACTGTATTGTTCGAGCCTTTGACTGACCTTGCTTTTTCTTCTTATCCCGGCGGTGTCTATTAACAGGTATTTTCTGTCGTTAATTTCAAACGGTGTGTCTATGGTATCTCTTGTCGTACCGGGAACTGGATTAACAATCGTCCTGTCGTAACCGATTATTTTATTGATGAGGGATGATTTTCCAACATTGGGTTTTCCGATCACGGCAATTTTGATTCGCTCTTCATCATCGTCAATGGCACACGATAAGGGAAGACATTCAGCAACATCGTCCATGAGATCGGCCAGACCGAGCCCGCCATGTTCAGCAGAAATAGTATAAAGACGTTCTACGCCTAATCGGTAAAATTCATAGGACAGATCTTCCTGCTTCGGTCCATCGATTTTGTTAACAACGAAAAAGACAGGCTTTCTGGTATTTCTGAGGATTTCTACAATTTCCATGTCCGATGGAGTTAGTCCTTCTTTTCCATCCATCAGGAAAATGATCGCTGATGCCTCCTCTATGGCAAGAGTCGTCTGCTCACGCATTTGCACCAGCATCCTTTCCTCAGAAACGGGTTCAAATCCGCCTGTGTCAATAAGCATGAATTGTTTGTCGTTCCAGGAAGAATCGGCGTAATTTCTGTCCCTGGTAGCGCCGGGCTGATCAATTACGATGGCTTTTTTATTTTCCGACAAACGATTAAAAAGTGTGGATTTCCCCACATTCGGTCGCCCGACTATTGCAATAATTGGTTTCACTATATAATCTTTCCCAGTATTTACTGATCCCTGATCCCCGATCCCCGACTCCTGATCCCTATTTACTTCTGTATCCAAACTCCTTGAGTGACTTTTCATCTCGGGTCCAGTCTTTTTGTACCCTGACAAATAACTCCAGATATATTCTTGTGTCGAAAAATCTTTCCATTTCAAGTCGTGACCGTTTTCCTATTTCTTTTAACATACTTCCTTTTTTCCCGATGATAATACCCTTTTGTGAATCTTTTTCCACGTTAATAGTTGCCCCCACATGGATCAGGTTTTTTCTTTTATCTTCTTTGAAGGATTCAAGAACGATGGCTGTAGAATATGGTATTTCCTGATGCGTCAGGAGCATTACTTTCTCCCTGATTATTTCCGCGGCGAGGAATCTTTCAGAACTGTCCGTAAACATATCGTCTGGAAAGTATTCAGGTCCTTCCGGCAGGAAGTTCCATATTACATCAAGAAGAGTGTCCATATAATATCCGGTGAGAGCAGATAGAGGAATAATTTCTTTAAAGGTAAATAGTTTTCTCAATTCATCAATCACGGGAAGAACAGAATCTTTTTTTACAAGATCGATTTTGTTGATCAGCGCAATAACGGGAATCTTTATATCCTGTAATGATTTTATTGTAAGATAATCATCCTTGTCCAGACCCGTATTTGCTTCGACAATGAATAGTAAAACATTCACGTCGGCATAAATGCTGATAGCTGTTTTAACCATATATTTGTTCAATGGTGTTTTGGCTTTGTGAATTCCGGGCGTATCGAGAAAAATAATTTGCCCCCTGTCGGTGTTTTTGATCCCCATGATTCTGTTTCTTGTCGTCTGAGGTTTATGGGTGGCAATAGCCACCTTCTCGCCGATGATAGAATTCAGAAGGGTCGATTTTCCGACATTAGGTTTTCCGATAATTCCAACAAAGCCTGATTTAAACAAAACTACCCCCTAATAAAGAGTGAAGAATTAATAGTGAAAAGTTAAAAGTTGATGAATTTGTAAAAAGTCAAAAATTTGCCAAGTTGTCATTCCCGCGAAAGCGGGAATCCAGTAATTACACGAAGTTATGGATTCCCGATCAGGCCTGTCCTCGGCTCCGATCGGGGATCGGGAATGACAAAACGACAGAAATTCGGACTTTTTACGAGTCCATCAAACTTTGGAATTTTGAGAGTTTGCTTATTTTTCCATTAATCACCAGAGCGAGAGTTCCTCTTTCCTGTTTTGAATCTTCCCTGATCGAAATCTCCGTTACATCGAAACGTTCTTTTATGGATTTTATATTTTGATTTCTCATGCCCCGGAAATCTGAAGCATCTTTTGGATTAAGTAAAAACGTGGCGATTTCCTTGCCAGGGCCTGTAGATTTTAAGAGTTTCGATGCCATGTCGAGAAATATCGATCCCTCCACAAGTGATCGGAAAGCAGGATGATGGGGTCCGGCAATAATACTTCCCTCCCTTTCCATTTCTCTGGTCATCTGCAGGCCGAGCCTGATAACGGGAATATTTGCCGTTTCAAATTTTCCCAGGGCGTATTTGCAGAGTTTGATTGCATCAGCCATGCTTATCGGCTTGTATTCTCCTTTTTGATAAGACTTCGCCAGCGCCGTATCTTGAAATACAATAGTGGGGTGAATCCTTACCATGTGGGGATGTAGTTTTATGGTTTCTTCTACCGTATATCTGAATCTCTCTTCCGTATCTCCCGGAAGCCCCGCCATGAGGTGGATTCCTGTTTCAAATCCCTTTGCTTTTAAAATTTCCATGGCACGTCTCACATCATCTGAAGAATGACCTCTGTTTGAGAGGTTCAAAACCTCATCGACCATCGACTGTGCGCCGATCTCCACTGTTTTGACATGGTAGTTCTTGAGAAGCTCTGCTCGATCCTCGTCAATATAATCGGGCCTTGTTGATATCCTGACGGAATTCACCAGACCTTTACGTATATAGGATTCGGCATATTCCAGGAGTTCAGTCTGATAATTCCTGTCTATCCCGGTGAAATTGCCTCCGTAAAAAGCAATCTGTATATACACGTATTCATCAAGACTCTTTAAATGCTTATCGACGATTCTCCTGAACAGGTCTTCAGTAATCCTATCGGGGTAATCTCCGGCGGTGATTCTCTCATTGCAATATACGCAACGATTAGGACACCCCTTATAAATAACAAATATGGGTATGATCTTCTGAGCCATTATATCCCGTTATCAACCTTTTCCAGCTCTTCCAGGGCCTTTTTTGCTGCTTCCTGCTCGGCTTCCTTTTTACTCTTTCCCAGACCGGTTGTTGAAATAACGTCCGCGATGGAGACCTGTATCTGAAACGTCTTGTCATGGTCCGGGCCGTATTCGCGGACTAATTTATATCTCGGTATAATCTTAAACCCGCCCTGGCTCTTCTCCTGAAGAGAAGTTTTATAATCATGGTAAAAAGGGACTTTCGCCCATTTTGTAATTAAAGGCTGGAATACATCGTTGATAAATAAAAGTGTCTTTTCATAGCCTCCATCAAGGTAAACCGATGCGATAATAGCCTCAACTGCATTTGCCAGGAGAGAGTTTTTGGTTCTTCCGCCGGAGTACTCCTCCCCCTTGCCAAGAAGGAGAAAGTCGCCGACATGAAATTGCTTTGCAAGCTCTGCAAGGGGCTGTTCATTTACTACGGATGCTCTCAGTTTCGAGAGTTGTCCTTCAGTATCGTCAGGGAAATTTTTCATCAATATATCAGTGATACAAAGTTCCAGAACGGCATCCCCAAGAAATTCCAGTCTTTCATTATCATTGTAATGTAAATCCTGATTTTCGTTTGCAAATGATCTGTGTGTGAGGGCTTTATCCAGTAAAGATATATCACTGAAGGTAAATGAGAGAATTTCTGCCAGATTGTTAAGATCTTCTACCCTGTTCTCAGAAATTAATCGGTTTTCTTCCAAGTATTTTTCCTCCTGTTAAACTTTCAGCTCTAACTTTTACGATGTGATTGCTCATCGAAACATCACTAACCGGAATGAGAACGGGGATATAATTGTCTGAAAAGCCTTTCATAAATCCCGTCTCTCTGTCCCTTGCATTCTCTACTAAAACGGAGAGTTTTTTCCCAATAAACCTTTCGTTGAATTCCATCCTTTTTTTCTTTCCCATATCCCGCAATATTTTACCCCGTTCTTTCTTGATGGATTCATCAACCTGATCGGGAAGTTGTGATGCCTCGGTACCGGGACGCTTGGAATAGGGGAAAACGTGCAGGTATGCAAGGGGAATACCCTCTATGAAATCCCTGGTGTTGTTAAATTCTTTTTCTCCTTCTCCCGGAAATCCTACCATAACGTCCATGCCAATGGCTATTTCAGGAACGGCATCTATTATCTTTTCAATCCGACTTCTGAATTGATGCGTGTTATAATTTCTTTTCATTAATTTCAGGATCCTGTCATCACCGCTCTGGAGGGGTATATGAAGATGCCTGCAGATTACCCTCGAGTTCTTTATATGATTAATCAGCCCATCTGTTATTTCCACAGGTTCGATGGAGCTGATACGCAGTCTCTCGATGATATCGGCATCTTCTATCTTTCTTAATAGATTCAGGAAATTCGTAAAAGGTGACAGATCATGGCCGTAAATGCCGAGATGAATCCCCGTGAGGACGATTTCACGATAGCCTGCATTGTTCAAATCTCTGATTTGTTTTATCACATCATTTTCGGGAAGACTCCTGCTTCTACCACGTGCGTAAGGTATAATGCAATAGCTGCAAAATGCGTTGCATCCATCCTGAATTTTAAGAAAAGCCCTTGTATGCCCGGGAAATTTGCTTGCGGAAAGTCCGGAATAATTTTTTTTCAGGCTAATATCGCTGGTAATAATCTTATGTGTACCTTTGATAAGTTCTTTGATTGTAAAAGGAATATTCTCTTTTCCTTCCATTCCCACCACCGCTCGTACACCCGCGAGGCCGGCAAGTTCATTGGGCGCAATCTGCGCGTAGCAACCCGTTACAATGATAGATGCCCCTGGATTTACCCTGTTTGCCCTCCTGATCAATTGTCTCGATTGATAGTCCGTTTTGCCCGTAACGGTACAGGTGTTCACAATATAAATATCGGCCTTTGTGTTAAATGGCACCATGGAAAGCCCTTTTTTTGTCAGTTCTTCTATGATTCCCGCGGATTCATACTGATTGACCTTGCAACCTAAAGTAGCCATGGCAAACTTAACCAAAATGTACCCCCTTTTCGATCCAACCTCCGCCGACGAGAATATCACCCCGGTAAAAGACGGCTGCCTGGCCGGGGGCAACCGCTTTTTGAGGCTTATTAAATTTAATTGAAACGCGATTTTCGCTTTGCCTGTTTGAAGGCAAAATCTTGATTTCAGACTCAACACCACTGTGGCGGTATCTGATGTGAGTTGTAACCTTCAGATTCCCAACAGCAGCATAATCGGGAGAAATCCATGAAACATTTCCCGCGATTAATCCGTCAAAGAACTGATCTTCTTCCCTTCCCACGATTACCTCATTTTTATCTCTTGCGATTTCCAGAACATAATAAGGTCGTTCCGAAGCAATGTTAAGTCCCCTCCTCTGACCGATGGTAACAGAATGAATGCCCCGGTGCCTTCCGACGACATTCCCTTTTCTGTCCACAATATTCCCGGGATGGAAAATCGCACTTTCCGCGTAGTTTTCAATGAAGCCCCTGTAATTGTTATCCGGGACAAAACAAATTTCCTGGCTTTCTCTCTCAGTTAATGATCCGAAACCAATATCCCGTGCAATTTTTTTGATCTCTTCCTTTGTCGAATCACCATTGGGAAAGATCATCCGTGAAAGCTCTTTTTGCCCAAGCTTAAAGAGGAAATAAGACTGGTCTTTGGTTTTATCCGTACCTTTCTTAAGCCTGAACCCATTTTTCCCGCCTGTATCTTCAATACGGGCATAGTGACCCGTGGCAATATAATCGATTCCCCTTTCCTCCGCTGCTTCAAGAAGATATTTAAACTTGATCTTCTTGTTGCACACAATACAGGGGTTCGGGGTTCGCGCTGCCAGATATTCCGACACAAAGTAATCAACAATGTCTTTTTTGAAAGATTCCGAAATATCAATCCTGTGAAGTGGAATCGATAGCCGTTTCGCAACGTTTACAGCATCTTCTTCAGCTCTCGTCGGAAATCCGTTATATATATAGAGGCCTTCAACGTGGAAGCCTTTTTCTTTCAGAATCGATGCCGCAACAGTGCTGTCAACGCCACCGCTGATACCGATAAGTACACTCTTTGTTTTCATGTTGTCCATAGCTCAACTCACAATCTTCAGATATCAAAGTCATCGAGAGGATTCCCTCCGTTTAATCCAGCCCCAGTAGGATTGTTCCATGTGGATAGAGTAGTGAAGCAACTACATTACATCCCGTACTTTATCAAGCAGTTTCCTGTTTTTAGATGTTGACATATGTAAGATACCACTGTTAGATGTTATAGAATGACTGAAAATAATGGGACAAGGCAAATATGCCCGAAAATGTATTCAATATCATTATATCAAGGCAAATTGGCCTGTTAATCAATGGTTCGCTTTGATCAAATAAACCATCATCGGAAAAAACATTAAATATTGAGGACAAAAAATGAATGAATTTAGCGTAATAATTGAAAAAGATGAGGATGGATATTTTATTGCATCTGTACCCGCACTGCACGGTTGCCATACACAGGCAAAATCTCTTGATACATTAATGACGAGGATTAAGGAGGCTATTGAACTGTGTCTTGAGGTGGAGAAGCCGATTTCCAATGAATTCATTGGCGTACAAAAAGTGGCGGTCAACGCATGACAACGTTTCCATCAGTAACCGGTAGCCGTTTGATTCGTGCTTTGAAAAAATTTGGATTCAAAATCATACGAGTAAAAGGCAGTCATAATTTCCTGCAACATCAAGATGGTCGTTGCACAGTTGTTCCACTACACCGAGGAGAAAGCATAGGTCGAGGGCTCCTGGCTCAAATTTTACGGGACTGTGATATCACAAAAGATGAATTGCAAAAGAAATTTTAAGCGAACAACCACATTAACTCGGACTGGCAATTCCGCTGCGTTCCATTACCAGCCGGTTATGCGGAGCATTCCTCAAGGCGCTTCGCGCCTTGAGGAATGCCGAGTTGCCGGATACCCGGCCGTCCGTTTGGTTCTTCGGCGCAAAGCGCCTTGCGAACCAATCGTTCGACCGGCAAATTTTCCTGCATAATCGGGCTCCGCGCCCGTTATGCCGCTAAAATTTGCCCGTCAACTCGGCATTATGTCTCAGGGTGAATCATGCGAAATGAAGTTGTTGAATTTCTTTTGAAAGAAGCCAAAAATAATGATTTTAATACCTTCGATTCTGTTAGTGGCGATTTGTGTCTTACTGAAGATAAATCAATTAAACAGTCTTGTGGCGCTGTTTATGGGATTTTTGTCGAATCGGCTACACCGCCAAGTACATCATTATCACCATTTAAGGATTATCCAAATCTCTGTGACTCTTCTTTTATGAACTGTAAATACTGGTCCCTATCGTGGTCGCTATGAAAGATATCCATAGATCGAACACCACGCTGGGTAATATGATGCGGATAATCTACAGCAACAATTCTCGATATTCTAGGCATGTGAGATATCTAAAACATTCCCGTGCAGCAGTCAAGAGAATTATGTGTTATGTCCCCTTAATACCCCTTAATACCCATCAACAATACGCCCCCACTTTTTATGATAGATATGATAAATAGTAATTGACAGGCAGGGCTGTTCTCCTTATAATCGCTTATAATCGTGTTTCGCAGATGTGATTCTTTTATCAAAGAAAGAACCATTAGGGCCTTTATGTTACAACCACCGCCTGGTGTCTCATAACGTCCATAAGGGCCAACACTTTATCTACGGGAGTATGACTCGTTATCTGGATCTCCTACAGAATCTCTGTTCCTCTCATCATCCACCTCTCAGGTCAATCATCCTCCACCGGATAGCTTACATGTTTCCAGCAAACAACTGTTATTCTTTTAACCTATATTTTTGAGTAG
>JGI24025J20009_10000228_pt1 | contig 43528 bp, 33 predicted proteins | sample Cruoilmetagenom3_FD_20009 | JGI IMG/M metagenome (IMG submission 20009)
ATGAAGTAACGCAGTCGTAAAATATTAATTATTAGCCTAAAAAAATAAATCTAGAAAAACAGCTTTGCTTGCAGAATTAGAGTGGATGTCTTGTTTGGTTTATCTCTTGTTTGGTTTATCTCGCTCTAACAAAAATGACACCACTTTATAGGGGGGGCTTCTGCATTAAACAAAAACAACTATTCCACCCTCTGCTAACTTTGCATTTACTGATGGTAAAAACTAACTTTTAGTTAATGCAAAAACAAGCTGGACCCCATGACAATGGCAAGTAAGCTTTAAGTAAGTTCTTCTTATACAAAAAAGTCGTGTAGTTTATCAGGTAGTTTTCACCTATTTATTACCTGCTCATTATAAGGCTATAAAAAAAGTATTGCGTGTAGAGCAAATATATAAGGTAACTATATTGGCCTCTTTATTAGCGGCCTCCTATGAAACCCACCCTTCAGACTGAGTAACAGCATTTAAATTAAATCTGACTCTGCAATTTTTCGCGAGCTTCACGATAGCGAAGGACTGGTTATCTGACATGGCGGTTGCCACGAAGTTCTAGTTTGGAAACAACAAGCGAATATGAGTAATTGTAAATGTAACTCATATAGTTTTTGAGACGAGAGAAGTGCTAAAGCAACAACGATTGCGTCATTTTCATGCGTGTAATTTAGATTTAACAGTAACAACACTATTGTGTGAAATTTAAGGGTAAACGTTTGTATTAGATTAATTTTTTTAAGAAATTCATAGCTTCATATTTTAGATATATTACACTGTACCGCTAGTTTTATTTATGAGGTGTTATGGATGCGGGAATTATCGTTAGCAAAAAAATTACTGTGGCTTACTGTTGGCAGCATATTTGTTACAGTGCTCGTTATTTCGAGTGTGTTATGGTGGCAATTATCTTCAAGTAATGAAAAGTTAGCTAATAAATCCGAAGGGTATATAGTCGCAGAAGTTGAAGAAAAATTAAATGCCAATGCTGCGGTGTATGGTGAAAAAATAGCAGGCTTTATTAATGAAGCTTATCGCGTCCCATATTCATTAGCTGCTTTATTGGGTGATGCTGCTAAAAAACAAACTTTGAGTCGTGATACTGTAGTAAGTATTAATCGCTCTATCTTAGAGCAAAATGAAGCACTGTCTTCTATATATTCTCAGTTTGAACCAAACGCATTTGATGGCCAAGATACACGTTTTCAACAAGGCTTCAAACATTCCGTTAATGGTGACGGCACTTTTGAGGTTTATATAACACGAGACTCAAATGGAACTATTGAGCAGCAAAAGGTAGCAAACGCCGCTGATAAATACATAACCACAGTTAATGAGTTCGGAATACCTCAAGCGCACTGGTACTTATGTGCAAAAAATACATTGTCTCCTTGCATCATGGAGCCTTACCTCTACGAAATTCCCTCAGGTGATTCTGTTATGTTGACATCATTAACAGTCCCTATTTTAAAGTCTGGAAAGTTTATTGGTATTACAGGTGTAGATTTAACACTACCTACTTTTCAAAGCCTGACCGAGCAGCTTTCTAAACAGTTATACAATGGCAAAGCAAAGGTAACCTTGCTAAGCAATATTGGTTTAATTGTAGGCAGTAGTCATTATAAAAATAAGTTGGGAAGACCGATTGAAGAGGTTGTTCAATCATCAGTGTATAGTGGTATTCAAAAGTTTAAAGGTAAAAATGGTATTTTTAAAGTCGATAACGAATACCTTGTTAATTATCCTATTGATATAAAACTTGCAAATAAACAGTGGTCTCTCATTATTGAGGTGCCTGCTGAGCTTGCATTAGAAGGTCCACAAGCTCTTGCTGAAAATATGCAAGAGATGGCTGCTTCGCTTGGCTTTATTATTTTAGTAACAGGTTTGGTTATTGCTGCAGTTGCATTTTTAATTATGAAGTTAGTTATTGCAGGTATTGTCGCACCACTGCAACAAATACAACACCGGGTAGATAATTTAGCTAGTTCTGAAGGGGATCTAACTCACACGTTACATGTTGACACTCATGCTGAGTTAATCGCGTTGGCTGGAGGTTTTAACCAGTTTTTATCAAAACTACGCCAACTGATTGGTGAATTAAAAGCTGTATCAGATAAAACCAAACATCAAGGTGAGACCACCTCAAATATTGCTGTAGAAACTAAGCAAAATGTTCAATCACAGTTTAAAGAGATTGAAAGCGTAGTAACTGCCATGAATGAAATGAGTTCTACGGCACTTGAGGTAGCTAAAGCGTCTGAACAGTCAGCACTTCAAGCGGATGAAATCAATACTTTAGTTGCGAGTAGTGAGTCAAGCTTATCCTCTGCAATGACGCAAGTTAGAACCATGTCTGAAGAGATTAAAGAGGCGAATCAAGCAGTAGAAAAAGTGGCTTCTCGTAGTAACGACATTACTCAAATTTTGGATGTGATCCGAACTATATCTGAACAGACTAACTTACTGGCATTAAATGCCGCGATTGAAGCGGCCCGTGCAGGTGAGCACGGCCGAGGCTTTGCTGTTGTAGCTGATGAGGTTAGAGCTTTAGCATCTAAGACGCGATCCTCAACAGATGATATTAGTAGTCTGATTGATAGTCTGTTGTCAGAAGTAGGGAGTGCTACAACAGTTATTGAAAAAGGTGTTGTACGCGCCGAAAGTGTAGTGGATGAAACCTCAATCGCCTTTGATGCACTGCACAGTGTGGTTGTGAAAGTTGATGAAATTACTAATCAAATTACTCATATTGCCACTGCTGCGGAAGAGCAAAGCCTAGTAACCGAAGAAATAAATCGCAACTTGACGATTATCTCTGATGCCGCCTCACAGCTTTCTGATTTATCGGCTCAAGCGGGCGATAGTAGTGAAGAGCTGAACAAATTAGTGTCACAACAAGACTCAGAGCTTAATAAGTTAAAAACATAATAGTTAAAATTGAAATTTTAGAATTTGAAAGCGGTTAATTTATTAGCCGCTTTTTTTATTGGGATCTGTTTATTTTTTGTGTTTTAGTTTGTGATATTACTAAAGGGCATACGATACCGTAAATTTAACTAATCTCGCTCTAACAAAATAGCACCACTTTGGGTTTCACCTAAGTGGTCGTCTTTGTTATAAATAGGGCACTTACTCATTGATAAACACCCACAGCCAATACACCCATCTACCCGTTCGCGTAAACGTTGCATATAAGCAATACGCTCATCAAGTTTCTCTTGCCATTGCTTTGAAAGTGCAGACCAATCTTTTTGGGTCGGCGTGCGTTGCTCAGGTAACGTTGCTAGAGTTTGTTTAATTTCTTCGAGCGTGATCCCCATCGCTTGTGCTGCTTTTATAACAGCGACTCGCCTTAGTACATCAGGTTTAAAGCGTCGTTGGTTGCCACTGTTTCGCCAGCTGCGTATTAGCCCTTTATTTTCGTAAAAGTGCAGTGTAGATACTTTTACACCACTGCGTTTAGCGACAAACCCAACCGTTAAGTTGGCTTCAGTAAGCTTTTTTTGTACCGCCATCACTTTAATTCCTTTTAAAAATTAAATTATTTCTTATTGACCTGAACTTAACTTGAGGTTTTAAGCTTTGCTCCATCATAAGAAAAGGAGCTAACCCAATGCAAGAAAAATCAGCACACAATATCGCAATCATATATTCAAGTGGACGTAAAAATGGCAATACTACCGCGCAAGTTAATGCCTATAGTAAGCAACAAAGCGGCATTGTTTTTTGCTTAGATGATTATGTTATTTCACCTTATCGCTACGATAAGCAGTATCACAATGATGATTTTTATAATTTGTTTGAAGTGTTACTTCGTTACGAACATTGGGTGTTCGCATCGCCTGTGTACTGGTATAACACCACGCCAAAAATGAAAGCATTTATAGATAGGATCACAGATTACATGGATGATGAGGCGTTAAAACCGAAGCTTAGAACTTTACGTCAAAAACAGTTTTCACTGTTGTCTAATGCTGCATCTCCCTCTGCGCCAGACGCATTTATCGATATGTTTAAACATACCTTTAATTATTTAGGAATGACTTTCAAAGCACATTCACATGTTCAGGCTAGTTAATCACGTTAAATAGCGTTAGGCTAAACAAAAAGTAAAAAGGATGATGTATGAAAACGTTACTTATTGGCTCAAGCTTACTTTTGGCTAGCTTTAGTACTCTTGCTGCAGAGCCTGCGCCTGTTATTAAAGACTATGGTTATTTTTATAATGTGCCCGAGCATGTGTCTGATTTAAACCAAGCACAGTTCAAGATAGCTTTTGATGTAGGTAAAGGCGCTGAAAAGGGCGTGCAAAATAATCATATTAATTCGTTAGCGCGATTTATTAATATGCATGTGGCTCACGGCGTAAAACCAGAAAATATTCAGCTTGCGCTGGTGGTACACGGTGGAGCCAGCGTTGATGTACTGAAAAACAGTGATTATAAAGCTCGGTTTGAAAAAGATAACAAAACCGAATCTTTAATTAAACAGCTGCTTGCTAATAACACGCAGGTATATGTATGCGGGCAGTCGGCAATGCATATGAAGGTAGCAGCAGATCAGCTTATACCTGGGGTGAAAATGGCGCTTTCAGCGATGACAGCCCACGCCCAGTTACAGCAACAAGGCTATACATTGAATCCGTTTTAAACATGAATATTCTTTGTTTTGGCGACTCCAATACCTTTGGTACATCACCCGTTGATGGAAAGCGGCTGCCTGCGCATGAACGCTGGCCGGGCATATTGGCAGAGCTGTTGGGTACAGGGCACCTCGTTATTGAAGCTGGGCAGCCTAATCGTACCTTAGTGAATAACCCGCCATTTAGCGGCGATAAATCAGGCGTAAAGTATTTAAAACCTTACCTTGAAGTGCACACCGTTGATGTTGTTATTATTGCGGTTGGCACCAATGATTTAAAAGCCCGTTTTGCACTGTCTGCTATCGATATTAGCAAAGCGCTTGAGGAGTTGATTTTAGCCATTAAAGCCTTTTATCATTGTAAAACAATACCAAAGATTATCATTATAAGCCCGCCCACGGTTCATGAAGTGGGAAGTTATAAAAGTATTTACGCAGGTGCAGGTATAAAAGCTGAACAATTATCCATTGAGTTCAAAGCTGTCGCTGATCGTCACGCATGTGTGTTTTTAGATTGTTATCCGCTGATACAATCTTGCAATAAAGAGGGCATACACTTACCCGTTAGTGCGCATAAAGAGCTTGCTAATAGGTTGACACCTATAATAAAAAAAGCCGCAGTATATTAATCACCGCGACTTTAATTTATTACTTAGGGAGTGTATTAAAATGCGTAACTAACACTTAAGCGTGTTGTACGTGGCATAATGTAACGGCCATTGGGGGCGTCGGCATTGCGCGGGTCGCCTTCAGTGATACCTTGCTCGTCGGTTAGGTTATCTATGGCTAATTGCAGTTTGATGCCTTCCATTGGTTCAATAATTAAACCTAAGTCTACTTTTTCGTAGCCATCAAGTGTTACGGTGTTTTCGTTATTACCAAAGCGGTCATCCACTGCTGACAAGGTACCATATAAAGTGGCATACATGCCGTCTACTTCAAAGTCATAGCTTGGTGTTACACGTACTTGCCATTTAGGTTGGCGCTGTGCGTCGTTACCTTTATTTTCAGGGCTTTCAGTGATTTCGGTCTGTTGTAATGTGGTATTTAAATTAACAGAAAAGCCAGATTCATGATTAAAGTTATAATCAAGTTCAACACCATACGCTTCGTTGGTTAAAATTTCAGCCGGCACACCCGGGCGACTTACAAAGGTATCGCCTTTTACTTCATTGACAAAAAAGGTGGCGTAGAAGTCGGTAGAGTCTGAAATAAGTTTGTAACCTAGTTCGCCCTGCGTTACTTCTTTAATTAGTTTTTCACCCCCTTGGTATGCGCCAAAGTTATCTCTAAAGTCATCAAAATATGGCATTTTATAACCACGGTTAACACGTGCAAACACGCCCATGTCGTCATTAATTGAATAGTTTAGACCGGTTGTCCATGAGGTTTTACTTTCATCGTAATCAACGGCTTTAGTGATAATACCGTCAAGGTCTTCATCAACACTGTATTGCACGTCATGGTTTTCTTTACGTACACCTAAATCAAGCGTAAATGCATCTGCAAATTTGTATTGGCCTGTAAAGTAAAAAGCATTGGTGCGTGCATCGCCTGTTGAGCTAATATCGTAATTAAAACCACACCCGTCAGTGCTTTGGTTACATTCAATGCCATTTAATGACTCACCACCGGCTTCCAGCACGTGATACGCCGTATTACCTAAGCTCCACCAATCGCTCGCAGATGTGCTTGCGGTGTAATAACCAAAAGTGGCCGATAAATCGCCAAATTGCTTTGAAAAGGCTAAGTCGTTAGTAAACGAGCTTATTTCTTTTAATACTACCCAGCGACCCAGTTGCTGAATCGCGGTGTCACTAGCATATTCGGTGTTAGTCACTGCACCGAATGCCGTTTGACCATTGTCAACCACTTCACCAATTGTCGTTGCTGAACCATTAGGTACTAGGCCAAATGTATTGGCATCGCCTTTAGTAATATTAAAACGATCTATAAATTGCCAGCCATTATCAAATTCTAGTTTAATGCTACCGCCGGATACATGGCCATCCCATCCTCGGCCATCACCTAGGTCAATATCGTGTGCTTGCGCATCTGGGCCGGTAAAAATCGTCGCTTGACGGTTAAGTGTGCCTAATTGAGTATACTGGGCGTCAATTCCGTCAACGTTTAATGGGGTGGGTAAGTACCAAGCACCGTGATCGTCTGTTTGACGGGTATAAAAGTTAAGCTCGCCATTGTCTAACTCTTTAGTAATGTTAATTGTAAATTGGCTTCCTTTTTCTGAGGTAAACCCTGCATCACGAATACCCGGTGAGCTTTTAACATAGCCGCCTACCATAAAATATAGGTCGTCGGTGATTTCACCACTTAGCACAGCATCAACCCGTTGTAAGTCGTAATCTGAGGTGGTGTATTTAAATAAGCCTTGAGTATCTTCGCTGCCACGCTTTAACCTAAAGTTGGTTGTTAAACCAGGCTGGCCATTGGATAGCACAGGGTTAGGGCCACCACGCAGTGCTTCCATTGTTTCAATCGTTTCATCGATTCTAAATAACGATGAGTTTTCTAAAAATGAAAGAGTAGGGGCTGGATAAACTGGCGAGCCTTCAATACTTAGCGTTAAAAAAGGTGCATCACCACCTCCGGGAAAACCACGTACAAATACGTTGGCACCAGACTCACCACCAGAGCTTTCTACCCACACACCGGGAACAGCTTTAAATAAGTCAGCAGTACTTTTTGGTGATAATTTTATAATTTGTGATGAATCAATATTTGTTACAGCGTAGCTGGCATCAATCTTTCTGATCCCAACACCTGCGGGGGTACCAGAAACGACAATTCGCTCAACTTTTTTTTCTTTTGCTTGTTCTGCTGCAACAGCAGCGTGTGTGCTTAGGGCTAAAGTAATTGCACAGGCTAGCATGCTTTTTGCTTTATTGAATTTCATGTGTGAGATCCCGTTTTTAGTGTGTTAAACAGTGTGTATTACAGCGAGATTGATTAAATTTTAATGTAAACAGGCTGTATAAATTGAAACTCTAGAGATAAATGCAAACGTTTGCAATATTTATTTGTAAATTATTTATTAATAAGGGCTGTTGTATTATTGAGCGTAATTACACAAGAGCGTAATTTTTAAGTTAATGGGCAAGCCAGTAAAAAATAATAATGCTATATTGTCAGTAAGTTAGATATAGCAACAGCCGCAGTGGAGCGTTTAGGGTTTTATGAATAATAAAAAAATTAAATTAGCTGATTTAGCAAAGCTTGCTGGGGTGTCTACCTCAACGGTTTCGCGCGCGCTGAATAATAACCCGCTCATTAAGCAAGAAACCCGCGACAAGCTTCAGCAGCTTGCAAAAAAACATAATTTTAGCCTTAACACGGCGGCTAGCCGTTTGCGTACGCAAAAGACCAATGTTGTTGCCGTCATTATTAATCTTGATGAGCAAACCGAGCAATCAATCAGCGATCCATTTTTACTCAAGGTAGTGAGCGAAATTAACCTTGCGCTTAATCAACAGGGTTTAGAGTTGTTGTTATCTAACTCTATTATGGCGCAAGATGACTGGGCTAATTACTTTATTAATGGCCGCCGAGCAGACGGTATTATTGTTGTGGGGCAAGGAAAAAGCCAAACTAATATAGAAGCGGCTGCCGATGCGGGTATTCCTTTAGTTGTATGGGGGGATCCAAAAACACAAAGCAATTATCCTATTGTCGGCAGCGATAACTACTTAGGAGGAATGCAAGCGACCGCTCATTTAATAGAACACGGTGCTAAAAGTATTTTATTTTTAGGCGATCCTGAGCATGGTGAAATTAGTGAAAGGCATCGTGGTTACGCTGCTGCACTTTCTACTCATAAACTTGAGCAGCATGTTATATCCATTGATATTACCAGTCGCTCAGCGTATCAAGCAATTAATCAGTTATTACGTGAAAAAGGTTTATATTTTGACGCGATAATGGCCTGTAGTGACATGGTTGCACTGGGGGCGATGAAAGCGCTGAAAGAGCGCTATGTAAGTATTCCCAACGATGTGGCACTGGTTGGATTTGATGACATTGCCATGGCTGATATTAGCCATCCCTCTCTTTCTACGATTAAACAAAACACCCAATTTGCTGCGACTTTGTTAGTTAAAAAGTTAATACAGCAGTTTTCAGGTGAAAAAGCCGAATCACAAGTTATTGATATAGAATTAATTACTCGCCAGTCAAGCAAACGTTAACTTAGTATGCATGTATATTAATTGTTAAATTTAAAATGCAAACGATTGCAATGGTATTTGTTCTACACTAAACTCTGGATTTACTGACTAACACACACGGTAATTTACCAGCTATGGGTAATTTGCTTTATAAAAGTTATGGCGTATGTAGCTATAAACGAGGCAAGCAATGAGTAAAATAAAAATCACACTGGCAATTGCTGCAAGCTATTTTATTTTCGCAATACTATTAAATAGCGTAGGCACTGTTATTTTGCAGGCTATAAACACACTAGGAGTAGGCAAAACAGAAGCGTCGGTTTTAGAGGGGTTTAAAGACTTATCAATTGCAATAATGTCATTTGTTGTTGCTTCATTTATACCGCGTTTGGGCTACAAGCTTGCAATGCTGCTAGCACTGATAGTTGTCGCAATAGCGTGTTTTTGTACAGCTGTAATAAGTGAATTTTACATGTTTAAATTGTTATTTGCTGCTGTGGGTTGTGGGTTTGCGGTCGTTAAGGTATCGGTTTATTCAATTATTGGCCAAGTGACAGAGGATGCAAATAGTCACTCATCATTACTAAACACGATAGAAGGCATTTTTATGGTGGGTGTATTAAGTGGCTATTGGATATTCACCGCATTTATAGACCCTGTTGATAGCAATGCCTGGTTGAATGTTTATTACGTATTAGCAGCGCTTACGCTTTTGGTGGTTGTTAGTGTTGTGATGGCACCAATAAAACCCGCTATCAAGGGGCAAAATAGCAACTCGGGTTGGAATGATTTTATTGCCATGCTCAAACTGACCTATCAACCGTTAGTGCTGATTTTTATTATTAGTGCATTTTTGTATGTGTTAATCGAGCAAGGGGTAGGGACTTGGTTGCCTACATTTAATAATCAAGTTTTGCAATTACCAGTAGCCATTAGTATTCAACTAGCAAGTATTTTTGCCGCAGCTCTTGCTTTAGGGCGCTTAGTGGCGGGCCAAGTATTAAAGCATATTCATTGGTTTGTTGTACTAAGCTGTTGTTTATTTGCTATGGCTGCTTTGATCATTATTACCTTACCACTGACGGAAAACTTACCTAAAAGCGAGTTGAACAGTTTATTTGATGCGCCATTGGCGGCGTTTGTTTTGCCATTAATTGGCTTTTTTATGGCGCCCATATATCCGGTACTCAACTCAGTAATGCTCAGTGCGCTACAAAAGCATCAACATGCTGCAATGACAGGGTTAATAGTTGTGTTTTCAGCACTTGGTGGCACCACAGGTTCGGTGATAACCGGGTATGTATTTGAGCACTTTAGTGGCCAGCATGCCTTTTATCTTTCACTTGTGCCCATTAGTTTAATTTTTATTAGCGTGATTATTTTTAAAAAACGCACCCATGCCATTTCACAACACGCAGTCAATAGTTAATAGATTAGGACAGTTATGAGTTTTTTTAATAGCCAATTATTTAAAGATGTACAGTCGCAGCACATATTTAGCGACTGTAAAACGTTTGCAGATGCAACTGCGCGTGTTGATTGGCAAAGTGCCTGTAAACAGTATGAGCAAATAGCACCCCTTAATAAAACTCAATTAAGAGACTTTGTTGATGCGCATTTTATAACAACGCCTTTATTAACAATGAAAGGGGCTGCAAATACCACCAGTGTAAAAGGCTACATAAATTCACTTTGGAGCGGCCTTCGACGTGAAGCCGATATACCCAAAGCTAATTCTTTACTCGCTTTAAAGCACAGCTATATTGTACCTGGTGGACGTTTTCAAGAGATTTATTATTGGGATAGTTACTTTACTGCGCTGGGTTTAATTGATGCAGATAAAAGTGATGTAGTAGAAGACATGCTACAGAATTTTATAGATTTAATTAATGATTACGGCTGCATTCCCAATGGTAACCGCAGTTATTATTTATCGCGTTCACAACCGCCTATTTTAGCGCTGATGGTTGAGATTTTATGGCAGCACACACACAGTAAAACACATAATTTAGCTTGGCTTAAATTGTGTGTTGAAGCTTTAAGAAAAGAGCACGCATTTTGGATGCAAGGAGCAGATACACTCAGTGATGCGCAAACAAGTGTAAAACGCGTAGTAACAATGCCATGTGGTGGGGTATTAAATCGCTATTGGGATGATGAGGCGGCTCCTCGCGCAGAGTCATTAAGAGAAGACTTAGCGCTTGCATCAGGATTTAGTGATGATAAAAAACCTGAGTTTTATCGTAATATTCGTGCTGCGTGCGAATCTGGCTGGGACTTTAGCTCGCGCTGGTTAGCCGAGCCAAACTTACTAAGCTCAATTCAAACGATAGATATTGTACCTATAGATCTAAATTGCCTACTGTACAATTTAGAAAATCAGCTTAGTGAATGTTTTAAATTGCTTGGCAATGAGCAACAATCACAAACGTACAGCAACTATGCTGTAAAAAGAAAGTCGCTTATTAATCAATATCTTTGGAGCAATGAGAAGCGTTTTTTTGTTGATTATAATCATAAGCTATCTAAGCCGTCTGCTATTTTAAGTGCAGCGGCAAGTACCGCGCTTTTTGTTAATTTAGCCTCGCAACAGCAAGCTGAACTGATTGCAAACGTATTGAGCGAGCAGTTTTTAAAAGCAGGCGGCATTGTAACCACTGTTGTTGATACTCCACAGCAATGGGACAGCCCGAATGGCTGGGCTCCATTACAATGGTTTGCGGTAAAAGGCTTGCGTAATTATGGTATTGAACAATTAGCTACACGCATAATGAAAAACTGGCTAACAATGGTAGAACAAGATTTTATTGAAAATAAATGCTTGCTCGAAAAATATAATGTATGCACACCGCAAAAAAAAGCCAGCGGGGGGGAATATCAAGTACAACAAGGATTTGGTTGGACTAACGGTGTAACATTGCGCTTTTATATGCTCACTAAAAGTTAATTTGCCTTAACTGCTTTATAGGGATTCACTCTGCTAATCTTATACCAAAAGAGCATTGTATTTTGTAGCTGATTTAGGTAATGTGACATAAACGTTTCAGGGATGAAATTTATGTTAAATACAAAATTTGCTTTTATTAAAACAACGTTTAAATCTTCTGCTTATGCAGCTAGCTATACTACGGTTTTAAGTACTTTAAATGCATTATTTAAAGAGATTAAAATGGATGATTCGCTTCCTAAAGCTGGGCAACGTGACAATGTTGAGTTGTTCCTCATCGATGGTGCCGATAAAGATTGGCACTCATTAATTCCTGCCGAATTAATCTGTTTAGCTAAGCAACATAAGGTGATTTTATTTAACGTTGAGCCAAATGCTGTATGTGAGAAAAATTTATTACTAAACCACTTCAATGGTGTTTTTTATAGCTCAGATGCTGCGGAGGATATTTTTAAGGGGCTTGTAAGAATAACCGATGGCGAACTATGGTTTACTCGTAAAGTGATTTCAGGTGCATTCAAAGATATATTAAATGCAGCTTCATCTAACAATTTATTGCACGATGACATAGTACTTAGTAAATCGGATTACGAAAACTTAACCAAACGCGAAAAATCGGTAATCCAATTAATAGCGCAGGGGGCGAGTAACGATAAAATAGCGAACAAGCTCAATATTAGTGATCACACAGTGAAAACTCACCTCTATAGTGCGTTTAAGAAGACTCAATCGCGTAATCGTATAGAGCTTGCAAATTGGGCACAGCGCTACATTTCGGTATTACTTCCATTAGATAATTAAATAAAAAGGCTATATGCATAGCCTTTTATTATTCAAGCTTGTTTTTTAGCCCAAAGTCCTCGATCTATACCTTTAGTAATTAAATCAGTAAGCGCTTTTTCTATGGCTTGTGTCACGCAAATACTCATAGGCTCGTTATCACTAAATCCAGCCTCGGCTTCGGCTAAACGTTTGTAACTAACATATCTAAAGAAGCCTGCTCGCATTTCTTGGCTCAATACTTTTTTGCTGGTCGCTACTGATAATAGTACTTGGCCAGTTCTTACATCGACTGCACGTAAATAAATTGAGATTGCATCTTCACGATATAGCTCTGAGGCACCAATACCAAAGTATTCCATTCCTAATCCGCCAGTTTTTACATTGGTATCGTAGCTAATAATGCCACCTTCTAAAATAATCTTAGCGGTGGTTAATGGCGGTAGCTCGCCCTGATTAGGGTTAGTCGCTTGTGCCGCTCTAATAATTTTTCGCTCAGTCAAAATATTTTGCAAACCCTCACGTTCAACCGGCGTAAACCAGTCAGACTCATGTAATGCTTGCACTAGAATAGAGTTTGCACCTTGAGTGACGGCCGTTGAAAACGAGCTAACATTAGTCTGTGGTTTATATTGACCGGTTTGATCGCGAAATGAATAAACCGAAACTGGAATGCTACCCGCAGGTTTAGGTAAGCTTTTTAAATCAGAAAAAACATCTGTTGGCTCTAACGTTACCGCACTTTGTTTTGATGGAGGAATTAAATTACCCATAGTAGAGCAACCACTAAGAGAAAGAGCGATTGTTATTATAATTACTTTATACATTATCCAAACCTCGGAACTTCAATGATCACCACAGAGTCATCAATTATGTTTGTTATTTTTACAGTGATTGTGTCGGTTGTGCTGGTGATGACTTCTATTTGATAATCACCGCTCATAAATATAGAGTCTTGGTTAAAAATACTGTCTTCAATATTTTCGCCAAAGGCCATATCTGTTATTTCTCTAACCATACGGTTTAAGTATGTTCGCTCTAATGAGTCTTGAAATTGCTCAGCGTATCCTTTTTCGACAACCGGTGCTCTATGTTTATTTTGTGCTTGTGCCTTACTAAGTAACATATTGGCATTGAGTGGATTACCGCCAAAGCTCGGGTTAATAGGGGTATAAATAATTTCAGTAGCGGAGACTGAAAAGCTTAAAGTTGTTATTATTGTTAATGCTATTTTTTTCATTTTTACCATCCATTTAATGCCATATCAGGAGAGGAGACTTTCATATTGGAACGCGCCATTGCGTCTATAACTGTGTAAACAGCTTGTTCTACACGTTCATCAAGTGGCTCTAGTCTTCGCCCTAAGTATGTTGCATAAACAACTTGATTATTCATTATTAAGGTTAATTTCGTACCTGCTTTTGGAATGACGGTTTCTTTAATCTCTATATTAAAGCCAGCGGTAGAGGGGAGATCTCGCCAGTAATTAGAAAATTCGTAATAAAACTGATGACCAAAGCGACTAATACTACGATCGAGCAATAAACCATCTATCTCTAGGTCATCAGCAGCCGTTACCACTGGTGAACAAAAGAGTAAAACGGCAAGTAAGTAGGTGTGTTTTGTTTTTATCATAAAGAAAAAAGGGAGAGTCAATCTCCCTCTCATTTATCAATTACATTTGTGTAATTGTTGTTGTATTGCCATCACCCAATTGAGTAACAGAAACAGTGCTATTAAAACCAATAACAGCGCCTTCAACAATATTATCATTACCAGTTTGAGTAACATTAAATGCTACATTTTCACCACCGAGTAAAAATGCTGAATCATCAGTTCCAATAACCCAGTTTCCAATACCTTCTTGTGAAATATCAACGCTATGACCATTTCCTTCAACCATCATATCCACAAGGTTGATGTCGCCATTTTGGGCAATATCAATTTGATTTGAGTTACTATCTAAGATACCAGCAAGAGTTACGATTGCCTCGTTCTGATTACCAGTTTGGTTAATATCGATATCATTATTGTTAGATGTTAATGCCATATTCGGGTAAGAAGACTGAACTAAAATTGCATTCTCATCACCGGCTTGAGTTAGATTAACGTCATTGTCTGAGCCATTAAAGTTAGCTAAATGCGCTGAATTTAAATTTCCCATTTGATTAATATCAAATTCGTTATTTGAGCCTAATACACCCATGTATGCTTCGTTAGATGCACCATTTTGGTTTGCTTTTAACTCATTATTGTCACCAATAAGTTCTGCAGTAACCATGTTCTCAGTATCAACTTGGGTAATTTCAACTTCATTACCTTGGCCTTCGAACAAAGCCGAATCGGCTACGTTATCAGTACCTTCTTGGTCGATATCAATGCTGTTTTCACTGCCGACTACATCAGTGAAGGCAACCGCATTTGTATTGCCTTCTTGCTCAACGAGAATTTCATTAACATCACCTGAAATATTATTAAAAGTGACCGCATTTCTGTCACCTTCTTGCACAACATCAATTTCGTTATCATTGCCTTGTAGCGAAGTAACTTTAAATGTGTTCCAGAAGCCCGCTTGGCTAAGGTATATTAAATTATCATCACCGGTTAGCATTGATACTTCGGCTTCACTCCATTCACCGCTTTGAAAAGCAGTAATTTCATTGGCATTGCCTTGCATGTCCATGTTGTAAAACCAATGTCCACCAGAGCCTTGCTCTACTTCAACGTAGTTATCATCGCCAGTTACAATATTAATAGCTTCGTTGTTAACTAAAAAGCCTTGACCGTTTTGGCTAACGTAAACATTATTATTATTACCTGTAACCTCTGTTAATGCGCCATTTGCAGTACCATCTTGAAAATAGGCTTGATCGTTATTGTCGCCAACGGTCGTTACTTTAGTGTAATTGCCAAACTGTAATTGGGTGACTTCATTTGTATTGTTTTCACCAACGGTTTCTACAATCATGGTGTTACTATCACCGTCTTGCATGAGCACCGCAGTATTATTGTTAAGGACTTGCTCTAAAGTAATTGAGTTTGAATCACTTTGAATTGAAACTTGTGCGCTTAAAGGTGAGGTCGATACATTTTTATCTGCCGTGTTGGCGTGAACAGCAAAGCTTGAACCCATTGCTATTGCAATAGCACAGCTAAGAATTGACTTATTTAGTCTCATTATTATTCTCCTTGAAATACAAAATTAAACACCTTGATTATTTATTGAGTTTTAATAAGGTGTTTGTCGTTACAGCATGCCGTGCTGTGATAATGTGTGATTAACTTTTTTATTCTTAAACGTAAGGTGCGTTTTAATTATGAAAGTAGAAACCGGCTTTTTGTACTTAATAAGTAAATTTACCGTTACCTAATTCATAACTGCTCAATCACTGTATTCTTCAATGAACTTATTTTGAATCATCTTTTTTAATGGTATTTAAAGTGTTTTATTTTCAATGTCTTGAAGTATTATTTTGGGGTTGAATTAAATTTACAGTAAAATCTAGTAAAAAATAATGGGTTAATGGCATGTTAAGGTTTATGGGTTTTGCTCATTATAATGGATGTTTTTTATGTTTTTATCGCTATATTTCTAGTTAAAAATGATGGTTTTGTACCTTGTTTTGCTTTTTTTACTTGAGTTAGTCGTTATTTAGCCGTTTTCTTAAAGCTTGCCACGTGATTTCTTAAATTCTTAGACGTAAATTTTCTACTTAGTAAAGCTAAGTTAACTTTATTACGGATAAAATGATGAAAACAAAATTATCTATTATTACACTTGCACTTTTACCTTGTTTAGCTGCAGCTAAATTACCTGATGCTAACAGTACAACTCAAAAAGTAACCGCGAGCAGTGACTCGATTATTGTTAAATATAAAAAGAATGCTTCGCCAGAAATGCGTAAGCAAGCTCGTTCGTTAGTTAAAGCAAAAATATCAGATTTAAACAGCGATGAAGTTGATGATAACTTCACTTCGTTATTTTCTGGTCGCCTTGCTAAATTTAAAATATCTGGAATGAGTGCTAAAGAAGCTATTGAGCGCTTAAAATCTCATCAAGCCATTGAGTATGTTGAGCCTGACTATCGTGTGAGCATTGCAGCAACACCAAACGATCCTCGCTTTGAAGATTTATGGGGCTTAAATAATGAAGGCCAAACTGGTGGCACTGCTGATGCTGATATTGATGCACCAGAAGCATGGTTAATTTCAACTGGTAGCCGTGATGTTGTTGTAGGTGTTATTGATACCGGTGTAGATTATAGTCATCCTGATTTAGCTGCGAATGTGTGGGTAAATAGCGGTGAAATTGCTGGCGATGGTATCGATAATGATGGTAACGGTTATGTTGATGACGTGCACGGTATTAACGCGATTACCGATGCTGGCGACCCAATGGATGACGAAGGCCACGGTACACATGTATCAGGTACAATTGGTGCCAGTGGTAACAATGGTGTGGGAATTGTAGGTGTAAACCATGATGTATCTATTGCAGGTTGTAAGTTTTTAGCTGCAGATGGTACAGGTTCTACATCTGGTGCTATTAAATGTATTGACTACATGGTAGGCCTTAAAAACTCAGGTGTTAACCTTCGTGTATTAAACAATAGCTGGGGCGGTGGTGGTTATAGCCAAGCACTTGCTGATGCGATTACTGCCAGTGAAGAAGCTGATATTTTATTTGTAGCTGCTGCTGGTAATGATGCGGTAGACAACGATGTAAACCCTCATTACCCATCTAATTATGAAAATGATAATGTATTATCTATTGCAAGCACAGATAGTCGCGACAATATGTCTGGTTTTTCACAATGGGGTTTAACCAGTGTTGATATGGGCGCGCCAGGTAGTGCGATTTTATCAACCATTCCTGGTGGCGGCTATGCAAGTTACTCTGGTACATCAATGGCAACGCCACATGTAGCCGGTGCTGCTGCACTTGTACTGTCAGTTAATCCTGATTTAACAACACTAGAGCTTAAAGAATTACTTATGTCTAGTGGTGATGCTAATGCGGCATTAAATGGTAAAACGGTTGCAGGTACACGCCTAAATGTAAACCAAGCACTGATTGATGCTGATCCAACTCCTGGGTTTAAATTATCTGTATCGCCTGTTTCTCAGCAAGCAACTGTAGGTGATACAGTCACTTATACCTTTACGATTGGTTCAATTGCACAATGGGATGGCGATGTTTCACTAGCTTTGGCAGCTGATCTTACTGACGCATCACTAAGCGCAACAACTGCTCGTCCAGGTGATGAAGTTGTACTTACAGTGGCAACTAATAGCGAAACTCAGTGGGGAAATTATGACTTTACTGTAACCGCGACAACAGACGAGCAAGTTAAAGAGCAAACAGTAAGCTTGATGCTTCAACCTGCTGGTTTGAATGACTTTACTTACACTAGTGATGAAAGTGTTGCGATTCCGGATAACTCACCTGAAGGTGCAAGCTCTGTTATTACTGTGGCCGATGATTTAACTATTTTTGGTACCACGGCTGATGTAGACATTTCGCATACTTGGTCTGGTGATTTAGTACTTACACTTATTTCAGCGCAAGGTAATGAAGTGACACTGCAAAGCAATGAGGGCGGTAGTCAAGATGATATTGTTAAAGCATTTACTTCAAGTGCATTTAACGGGGAAGTTGCAACAGGTGATTGGACACTTCATGTTGAAGATACTGCAGGCTCAGATACCGGCACAATAAATGGTTGGTCACTTACATTTAGTGCTATTGGTGAAGTAAGCCCACAACCTCCTCGCGCTGGTTTTGATGTTGATACGCAAGGCCTTACAGCCACATTTGTAGATACAAGTCGTGATGCAAATGATGATATTTCACAGTGGAGCTGGGACTTTGGTGACGGTGCAACTTCAACTGATACTAACCCTGTTCATGCCTACGCTGAGTCAGGTAGTTATGAAGTTGAATTAACTGTAACTGATAGTGAAAACAACTCAGATACATTCACACAAACAGTTGTTGTAAGTGATGTTGAAATTGAGTTGAGTCTAAAACGCGCTAATAAGTCACGTCTTGATACTATGCGTGTAGAGTTAAACTGGGAAGAAGTGGGTGCTGAGTCACTTAGCTTATACCGAAATGGTGAACTAGTAGGCACCGTATCAGACAATGGTCGTTACCGTGACTACGTTCGTAACGCAACATTACCTGCATACGACTATCAGTTATGTGTTTCTGAAAACGTATGCTCGAATATTATTACGGTTTCATTTAATTAAACAGAACATACATTCCTAATGTAAACCAAGCCCAGTTTTCTGGGCTTTTTTATGCTCGATTGATAAGTGTCATTTATTTGAGCTTAGTATATGAATGGATTTTTATACGTATAAATAACTAGTCTTATATTATTAATTAGTTAATTAATGCTTTTTTTGTTCATTAATTACACTTTATTTACTTGATATTTACTTTGTTCATGCTAGTTTCATAAATGGAAACTGACAATAGCATTTCTTAACACACTAAGCGGAGGAGCAAATGAGCTCACGGAAAATAATAAAAAATGCCTTCAAATTAAGTGCCTTACCTCTAAGTGCATTTAGTTTAAATGTATACGCATCAACTGATTGCAGTACATTAACGGCATGGGAGTTAGGGCAAACTCATACAGCAGGAAGCCAAGTTAAGGCACAAAATAATGCCTATGAAGCCAAGTGGTGGACACAAGCCAATCCTTTGGAGAATGCAGGTCAATATCAAGACTGGTTACTTTTGGATGTATGTGACAGCGCTGTCAATGATAATCAATCACCTGTAATTACCGAGTTTACACCTGGGAATGGTTCTTTATTTAACGATAAAGACAGCGTTGTCATTTTGGCGCAAGCAACTGATTCAGATGGCTCGGTTGCAGGTGTGGAGTTTTTTATAGACGGTACTTCCATTGCGGTTGATAACACTGCGCCGTTTAGTGTTAACTGGCAAGCTATTGCGGGCGAACATCAAATTAGTGCTGTAGCAACAGACGATGAAGGAGCGATGTCTGCTGAAGTTGTTAATACGATAAGTGTAAGTGATTCAGTGATTGTTGACCCTGTTAATCAAGCACCAGTTGCCGCTATTTCATTTAGCACGCTACCGGATCAACTGGTTGTTGGTTCGCAGGTGGTGTTTGCACTTTCTGGAACTGATAGTGATGGCCAAGTAACGGCTCTGAGCTTTGCAGCAAACGGGGTGGATGTTCATCAATCAAGCTCACCAGCGAGTAGTTTTGCATGGCAAGCAACGGCACTTGGTCAGGCAACTTTCACCCTAACGGTGACAGATAACGACGGTGCAACAGCGCAAGTAACAAAAGTATTAACGGTTGTTGATGAAAATACCGGCCCAGTTACGGGCACTGACTGTCGTCCCCAAGGTTTATATCAAACTCCCGGTGTAAACACGCCTTACTGTACGATTTATGATGCTGATGGCCGTGAGATCATGGGCCCAGATCATCCACGCCGTGTAATTGGATACTTTACTAGCTGGCGTAATGGCGCTAATGGTCAACCCAGTTATTTAGTGAACGATATTCCGTGGGATAAAATCACCCACATCAACTATGCATTTGCCCATGTTGATGCAAACAACAAGGTATCTATTGGCGATCCTACTTCAGTAAATAACCCTGCCACTAATATGGAATGGCCGGGCGTAGTTGGCGCTGAAATGGACCCAGAGTTTAACTACAAAGGTCACTTTAACCTGTTAAACAAATACAAAAAACAACACCCAGATGTAAAAACACTCATATCTGTGGGCGGTTGGGCTGAAACCGGTGGTTACTTTGATGAAACAGGCCGTGTTGCAAGCGGTGGTTTTTACACCATGACCACCAATGCTGATGGTTCAGTTAACCATGCAGGTATCAATGCATTTGCACAAAGTGCAGTTGAGTTTATTGAAAAATATGGCTTTGATGGGGTTGATATTGATTACGAATACCCATCATCAATGAATGACTCAGGCCACCCTGATGACTTCCCAATTTCTAATGCACGTCGTGGTGGTTTAAATGCCTCATACCAAGTGCTAATGAAAAAAGTACGTGAAGAGCTAGACCGTGCAGGTGAAGCTGCGGGTAAGCATTATTTACTCACGATTGCATCGCCTTCTTCAGGTTATTTACTGCGCGGTATGGAAACCTTCCAAGCGGTTCAATACCTTGATTATGTAAATATCATGTCTTATGACTTACATGGCGCATGGAACTCGCACGTAGGTCACAACGCGGCATTATTTGATACTGGGTTAGACTCAGAGCTTGCGCAATGGAATGTATACGGCACCAAAGAGTTTGAAGGTATTGGCTATTTAAATACTGATTGGGCAGTGCGTTACTTCCGTGGTGCGATGTCAGCGGGTCGAATCAATATTGGTTTACCTTATTACACCCGTGGTTTTAAGGATGTATCAGGCGGAACAAACGGTTTATGGGGCCAAGCGGCACTACCAAACCAAGCTGATTGTGCTAAAGGTACCGGCGTAGGTGAGAAAAACAAATGCGGTAATGGTGCACTAGGTATCGATAACCTTTGGCATGATAAGAACGATGCAGGCCAAGAAATGCCAGCTGGTTCAAACCCATTATGGCATGTTAAAAACCTTGAAAACGGTATTGTTGGCTCGTATTTAGGCGTGTATGGCTTAACACCTGATACAGACCCTGATGACCGCTTAACGGGTACTTATACTCGTCACTATGACAGCGTTGCCGTTGCACCTTGGTTATGGAACGCAGATAAAAAAGTATTCCTCTCGATAGAAGATGAAGAGTCGATGGCAACAAAAGTTGATTACGTTATCAACAATGGTCTTGGCGGTATCATGTTCTGGGAGCTGGCAGGTGACTTTGACTATGACTCAGCCAAAGGCGAGTACTTCATGGGTTCTACGTTAACTTCATTAGCATACGACAAGTTTAATCAAAGCGGTGTTGCATATGATGTGCATGGCGGAAATCCAAACTTTACAGTGCCTGCTGAAGCAGTAGATGTCATATTTACAGCAAAAGACTTCCCAATTGGCGATGATAACTACCCAATCAGCCCTACATTTGCATTTACCAATAACTCAAGTCTTGATTTAAGTGGTGCAAAAATCTCATTTGATGTGCCGGTATCAACCTCAGCTATTTTTAAATCTAACTGGAATGCACAAGAAAAACTGGGCATGGCAGTAGAAGTAAATGGATCGAACGCAGCCGGTAACAACATTGGTGGTTTTGAGAACGAGTTCCATCGTTTTTCTATCACACTGAACAATGAGTGGGGTGGTCAACCTAAAGACTTCAGCGCAGGAGTAACCGTAAATGCGCAAGTTATGTACTACATGCCAATTACAGGGCCTAGTAACTTTACCATTGAAAAAGATGGCAAAACTTACGCATTCAAAGCTGAATACCCAATGCTACCAGATGCAACACCAGGTGATGGTACGGGCAATCCGGATAACGGAGGAGGTGATCCTGTAGGTGTGTGTGAAGGAGTTGATATAGCCTCGATACCTGTTTATCCAAACTTTCCTCAAACTGACTGGGCGGGCAATCCAAGCCATGCTGCTGGCGGTGATCTAATGGTGCATAACAATGCAGTGTACAAAGCCAAATGGTGGACAACCTCTGAGCCGGGTGTAACAGCTGATTGGAGCTTAAGTTGTAGCCTGTAATTTACAAAACAATGAGGGGTAGGCCTGAGCTTGCCCCATGTATTGAGTCTTATAAAGGATAAAATAATGGCATCAATTAAACTTAACACGATTACGCTATCTGCAATTACCAGTGGTTTACTACTCAGTACACTAGCACCGCAAGTGCAAGCACATGGTTATATGGATAGCCCTAAAGCGCGCCAAGCAATTTGTCAGGTTGATGGCGGGTACTGGTGGCCTGAAGACGGCACAAATATTCCTAACCTTGCGTGTCGAGCCGCATATTTAGAATCGGGCACGGTGCAGTTTGTACAAGCGATTGAATTTTCGGTTAATACTCCTGACTATTTAAATCAAACTGCAGTTGAGGCCAATGTACCAAACGGCACTTTATGTGCTGGTGGCGATACAGCCAAACGGGGTATGGATTTACCATCACCACATTGGCAGCGCAGCGATGTAGTGCCCAATGCCAATGGTGATATTCAAATACGTTACCTTGCATCAACCCCGCACAACCCAAGCTTTTGGCAGTTTTACATTACCAAGCCAAGCTTCAATAGCGCAACTGACGTACTAACCTGGCAAGACGTGCAGCTAGTGCAAGAGCACGACAACATTGAGGTTGTTAAAGACCCTGATGGTAAACGCTACTACGAAATGAGTGTTGCAATTCCGCAAGACCGTAGCGGCGAGGCCATTTTATATAGCCGTTGGCAACGTAATGATGTGGTTGGTGAAGGCTTTTATAACTGTAGCGATATCAACATAGTAAATGACGCAGGCCCGACTGATCCAAATTCGTGGACTAGCGTCGGTTATTTTGTTCGCCAAGGGCAAAATGCCATTGCAGGCGACATCGTATGGGCGCGATTATTTGACGAAACAGGCCAAGAGGTAATCAACCAACAGCTTAAAATCAATGCCGACAATCAAGCAAATTGGCAACAAGCATTGGCTGAACAACTTAACCTTGATTACGCGCATTTAGTGCAAATTGGGGTGCAAAACCAAGCGGGCGACATTACGTTTGATGCAACCGACGTACTCATAAACCAAGTGTATAGCAGCGATGCAAATTATACCTATGCCTTGAGTGTGCAAGGTGCGCCAACAAACACCGCACCCATTGTACACACCCCAGATAACCTAGTCGTTGATGAAAACACCACAACAGCAATTCATCTGCATGCCTTTGATGATGAGCAAAGTGAGCTAACTTACAGCTGGACAGTACCTACACCGCTAAGCTTTACAGGTTCTGGTGCCAACATCAACTTAACCACTGCAGAGGTATCAGCAAACACCGATTACACCATTGCAGTATCTGTATCGGATGGTCAATTAAGTACCCAAACCAGTTTTAGTGTCACGGTTAACGATGTACCTGTGGTCGATCCGGTTGACCCTGTTGATCCAACAGTACCTGAATGGGACAGCACTCAGATCTATCAAGCAAACGATAAAGCCCGTTTTGCTAACGTGATTTACACCGCTAAATGGTGGAACAAAGGCCAACAACCAGATACCTCAGCGGCATGGGAATCAGCCTCGAAAGCTGACACAGCAGCCACTTGGAATACCAGCAAAGCCTACCAAGCTGGCGCAGAAGTAACGTATCAAGGACAGCGCTATCGCGCTAAATGGTGGACTCAGGGCGATACGCCAGGGCAAGCCAATGTATGGACCAAACTTTAATAAAGCCTAAGTTTTGCAGTTCAAACTTATTAAATAATTACATAAATAATGGATAAGAGAGACCTATGAATATCAAACAACTAAGCGCAGCCATCGGTGTTGCTTTATTTGCAAGCACAGCATCTGCTGCACCGTCTACACCAAGCATTAATTGGGAACCACAGCAATATTCGTTTGTTGAGGTAGATCTTGAGGGAAACGGCTCTTATAAGCAGCTAGTTACCCGTGTTGAACAAGTTAATATCAACATTCAGTGGAGTGCATGGAGTGGTGATGGTGGCGATAGCTACAAAGTCTATTTTGATGACATGCTAGTCAATGAGGGCACGCTTGCTGCTGGTTCTAAAAGTGGCACTATCACATTCCCTTATGATAAAGCGGGCCGCCATACAATGTATGTTGAGCTATGTGAAGGTGGCACAACGTGTGCTCGCAGTGCAGGCAAACCAATTGTAATTGCTGACACCGACGGTGGACACCTAGCACCATTACCCATGGATGTTGACCCAAATAACCGTGACATAGGTATCAAACAAGGTTTAGTTACAGGCGCTTACTTTGTGGAGTGGGGAATTTATGGCCGTGATTATGATGTAACGAATATGCCAGCACAAAATCTGAGCCATATTTTGTATGGCTTTATTCCAATTTGTGGTGAAAACGCATCGTTATCGGGTGGTCCTAAACGTGCACTTGAAACCGCTTGTGCCGGCTCTGCAGATTACGAAGTGGTTATTCACGACCCATGGGCAGCAGTACAAAAAGCACTGCCAGGGGTTGATGCAAAAGACCCTATCCGTGGTACTTACTCTCAGCTAATGGCGCTTAAACAGCGTTACCCAGATATTAAAATTTTACCATCTGTAGGTGGTTGGACGTTATCAGACCCATTCGGTGGCTTTACCAATAAAGCTAACCGCGACACCTTTGTTGCCTCAATGGAAGAGTTTTTAAGAACATGGAAATTCTACGATGGTGTCGATATTGATTGGGAATTCCCAGGTGGTGACGGCCCCAATCCTGACATTGGCGATCCAATCAACGATGGCCCAGCCTATGTTGCTTTAATGCAAGAGCTACGCGCTATGCTTGATAAACTAGAAGCAGAAACAGGTCGTACTTACGAGTTAACCTCAGCCATTGGTGCAGGTTACGATAAAATTGAAGATGTAGACTACCAAGCCGCAAGCCAATACATGGATTATATTTTTGCCATGACCTATGACTTTTATGGCGCATGGAGTAACGTAACCGGTCACCAAACAGCACTTTACTGTGGCGAACATATGAGTGCTGGTCAATGTAATGGTACCGGGCTTGATGATAATGGCGAACCTCGTAAAGGCCCTGCTTATACCACCGATAATGCAGTGCAGCTGTTACTTGCGCAAAATGTACCATCGAAAAAAATCGTCGTGGGCACAGCTATGTATGGTCGTGGTTGGGAAGGTGTTTACCCGCAAAATGCAGCGATTGATGGTAACCCAATGACTGCCCCTGGTAATGGCCCGTTAAAAGGCTCTACGGCACAAGGCGTATGGGAAGATGGGGTTATTGATTACAAGGGCGTTAAAGCCAATATGATTGGTGCTGCGGGCACCGGTATTAATGGTTTTGAAGTGGGTTATGATGAGCAAGCACAAGCCGCTTATGTATGGAATCGTGCAACCGGTAAACTAATTACTTATGATAGCCGTAAGTCAGTACTGGCTAAAGGAGCGTATGTTAATCAGTATAATTTAGGTGGTTTATTTGCATGGGAAATAGATGCGGATAATGGTGATATTCTTAATGCTATGCATGATGGTTTAGGGGGCGTAGTTGCTCCGCCAACAAATAAAAAGCCAGTTGTTTCTGTGTCTTCATCAGTGTCTATTAATTCAGGCGAGAGTATTACAGTAACAGCTTCTGCAACTGATGCAGATAACGATCCACTTAGCTTTAGCTGGAATGCTGATAGCGCACTGGTGGTATCTGGACAAAATAGTGCATCATTAGTCATTACAGCGCCAACAGTGACTGCAGATACGCAGTATGTGGCAACTGTTGCGGTATCAGATGGTCAAGCAACCGTTAATCGTGATGTTGTTGTTAATGTTATTGCGCCAACATCAGGAGGCGAAAACACAGCACCGAGCGTTGATGCTATCGCTAATATCAGCGTTGAAGAGGGCGCATCAGCAAGTGTAGCTGTAGTGGCTAATGATGCTCAAAACGACGCCCTTTCGTATACGTGGACAGTACCAGCAGGCTTAACATTAGTGGGCAGTGATGCAAACGTAACTATTGAGGCTGGCGCTGTAGATACCGATACAGACTTCACAGTGTCTGTTGCAGTCAGTGATGGCGCATTAACCACAACGCAAAGCTTTAGCGTAACAGTTACAAACGTTGATACTACAAATCCACCTACAGGAAGCTGGGATGCGAGTGTTGCATACGTTGGTGGTGATGTCGTTACTTATAACGGCGTTGAATATAAAGCAAAGTGGTGGACTCAAGGCGAGCGTCCTGATTTAGGTGGTGCATGGGAAGCAACAACACAACCTACAGATGGTACGGGTGTCGCAGTTTGGCAGCCAACGGCTATTTATAACAGTGGTGATGAAGTTTCTTATCAAGGTAATAAGTACCAAGCTAAATGGTGGACTCAAGGGAACGAACCTGGTTCAACCGATGTATGGTTAGCACTTTAATTTTAACCTGAGAATTTGGGTTTTAAAAAACCATATAAATTAAAAAAGCAGCTTTCGAGCTGCTTTTTTGTTAACGACTATTACGAGGGGTTAAAACAACGCTTTAGAGCTAATTATTAAGCCGTTTACATCAGCATATACCCAATCACCGGTATTAATTGTAGTGTTTAACATATTAACCGGGTGATCTTTAGCGCCTAAGCCGCGCTTAGTGGTACAGCGCGGTGTTGCGCCTAGCGCCATTACAGGTAAATCAAGTGTGGCAAGAATTTCAATATCGCGACAGCAACCATTAATAACTATGCCGTGCCAGCCATTTTTTAGTGCGCGCTCTGCAATCATATCGCCAATAAAGGCAAAACGTTTACTGGCAAAACCATCAACAATCAATACTTTTCCCTCACCGTTTTCATGCAGTATGTTACCAGCAAATGAGTTGTCGTCAGGGCAGGTGACGGTCACTACTTGACCATAAAAGTGAGTTTTATTACCAAAGTGTTGCAAGCCACTGTCAGCAACTTGCACATGGTCGCGATGTTCATCGTATAAATCGGGCGTAGTAAACGGTGTCATTAAGGGCATCCTTGTTTTTTGGCAAAGCCATGTAGGGCAAAGGCAGTAAATTTAAAGTAGTAATAATGTTTATCGTAGGCTAATTAATCACTCAGGTGTAGCTATTATTGCAAATTGGCGTATAGATTTTAGTCGCAATATAAGTACTTTTAACGTTTTTTAATACTGTTTTTATGAGTAACTTAAGCTTTTACTTAGTTTTGTTTTTTCGAATAAATTTCATTTTGTAAGCGCATTAGCCAAACGTCTCATTGTTGGCTACTTTTTCATATGCTACGTTCAATTGTTATTTTAAATTTTGGGCTGCAATACTGTGCCCTATACACACATACAAAAAGAGAAGCGTGCTTTATGATCATCTTTTTTATTTGCCTGACTATTTTAATATTAGGCTATAAGTTTTATAGCCCGTTTGTTGAAAAACAAGCGGGTATGGACTCGACAGTAGACACACCACAGAAGCGTTTTAGCGAAGGTGTTGACTACGTTGCTATTCACCCTGTTCGTGCATTTTTAATTCAGTTTTTGAATATTGCAGGAGTAGGCCCCATATTTGGTCCTATACTTGGCGCCTTGTATGGCCCAGTAGCGCTGGTTTGGATTGTACTTGGTAACGTTTTAGGTGGAGCTGTACACGACTTTTTCTCTGGCGTAATGAGTATTAAAGAAGACGGTAAAAGTTTACCTGAAATTGCAGGCCATTATTACAACGTAGTATTTAAAGGCTTTATGCTTATATTTACTGCTATGTTGTTATTCTTTGTTGGTGTAGTGTTTATTATGAGCCCTGCAGGATTATTGAGTAACTTAGATGCATTTGAAGGCACCATTTTTGCTAGTAATACATTTTGGGTTCTCGCTATTTTAGCTTACTACTTTTTAGCCACGTTATTACCAATCGATAAAATCATCACTAAGTTTTACCCTATTTTTGGCTTGTTAATGATTGTAATGACAGTTGCTATTGCAGTCTCACTGTTAATCAACGCACCCCATTTACCAGTAGCTGGCGACTTTTTAGCGTATTTTGAAGCCGATCATGCCCACGACTTTTTAGCCCCAAATCCTGATGGACTGCCTACTTGGCCGTTGCTATTTATCACCATTACTTGTGGTGCTATTAGTGGTTTTCACTCAACGCAAGCACCTATTATTGCCCGTTGTTTAACTAACGAAAAATATGTACGCCCAGTTTATTATGGCGCGATGATGTGCGAAGGTATTGTAGGTTGTGTTTGGGCGCTTGCTGGTATTGCTGCCTTCCCAGAAGGTTATGCGGGTTTAAAATCGATGCTTGATTTAGGCGGTCCAGGCTTAGTAGTTAACCATATTGCAAACAGCTACTTAGGTGTATTTGGTGGTATTATGGCTATTATTGCTGTTGCTGTTTTCCCTATCACCTCAGGTGATACGGCGTTCCGCTCACTGCGCCTAACAATGGTGGATGCGTTTAGTATTCCGCAAAGTTTACGTAATCGTTTGTTGTTAGCATTGCCAATTTTAACCATTGCTTACTTTATGACTAAGCTCGACTTCTCTGTTATTTGGCGCTACTTCGCGTTTTCAAATATGCTGCTTTCTACCAGTGTTTTATGGCTTGCTACTAAGTATTTATTTGACCGTGGTACATTCCACTGGATTGCTAGTATACCTGCTGTAATTGCTTCAGCTGTGACCTTGTCATACATAATGACTGCGGCAATAGGATTAAACTTATCAAGTGATTTAGGTAAACCAATTGGTGTAGCGGTTGCTGTTGTAGGCTTTATTGTATTGGCTTTTGTGCATTCAAAACATAAAGCGCGTCCAGCTTAAAACTACATAGTTATTAATGCAAAAAGCGAGCTTTATTTAAGCTCGCTTTTTTATGCTTGAACAAGTAGTAATTTAGTTAATAGATTTATCAACTTTCTGATCGCCAACCACTTATGTTGACTATTTACCGCTAAAAAGTCGCTTGTTCGAAGTAGCTAATATCATCTAGGGTTTTACTAATAATCATTGCCCCTTCTAATAAGCTGACTGTTTGTATTGCCGCCCGAGCAGGATTAAGCTCTCCATTTATTTGATGTGCTTGAGTTAACCAGGCTAAGTTTTTATTAAAAAACCGCTGAACTTCAACCCGCACTTTATCGGGTAGGCTGTCGCTTTCTGCACCGAGTAAGCCACATAAACACATCTTTTTGTCTATCACGAGCGCATTTCTAAATAACTGAGTGTAAATATCGATGGGATTTTTACCGTTTGCTTTATGTGCATTCGGATCGCCAAGTACTGCAATAAAGGCATCGGTGTATTGATGCGCGAGTTCAGCGCCTAAATCAGCTTTCGTTGGAAAGTGATAATGCACACTGGCACTTTTTATACCAATCTCAGTAGCAAGTTCTCTAAAGCTAAAGTTGCTATAACCACCCAGTCGCACTTTATTTTCTGCGGCTTGTAGCAGGGCTGCTTTTTTACTCATTTTGATATTTCCTTGCTGTTATCTGAAAAAAATTATCAACCAGTAGGTAGTTATTTTCAAGCTCTTTTGTTTTTAGTTTGCAAACATTTAGCGCTTGCTATAAATTACCTATCAGTAGGTAGTTTATGTTTGCCAATATTAACTTAGGGTCTGTTGATCTTTCAAGGTTAAATTTGCAGCAGTCTGTTTGGCATTTAGGCAAGGCAGCGCCTATGTGGTGTGGTTGTTCCCCATAAATAGGCGATAACGCAGCATCAATACCAAACAGGCGCTGCCCGAAGGGTTCTGCCTAAGGGCGATTTACTCTTTGTTGCTCGGTTTTTACTTAGCCCACTAGGTTACAAATCTCGCGCCGCGATTAAACCGCCCTTAGTTTGAACAAATTATAATCCGCAAAGGTCAACAGACCCTAGGTTGTTGTTAAAAATATAAGAGAGCATTATGAAAATTTATGACGTAGAAAATTACCCAAACCCATTGCAGGCTCGTATTGCACTTGCTGAAAAAAAGCCGACTGATAAAGAAAGTTTGTTGCTGTCGATTTATTAAATGGGGAATACTGCAGTGAGGCATTTTTGGCAAAAAAACCTTAGCCAAGTATTGGCGTTTAGTTATAAATTAATAATTTGGAGTCAAATATGAAAATTGCTGCCGACTTTAGTCAACGTGTGGTGGTGCATAGTGAGTCACTTGAGTGGATAGCTTCGCCCATGCCGGGTGTTGATAGACGTCCACTTGACAGAGTGGGCGACGAGGTTGCTCGTGCCACTAGCATTGTACGTTATGCGCCAAACAGCCACTTTAGCCCACATACACATACCGGCGGTGAAGAGTTTTTAGTACTTGATGGGATATTTCAAGATGAGCATGGTGACTTTCCAAAAGGTACCTATATTCGTAATCCTCCACAATCAAAGCATACTCCTGGCTCAAAAGACGGTTGTATTATTTTTGTAAAACTATGGCAGTTTCAGCCAGAAGATCGCCAGCACGTGTGTATTCACACACAGCAGATGCAAGGGCAGAAAACCCCCGAGTTTAATGACCTAAATGTCATTTTGTTATATCAAGATACGTATGAAACAGTGAGTATTGTACAGTTTAATGCTAATCAATCTTTAACGCTCACGGTGAGTGGTGGCGCTGAGTTGTTGGTTTTGGATGGCACTTTACAAGAACATAACGACACACTTGAAAAACACAGCTGGCTTAGAGTTCCTGTTAATAGCCAAATAAACGCCACCGCGGGTAACAATGGCGCAAGAGTATGGATAAAAACCGGCTATTTAAACGATGTAAAAAACCAAGTTAATCGGTTAAAAAAACATAATTAGCTCAAAAAATAAATCTACATTAAGTGACTTTTTTGATCTGCTTCAAATAAAAGCTTTTAACTATTGCCTATAATTTAAGCTCTTTTCATTCAAGGGTTGAGTTATGGTTAATTTAACACATGGTTTGTCGATTGGTATTGAGCGCTCAGGCAGTGAGTTTTTCTTAACACTTAAGGCAATTGGTACCTTAACTCACAAAGACTATGAAGTGATCACACCGATGATCGATTCAGCGTTAGGCGAAGTTAAACATCCTATTGTTAATGTATTAATAGATGGCACCGAGTTAGATGGTTGGGAGCTTCGTGCTGCTTGGGACGATTTAAAACTTGGCTTAAAGCACAACAAAGAGTTTAAAAAAATAGCGATTTACGGCAATAAAGAGTGGCAATCTACCATAGCTAAGTTAGGCAGTTGGTTTATGTCGGGTGAAATACAATACTTTGAAAATGCTACTGCCGCTTTAGAATGGCTAAAAACTAGTAATTTAGACGCTTAGTAAAAAAAGGCCAACAGTGGCCTTTTTTTGTAAGTACCTTAGTTTATTTTGACAGTGTTTGTTGCGTGGGAAGCGCAGGAAAAGCGCCTTTAGCTAAGCATGCTTTTGAGCCACAGCGAAGACCAAAGTGAAGCGCTTTTTTTACTATTGACTCATCATTTAGCTTATCAGTAAGTGGCACTGCATTATCGCTGTGGTTTAAGTAGTACAGTACGCCAGCAATAAAAGCATCACCGGCGCTGGTGGTATCTACAGCGGTAATTGTTGGAGCTGCTTCACTCAGGGTAAAAGCGTTATGGTAAACAGTCGCTGGTGCCGGACCATCGGTTAAAAACACCAGCTTGACGCCTAATTCAAGCAGTGATTGTAAGTAGGCATCAGCTGATTGTTGGCGTTGCGTTGCTAAAAAATTTAACTCATCACGTGAGAGCTTAACAATATCGCAATACGCGTAGCATGCATGCACGTTTTGCTCAATGTCATTGCTATTTTGCCATAAACTGTAGCGTAAATTTACATCAAAGCTAACGATTTTTTGGTTGTTTTTAGCCTGCTTTAAAGCACACACAGTAGTTTTTGCTATAGCTGTATTGGTTAAGGTGTTTGAACAAAAGTGTAGGGTACTCAATTTATCCCAATTAATACGCTTTAAATGCTCATTCGTTAACAGTAAATCGGCTGTTTGATGACGATAAAAGTTAAAGCTGCGTTCGCCGCTTTCATCTAGGCTGACAATAACCATAGCTGTTTGCGCGCCTTCTATGGTAAATAAATACTCAGTATCTACGTTATATTGCTCAAGCGCATTAGTTAATTGTTTAGCAAAATAGTCATCTCCCATACCGCCACAAAACGCAGCTTTGCCGCCGAGCTTTGCGTAACCTACTGCCACATTAGCTGGAGCACCTCCTGGAATGGGCAAATAAGCACTGTTTTGAGAGTCTTGAGGCAGCATATCAATAAGCAGTTCACCAAGGCTAAGTAATTTGGTCATAGTGTAAATCCTAAAAAACCTAGCATGGCTAGGTCAAAATTCAAAGGAGAATTATTAAAACTAGTGTAACAATCGCTGAACAAACATAGCTTCAGCGATTGTTACACTAAAGTTGGTTAGTTAAACGCGTATTTAAACGTCAATGACGTTGTACGGCCATTAATAGCACGTGCGCGTATAATGTTGTTATCAGGTATTGAGCCTTCTTCTGCTTCAGTAATACCTACCGTATCGAATAGGTTATTTACGTTTAACGCAATATTAAGATTTTCTGATAAATCGTAGCTTACAAAGCCATTTACTTGAGTGTAACCATCAAACTTAAGATCGTTATTATCTTGAGCATAGGCATCGGTAGTACCAATAAAGCTTAGGCCTGCAGAGCCTTTTTCATAAGTGTAACGTGCCATTAATGAGTAAATTAAATCAGCTTGGCGACGAGGCGTATTACCAACCACTTCAGGGGTAAGTGCATCTTTTGCAATTTCAGCGTCTGTCCACGTTAAATTACCACGAAAATCCCATGCATCAATAAAATAGGTTGATTCAACCTCAATCCCTTTTGCTTCATATTCGCGGTCAAAAAAGGTTTGTGATGTCGCTTCAAAGTTTTGCTCTTCAGTTTGTGCATAAAATGCCGTGGCAAAAACTGACAGTGAATCAAAGCGCTTTTTAATACCAAACTCATACTGGTTTACTTCATCAACGGCATCTTCATCGGCTACTGAGCCATCGGCGCGAACTTTACCAAATAAAAGTCGGTCAGCATTGGCGCGACCGCCTTTACTCAATCGTGCAAACGTTGCAAGGCTTGAGTCAATTTGGTAATTGGCACCAATTGAATATGATGCGTAATCCCAGTCGTAATTTACAGGGCTGGCATTTGCAAGGTCAATACCTGCAACATTTTGTTCAGGAACAGAAATCACACCGTCGCGATTCATATCAACGGTTGAGGTAACCGCGCCTGCATAGTTACCACGTGCTTCACCGCTGTCATAACGGGCACTAGCATCAATACTTACGTCACCCACCTTAGTTGAAAATGCAACATAGGGTGCACGAGTGTCGTATTCTGTGTCGTAATCACGTTGGCAACAGTTACCCCAAAAAGGCGTGCCATAAGCGTATAAGCCATTTTCAGAGAATTCAGTCCCATCGGCGGCTGTTACATTTAATAGCGCAGCGTTATCACCTTTGAGCTCCATTAGGTAGGAATTCCATAACCACGACATGGCAATATTTTGGGTTGACGCATAATAGCCAAAAGTAACGCTAGTATCATCGCTTAGCGATTTAGTCAGTTTGAAGTCGTTAACAATTGAGTCAAAGTCGTTCATGGTTACGTCAAACGTATGAATACGCATGGCTAAATCATCGTTAAATGCAGCACCTGTGGTCGCATTACTAAGCGTTGCACCCACACCACCAATACTTTGCGCTATAGCTGATGCATCACCAACTTCAGCTGGGATCAATGAATTAAAATTACCGCTTACAGATGATTTACGAAAACGGTTTTCAATACGCCAATCGTTGTCTAAATCAAATACAGCCTCAAAACCAATTGAGTCAACTTGCGGATTCATACCATCACGAATATCGCCGTTGCTTATTTGATTTTCGCCGTTTAAGCGCACTGTTTTAGTAAATAATGCCGAATGCGGGGTATCTGATTGTGCGTCAAACCCAGGGATTGAGTCACCATTTGCATACATCGGCATAGGTAGGTAACCCACGCTTTTATCATCTAAATGTTTGTAATAAAGACGCACGTATCCATTTTCAAAATCTTTGGTCAGGTTGGCTTTAATTTGCCCACCTTTATTTGATGTGTAACCTGTTTCACGTGGGCCTTCACCTTGACGTACAAAACCACCAACATGAAAGCGTACAGTGTCATTTAAATATGTGCCATATTCAAAGTCAGTTCGAATAGTATCGTAATCTAGGCCAAGTGTAGTTGATACGCTGCCCGATTCGTTTTCGCCATTTTTTGAAATGAAATTAATTATGCCACCCGGTGCATTACTGGCTGCAGTAGAGGCGGAACCACCGCGAATAGATTCAATGGTTTGCACTGTGTTATCTAAGCGCATAAAAATGTCAGCGTTACCAAATGCAATATCGCCATATTGTAAAACAGGTAAGCCATCTTCTTGAAGCTGTAAAAATTTAGCACCACCAGAGGCAACCGGTAAACCACGTACTGCAATGTTGGCGTTACCTTCACCGCCGGTTGATTCTGAGCGAACCCCAGGAATAATTCTAAATGCCTCAGCAGTAGAGCGAGGCGTAGACACCTCAACTTGCTCAAGCGACACACTGCTTACAGAAGAACTTGACGCCATTATCGTTGTACGGCGGGGAACACCGGTAACAACAATTGTTTCTAGCCCTTTGTTAGCTTGCGCTTGTGTATTTTGCTCTTGTTGTTGTGCATTAACGCCTTGGCTAACGGCGAGCGCTAAAGCACTGATCAGATATAAAGGTGTGTTGTGTGTTGTCATGTGAACGCCTCGTTTTAAACCCAAAGGGAAATTGTTATTTTTACTTAATCGATTAAGTAAAAATAACAAAGTTTTTACAATAAGCAAATTATTTTGTTAATTATTTGCTGTTTTTTTACTCAAACATTGATTTTTATAATGTTTTTATAGCATTAAAAGTTGTTTATTTACTCAGCGACTAGGTTACTTTGCTCTAATGCAGTTGCTGATGGGTCACGAATATAATTAAATAGCATAGCTAAAAATAATATGACTGCAAAACCCGTGGCTAAATAAAATCCGTAGCGCACGTGTCCAAAGTAATCACTGATCATACCCATAAATAAAGGTGCTAAGGCGGCTGACAGTGCGGTAAAAAATAATATTACACCGGCTACTGCGCCGTGTTGATGCACAGGAAAACACGATATTCCCTTAGAATTTAAAGTAGGGTAGACCATCGACATAAATAAACCTGAGAGAGGTAATAAAGCCACAGCCCAATCAACGCCGCCATAAAGAGTGCCAACGTAACACAGCGCAATGCCAAAGCTTAAGTAAGCCATAACTCCTTGCCAACTAAACCTATTCAGTAACCATACCGCAATAAAACGCCCTGCAGCACGTAACACAAAAAAGATTGTGAGTGCGTAAGTGGCCAGCAGCGGCCATGAGCCAGTGTAATCTTTTAGTAGAGTAGGCATCCACACGTATATGGCAACTTCGGTGGCAACATATAAAGCAATTGCAAGTGAAAAACCCAGTGCATAAGGGTTTTTAACCATTTTCATAGTCGTTTTTAGTGAGGCTGGCTTATCTGTATTTTTTACCACAGCAGGGTAATCGGCACGCCAAGCAAGCAATGCCAAAATCAAACACATAATGCCAGCAATGATGTAAAGGTAAGTCCAACTTACATTTTGAACCAGCAGCACGCCAACTAAAGCAGGGCCAACAATGGCACCAATGCCAAAAAAGCCTTCTACTTTATTCATGGTTTTGGTGTGCTCTTCGTTGCTATTAGAAATATCGCCTAAAAGCGCCAATGCACCGGTTTTAAATAAACCAATGGCAAGGCCAATACAGCACAGTAAAAAAACAAAAAATATAAAGCTGCTACTAATTGCAAACAAAAAACAACTTGCAGAGAATATTAATAATCCAAGCATAATCGTTTTTTTACGGCCAAGGCTATCGGCTAAAAAGCCTAGAAATAATCCACTTATTGCAATCATGGCCATAGGCGCATAATGAAACGCACTGGCTTGGGTCATACTTAATCCAAAATCACTTATGAGTTCGGGAATGATCATGCCAACGGCGTCAGAGGTCATGGCAAACATAAAAAACATCATGTATGTGAGCCAACGAATTTGTTGCAACGGATCGCTGCTTACGTGTGTGTGTGATTTTGTCATTTGCTTTTCCTCGTTAAATGCTTGGTAACACACATTAAGTTGTCAGTAACTTATTGTAGTATTAATCGAGCCACGATATTTGTATGTAAAATATTTAAAAATTACTTGTAAATTCTTACTTGCTAGTTAAAGATATATCTTAATCGATTAAGTTTCAACTTGGTAATCACACATGATGAAGAATAAAGTTCAATTGATCACATACGCTGATCGAATCACCGGTAAAGATATAAACGCATTAACAGCACTTCTAAAGGGTCCACTTAAAGACGTTTTTGCAGGAGTACACTTATTACCATTTTATAACCCAATAGATGGTAGCGATGCAGGTTTTGACCCAATTGATCATAGTGAAGTTGATGCCCGAATAGGAACTTGGTCAGATATTCAAGCACTTGGAAAAGATCATGATTTAATGGCCGATTTAATAGTGAACCATGTATCGGCGCAATCGTTTCAATTTCAGGATGTGCTGGCCAAAGGCAAAGCCTCTGAATTTTGGGATTTATTTTTAACTAAAGAAGACGTATTCCCTAATGGGATGAGCAACCAAGAACAACAAGCCATTTACCGTCCACGGCCTGGAAGCTGTTTTACACCAATGAAATGCGGTGATGGTCAAACGTATGATTTTTGGACCACCTTTACCGACAACCAAATTGATATAAATGTAAAAGTAGAAGCAGGCATTGCTTATTTAAATAACGTACTTACTAAATTTTCTGCTAACAACGTAAACATTATTCGTTTAGATGCAGCGGGTTACGCCATTAAGCAAGCAGGTACTAACTGTTTTATGCTCGATGAAACATTTGCCTATTTAGATAAACTCTCAAAGCAGGCAAATGATTTAGGCATGGAAACCATTGCTGAAATTCATAGTCATTATCAAACTCAAGTTGACGTGGCTAAGCGCGTAAACATGGTATACGACTTTGCCCTACCCCCGCTTATTTTACACAGCTTATTTAATAATGACGTAGACGCACTGCTTAAGTGGTTACAAATTTCACCGCGTAACTGTTTAACTGTACTAGACACCCATGATGGCATTGGCATTATTGACGCGGGTCCAATGGGCGATAAGCCAGGGCTGTTAAACGCATCTCAAATAGATAATCTAGTAGAAACCATGCATGCCAACAGCAATAACCAGAGCCGCAAAGCAACAGGTGCAGCTGCAAGTAACGTCGACCTATATCAAGTTAACTGTACGTATTACGATGCATTGGGCGCAAATGATTTTGATTACTTATTATCTCGCGCCATTCAATTTTTTGCACCGGGTGTACCACAAGTATATTACGGTGGTTTATTTGCTTGCAAAAATGATATGGAGCTTCTGGCGAGCACGAACGTTGGTCGTGATATTAATCGCCCTTATTTAGATGCCGCTAAAATAGATGAAGCGCTAAATAAGCCGGTAGTAAAAGGATTAATAGCGTTAATTAAAATACGTAATGAACACCCTGCATTTGCTGGTGAATTTACTGCTCAAGGTGGCGAAAATGTATGTTGTTTAATGTGGAAGCTTGAACAACAGTCAATTTCTTTAAGTATTGATTTTACAAGTCGTACCGCACTTATTACACAGGTTAATGGTGCTCAAGAAACCACTTTAAACTTACAAAGTTTATTAGTTTAAATAGCTTTATTTGTTGAAAACCAAAAAGCCAAGCAACTTAAGCTTGGCTTTTTTATCTGCGCTACTAACAGCGCTCAGCTACTTGCACCAATATCGAGTGCGTAACCTACTTCGTGTTGTTTTTCTTCTTTAGAAATAAATAAGTTAGCAGCTATTACACCTTTTTCTTGGCTATTTTGATGAATAGTCGTAAGGCGAGGCACAAAACGGGCTGCTTCTTCTATGCCATCAAATCCAACAATACGTAGCTCATTCCCTATTTTTATCCCTTGTTTTATTGCTTCTCGCATGGTGGCGAGGGCGATTAAATCACTCATACATATAATCACATCAGGGCGTGGTGAGGCGTTTAATACTTCTTTTGCAGCTATGCTGGCAAAACGCTCGCTACTTTCAGGAATATTCCAAATGCGGTCGTCGGCTACCGTTACATTCGCTTCATTTAACGCACGCTGATAACCTCGTAAGCGTTGGTGAGAAATAGATTGACCCGTTTCAAACTCATGATGTTCGTAAACTCGGCACAATACATTTTCATCGAGTAATCTCAAGCCCAATATTGCCACGTTATCAGTTGCCCTGTGCAAAACATGTTTGGCTATTTCGTAACTGGCTTGTTCGTTGTTTATGTTAATTGATGCGTTGCGGGCAATATCAAAATCCACAGTAACCACATGTTTTTGTACTGTTTTTAGTTGCTCTACCAGTGCTTTATTTCGCGGGCGACCATAACAAATAAAGCCATCAACAAAATCAACAACGTTATTGAGATTGTCGCTATTGCCTGAAAACAATAAAACATTAATGCCGTTTTTTTCAAGCACTGAGGTTACACCACGCATAAAGCTACTGGCGACAGGGTCTGACACCATATATTCCACGCTATCTGGCAGCACTAAAGCAACAATATTAAATGTGCCACTTCGCAAAGATTGCGCCGCTTTATTAGGGCCATAATAACCGAGCTCTTTGCAAGCTTTAAGTATGGCTTCGCGTCGTTTAGCCGAGAGTTGATCAGGGCGATTAAACGCATTTGATACCGTAGCATTAGACACACCTAACTCTTTGGCGATACTTTTTAATGTCCAGCGGGTGGGTTTACTCATCAGCGACTCATTACTACTTAGCAGGAAATTAGTAAATTAACATATTAGGCTGTTTAATATAACAAAAACTGTTGCATTGAGTTAATGCCGACACTGTTTAGGTGCAATCCCAAAGGTTTGCTTAAATAAACGGCTAAAATGACTGGCGCTATTAAAACCAAGGTCGTAGCACACTTTACTTATAGCTTGGCCTTCTAATAAAAGCGTGCGGGCTTTTTTAAGCCTAAGTTGTTGCTGCCAAAGCGCAGGGCTGGTGCCAAAAGCGAGTTTAAATTGCTGGTAAAACTTACTACGACTCATACAAGTTATTTTGCATAATGTGTCTATGTCGAGTGTGTCGCTTAAATGCTCTTCAATGTATTGCAGTGCATCACTCACGTTACTTTTTAGACGCAGTTTATCGCAGTTGGCCATTAATAAATCGCGGCTTTGTTGTTGCAGTAAACGGGTGATCAATTCGTTTAACGATAAATCAATTAGGTAGTGTCGCTCGGCGCCTTGCTCACTAAATAAATGCACCATTCGCTCTAATAACTGCTGAGTTTGCGCATTATGTTGGGTATGCACTAAATTAGGGCTGTATTCAAATAAGGTATCACTAGCAAAGTTTTGCTGCATATTAAGCGCATTAGCCACATTGGTTATTTTATCTGTGCTGATTTCAATCGCTAAACAGGTGGTAGGTGAGTTGATGGTTGCCTGTGGAAAATCAATCAGCACCCCTTGCTCGGGCGCTAATACAAACGATTCGTGGGGTAAAAACGCTTTATGATAATGACTATTCTCAACATGCATAATTTTCTTGCCACTGAGCATGGCACAAAACAGTAATTCGTTTGAATGCAGCGCCACTTTTTGCGCACTTTTATAAGTATCATAAATACTCAGTTCGCTGTTGTCGGCAGCAAAGCTCACTTTGTTTTCAATAAGTACATCAAGTTGTTGGCGTTTTTTATTTAACTGTGACGAATACATAATCAGCCTTTTTAATGATTAAATCGTTTGGACTCACAGACAATTTTTTTGGACTGCTAATCAAGTTTTTAAGCGCTTAATAGTCTAATGTCAATCAATACCGATTAAATATAAAGCAACTTGCTACATTACCCTAACAAGCTGCTGGTATTTCGGCTTAGACTTTTAGCTAACAACAACAAGAGAACACACATATGATTTACGCAAATCCAGGCTCAGCAGATGCACTCATCACATTTAAACAGCAGTATGGTAACTATATTGGCGGCGAGTGGGTTGAACCCGTTAATGGCCAATACTTTGAGAATATTAGCCCTGTAAATGGCAAAGTATTTTGTAAAATTCCTCGCTCTGATAAAGACGATATTAATTTAGCACTTGATAAAGCGCATGCTGTAAAAACGCAGTGGGGCACAACCTCAGTGACCGAGCGCAGCAATATTTTATTAAAAATTGCCGATCGTATTGAACAAAATCTAGAGCTACTTGCAGTGGCCGAAACATGGGATAACGGTAAAGCCATTCGCGAAACCCTCGCCGCTGATATTCCGCTTGCTGCGGACCACTTTCGTTACTTTGCCGGTTGCTTGCGTGCTCAAGATGGCAGTATTGGTGAAATAGACGAAACCACGGTGGCGTATCATTTTCATGAACCATTAGGTGTTGTAGGGCAAATCATTCCATGGAACTTTCCAATTTTAATGGCTGCATGGAAACTAGCGCCTGCACTTGCAGCTGGTAACTGTGTGGTACTTAAACCTGCTGAGCAAACACCCGCCTCAATTTTAGTGTTGATGGAAATTATTGGTGATTTACTGCCCGGCGGCGTGCTAAACGTAGTAAATGGCTTTGGTAAAGAAGCCGGTGAAGCACTGGCAACCAATACGCGTATAGCTAAAATTGCCTTTACAGGCTCAACCCCTGTGGGTTCACATATTTTAAAATGCGCAGCTGAAAATATTATTCCTTCAACGGTAGAGCTTGGGGGAAAATCACCTAATATCTTCTTTAGCGATGTTATGGAAAAAGACGACTCATACCTAGATAAAGCAATTGAGGGCGCTATTCTTGCCTACTTTAACCAAGGTGAAGTATGTACTTGCCCATCTCGCTTGTTTATCCAAGAAGATATTTATGAGCAATTTATAGAGCGCATTTTAAAACGTACCAAGCAAATTAAACGCGGTAACCCGCTAGACAGCGAAACCATGGTAGGTGCGCAAGCCTCTAAAGCACAGTTTGATAAAATTTTAAGTTACATTGATATTGGCAAACAAGAAGGTGCTGAAGTACTCAGTGGCGGTCATGTTGAGCAACTTAGCGATGAGCTAAATGGTGGCTATTACATTCAACCTACTTTATTAAAAGGCACTAACGATATGCGCGTGTTCCAAGAAGAAATTTTTGGCCCCGTTATTTCAATGTCGACCTTTAAAGACGAAGCCGAAGCGCTCGAATTGGCTAACAGCTCAGAATTTGGTTTAGGCGCAGGTGTATGGAGCCGTAATATGAACCGCGCTTATCACTTTGGTCGCAAAATAGAAGCCGGTCGCGTATGGACCAACTGTTACCATATGTACCCAGCACACGCTGCGTTTGGCGGTTATAAAAAGTCTGGTATAGGCCGCGAAACGCACAAACTCGCGCTCGATCATTACCAACAAACTAAAAACTTATTAGTAAGTTACAGCGAAGATCCCCTTGGCTTCTTTTAATAACGCGTTTTAGTTTAAACAAACAACCTATAAGTAATGAAAGCGCTGCATTGTTGTAGCGCTTTGTTTTTTAAAAATAATACTGATAGCATTTGATTAGTGGTTTATTATAATGATAAAGAAATGATTTATTAATGAGGCGAAATAAAACCTCAGTGAATTATGCACAAAGAAGGTAATGAGGCGCTGGGTTGAAAAAGTAGATTAAAGGTTCTAGCTCAGGGTTGTTATGGCTAGGTTCAGGCTGTTTGCACAATCTCGCTGCTCGTCACTCGAAGCCGGCTCATTTTCTCCTCTGTGTTTAAAAAGGCTTTAGTGAATTAATCACAAAAAGGATTATGGTGATGTTTGAAACGATTGCGATTTATTCAGGGTTAATAGCCACATTATGGATATTCATTGGTGTTTATGTAGCAAGTCGGTTTTATAAAGGTTACAGCCATTCTAAACAATTTTGTAGTGAATTAGGTGCAACAGGAAGCCCAACTGAAAAACTGTCACCGCTAATTAATAATTATCCTTTAGGTTTTCTATTTTGCTTTTTTGGCTGGTATTTGGCGCAATTGGCTAATGTTTCTATATTGGTTAATATTGCTGGTTGGTTAGTTATAGTGCATGGTATTGGTACCTGGGTTGCGGGTTATTTTCCTATGGATGCTGACCCATTTACTAAACATCCAACTTTTAGCTGCAAGGTACATTCTTGGGCTGGTTTTATTATGTTACTTTCGCTGGTTGTAGCACCAATATTAATAGCTATTAGTCCAACCACAGAAGTTATCTCTCTATACTTTCGTGTTTTTTCAATTGTTTCTGTTATCGCTACAGTTTATTATCTGTTTGCTATGGCTAAAGCAATAAAACTACAAAGTAAACCTGGTACCTATCAACGTATCTCTTATGGTATTCAATTAAGTTGGTTAAGTGTTTTTTCAATAGCATTAATTTAAAACAATCACTAGTGCCTATCATTTGTTTAAACGTTAGGCTTGTCAATCTAAGAAATATATCAGCATTGTGTTGATTTTAGCTCATTATTTGGGCTTATAAATTAAGTAAGACTCATGAATATAAACGATACTAAATTACGTTTTATTTTACTAAGAGGTCCTTTAGGCTGGGGAATTCCTACAGCTATTTTATTTCAATTAATCATGCACCTTACAGGTGAGCAAGGTTTTTTTGATGGAATCATTTCATCTTTAATAATATTTCCTTTAGTAGGTATATTATTTGGATACTTTATGTGGCATTCAAAACATAAAAAGAACTAAATAACTGAGAGACCTACCTTAATTACTTGGTTTTTTGAAATTTTTTAGCTGTAATTACAAGGAGGTTTGAGTGAAAATTTGTGAAACCCAAAGGTTGCTTATTCGGCAGTTTTCAATTGATGATGTGCCGGCATTAAGTGAAATTCTTAGTGACGATGAAGTGATGAAATACTCAATTCGTGGTGTGTGCAATGAAGCCGCAACTGGTGAATTTATAAAGTGGTGTTTACAATGCTACGACTCATACGGTTTGGGCCCATGGGCATTAATAGATAAAAACAGCGATTTATTGATTGGATTTTGTGGTATTTCCCCACAAAGTGTCGCGGGTAACGAAGAGCCTAATTTAGGGTATCGATTAGCGGTCGATTTTTGGAATAAAGGCTTAGCCTGCGAAGCGGCTAAAAGTGTTTTAAAGTATGTGTTTACTCA
>JGI24025J20009_10000231_pt1 | contig 43390 bp, 43 predicted proteins | sample Cruoilmetagenom3_FD_20009 | JGI IMG/M metagenome (IMG submission 20009)
TCAGCCGCACGAACAGGCCTGACAAAAGACCGCACTTGATCACATGTTCAGAAAAGTTCAGAATTTCCTTGCAAACCGAGCGGCATCCACAAAAGAAGGTTAGATACTCTAAAGACATGATTTAACCTTTTGAAACAGTGTAATAGATGTACATTTCATGTGGTTGGCCAGTAAACGGAACGCAACCGGTTAACGGTGATCAGGGGGGGGGCGAGAGGGCTAAGGTACCGCGACAAAGCTGAAAGTAAATGTGTTAAGGCCCGGGGATCCACAGGGTGACGCAGGCTTGTGCAAGTCCCGCCACCGCTCATGGAATAGGGGGGCTGTCACCCAGAGTAGACCGCTTGTTTTCCTCTTTGAGCGCCGCTGCCCACCCGGATGCGAGCCGCGCACTGTCAGGGCCTGCACGACGCGGCTCTGGCTGTCCTGATAGGGTCTCGTGGATAATACGAAGTCCTTCATCCGAGAAGTGCTCTCGGCTGGCCCCGTCGAAAGATACGACCGACAGAGTATGTGTCAGATGGATCGTGCCAAGTAATTTGGCGAGCCAGTGCTGTATGTAGTCCGGCTGATCGGATACGACTGTACGACCAGCGATGTGCGAGATCAGTGTAAGGGCAACCTGCGTGGCTTCTGGGGCGTCTCGGAGATCCTTTAAGGACAATCGGTGTGTCGCAGAATAGAAAACGTTGAAATCCTGTTTGTTCCAATGGGGCGCAGGTTTGATTAATGAAGACCAGGTATTCGGTTTGCTTTGCTCAAACCATGTAACGCCGGCTTCGATTGGCCAACTTTCGATCCACAGGCTGGAGGCCTCAAAATCCAGGATCACGTAGTTGTCTAAAAAGTGGTCTGTCATAAGACTGCCTGTGACGTCGGAAGTTGAGTTGAGGATGAAAAACTTTCACCTGCGACATCATGCAACCTTCGTTCGAACCGGACGGTCCCTCGCATCGCTTTCTCGACACGCTCCCTGTCTCCATCTTCGCTCGTTGAGGCCGTCAGAAGCAGCCCATTAGGGTGGTACCAACTGTGTGGTGGCCATTGGGCACCTAGGTAACCGAAATTGCAATTGCTCATCGGTTGCTCCCATTTTGGGAGCAGTTGGTAGCATAGGCTAAGTGGTTGTGTCTATAGTGAAAGGGGCGTCATGGCGGGGGCACAACACACCAAAGAGTATAAGGCGGTTGTGACAGCCCTTGTCGAGTTGAGGTCGGAACGGGGATTGTCACAGACAGACCTCGCCCATCTGTTGGGGCGTAACCGTTCCTTCATCGCAAAAGTGGAGATTTGTGAGCGTCGTCTCGACGTTGTCGAGTTTTGTAATTGGGTGAACGCGCTCAGTTTTGACCCCGCCGAATTTATTCGGATCCACCTTTTAGACTGCTAAGCAAGGATACTGACGGGATCCGTGGTCAGTGAGGGCCCTTCGAGGGACGTGGTCCTTTGCTCCAATAGCAAGTTCCTTGGCAAATGGCCGCCGGTCACCCCTGGTCCCATTTTCTTGAGAAATCATCGCTGGCAGCGCGGTGACACTCGTCGAGAAGCTCAGCTACGTCGCTTAACATCACAAGGCGGGCAGCCTTCTGACTTGTGTCCAGACGAAAAAAGGGAAGGCGGACGTCACCGGCTTCTACCTTCTTTGCCAAAGTATCAGATTCATAGCCCCAATAGGGCGCTGCGGCTTCCAGTGGGATCATTGGGATGCCGCCGAAATGTGCCAAGAGCATTTCGAATGTTGTCATTTTTGCCTCCAGTTGTTTTCTTTGAAGGAGGTGGGAACATTCTTCTGCGAGCGGAAAGGCTGTCAGGAGAAAAGGTTTGTCAGTGGTGGATAATTTGATTTGAGGTCGACGCGAAGATGGCGCCGACCCCAAAATAGTAATGGCCCTAATTGGTGTTCCAGTAGGTAATCACCCAATCCAGCCAGTGCCAATTTTCGAATTTGTCACCGGTTTTTTCTACGTTGACGTAGCGATCCAAGCATTGTCGCGATTGGTGTCCAGATGTCTTCATAACGAAGTGATCACCCTCACCTTTCTCAAACAGCAAGCTAATCCCTTCATGGCGTAGGTCATGGAACCGAAGGTCTTCAATTTCGACCAATTGCCGGTGACGACGAAACGCAGTCCCCATAGATCTCGGGTTATACGGGAAGATAAACTCTGACGTCCTCGGCATTGACAGGATGATCTTCAATGCTTCAGGGGGCAAATTCACGCGTACGTTGTGCCGTTTCTTTTTTCGCGGATGCTTCATCTGGCGAACCAGAATCGTACTCTCAGAGACGTTCAGGTCGCTCCAGCGAAGCCGGCAAATCTCGCTAAGGCGTCGACACGAATAAATTGCGAATACACTTATGGTGACTACAGGAATTTTTTGCCGCTTGTTGGCAAGTACAGCGTTAAAAATTTGATCCAGCTCTTTCAGAGATGGCCTGCGTTCGCGTTCTTCTGAACGGGCAAGAATTTCATCGTCCCATAGCACTTTCATTGCCCGAATAATGACGTCATATGGTACATCGGCTTCCCGATCTGCGGCCCATTTGAGTGAAGAGGCCAGCATGGCCATGTAGCTGGCAGCAGTCTGAGGACGCATCCCTGTGTCGATAAGATCATCGGCCATGGCCATGAACCATTTTAGGTCGATGGTTGACGCTGGCACCTGACAACGATCATGTTTGATCAGTAAATCCAAGTTTTGATTGGCCGAGCGTCCCAAGGGCCGACCACTTTTCCTCCTTCGCTGCAACAGGTCGCAGACAAGGACTTGTTTTGTTTCCTCTTCTTTCTGCTTGGGGGCAAGCAACCCCAGTTGAATCTTAGCCAGTGTGTCGTCACGCCATTTCTTAGCCGCTTCAAGAGTTGAAAAGGTCTTGCTTGAGCTGACATATCCTTGATCTTGTTTCCGACGTATTTGTACGCAGTATCTTGCTGATCCATCTTTGCCGGAGCGTTGAGAGATGAATGGTTCTTGAGAGCAATCTGTCCGCTCGGGAGAGTTCCCCGCTGGCTTTGGTATCACCATTTTGCTCTGGGCGATTGAGCGTTTGGGCGACTTTTCGGATTTAGAGGTTTTCACACTTCTTGGTGCCGTCCCAGTGGATATCGTTGATGGGAGCGTGAAAGGTGAGCCGGCAGATTGATTGCGCGAGATTTCTGCAAGAAGGCTTGCGGAACTATGTTGAGTGGTCTGAGACATGATATTTTTCCTTGATCGATTATGAGGAGCTGGTGTTGGTTTTTTCCGGCCGGAAATCGCATGAGGGATTTTTTTCGAAGTTCAGGCCTGAAATGGGTGGGAATGTGTTTCAGGAGGGCCCCTCACTTGGGGATGCAGGCCATGCAAAAAGCTGCTACTCGGTAGCAAGCGTTCTCGGAAAACCCACGGAAACCACCGAAAATCGGGGTGAATCACAGGAAATGCGGCAAAGTAACGAAACCACGGAATTCCTGTTATGCCTTTGAATTCAAAAGTAGAATCAGCCTCTCGGCTCAGTATTGCACCCATGATGGACTGGACCGACCGTCATTGCCGCTATCTGCACCGGCTGCTGAGCCGTCAGGCGCTGCTTTACACCGAAATGGTGACGGCCCCCGCCTTGGTGCGGGGCGGGGCCGTGCATTTGCTGGACCATTCACCGCAAGAAGCTCCCGTGGCGTTGCAGCTTGGCGGTTCTGACCCGGTGGAACTGGCAAAGGCCGCGCGCATGGGGGAAGCGGCTGGCTATGACGAGATCAACCTGAATTGCGGCTGCCCGTCGGATCGCGTGCAATCGGGCACGTTCGGCGCGGTGCTGATGAAAACCCCCGCGCTGGTGGCCGATTGCGTGGCGGCGATGCGCGAGGCCGTGCGGGTCGAAGTCACCGTGAAATGCCGCATCGGCGTGGATGACCAGACCCCCGAAGAGGTGCTGCCCGAATTCCTGTCCCGGGTCGGCGCGGCAGGTTGCGAGCGGTTCCAGATCCATGCCCGCAAGGCTTGGCTGCAAGGGCTTAGCCCCAAGGAAAACAGGGATATTCCGCCGCTGGAATACGATCTGGTCAAGCGGATGCGGGGGTATTTCCCCTCGCTTCATCTGTCCGTGAACGGCGGGATCGGCAGCCTGGACCAGGCCGAGGAATTCCTGGAATTCGGGCTGGACGGTGTGATGATCGGGCGCGCCGCCTATCATCAGCCTGCCGACATCCTGTGCCAAGCCGACCGGCGCATCTATGGCACTGGCACCGACAGCGATCCGGTGACGGTCGCACGGCAGATGCTACCCTATATCGAGGCGCACCTGGCGGGTGGTGGTCGGCTGAACCAGATCTCGCGGCATATGCTGGGCCTGTTCGCGGGAAGGCCCGGTGCGCGCATGTGGCGGCGTGTCCTGTCAGAGGGCGCGCACCGCCCCGGCGCGGGACCGGAACTGGTGGAACAGGCGCTGACCTATGTCATCCCACTGGATCAAGACGCGCGCCCCGTGTAAGCGGGTCAGGGAAATGAGGGAGGGCAGACCATGCCGGATATGACGCTATTGCTGGCCATGCTGGCACTTCTGGCCGTGATCGGCGCATTCGCCGGGGTGCTGGCGGGACTATTGGGCGTGGGCGGAGGCATCGTGCTGGTGCCCGCTTTCTTTTATGCCTTCCAGACACTTGGCTATGACGGGCCGCAGTTGATGCAGGTCTGCCTTGCGACCTCTCTGGCGACGATCATCGTTACCTCGGTGCGGTCGGTGCTAAGCCACAATCGCAAGGGCGCGGTGGATTGGTCTATCCTGCGGGGCTGGGCCATCGGCATCGCCATCGGCGCGGTGGCGGGCGTACTGGTCGCTTCGTCGCTGCGTTCGGCCACCTTGCAACTGATCTTTGGCTGCCTTGCGCTGGTGATCGGGCTTTACATGGGGCTGGGCAAGGCCACTTGGCGCGTTGCGCAAGAGATGCCGCAGGGCATCAAGCGCGCCGTCATGTCCCCCGCCGTGGGCTTTCTGTCGGTGTTGATGGGGATCGGCGGCGGCAGCTTTGGCGTACCGCTGATGAGTTTGCATAACGTGCCGATCCACCGCGCGGTGGCGACGGCGGCAGGGTTCGGTGTGCTGATCGCAGTGCCCTCGGTCATAGGGTTCTTGCTGCTGCCGATCGACGGCACCGCGCTGCCGCCCTATACGCTGGGCGCGGTGAACATCCCTGCCTTTGCCGTGGTGATCGCCATGACCCTGCTGACGGCCCCTCTGGGGGTGAAACTGGCCCATGCGATGGACCCCAAGCCGTTGAAACGGGTCTTTGCCGTGTTCCTCGTTCTGGTTGCGTTGAATATGCTGCGTAAGTCCCTAGGGTAGCTTCAGTTTTCTGAATGTGAGATCAATTCGCCGGTTTCTGGCGGATTGTTCGCGCGTCAGATACGGTGTGCGCCATAAATATTTGATAACATTTCCTTAATGTGGCCGAAATGTGGCAGACCACCTTGGGGAACCGATATGATTGAATTGCTTTTTATTCTGGGGCTGATGGGCACCGCTGCTGCATTTGGCCTTTTCGACGATGACGGGTCGGACAACACGCCCGACACGCCGGATGACACCGCTGACGGCACCGATACCGTGACCGACGGCACCGACGATCTGTTGACCGATCCGAACACCGATGGCAGCGATACCATCGCGGCGGAAGGCGACACGCTGATCGGCACCGAAGGGGCCGACACGTTGGAAGGCGGCGATCTGGCCGACTTGCTTAAAGGTCTCGAAGGGGCCGACATCCTGTCGGGCGAGGCGGGCGACGATACGCTGGATGGCGGCGCGGGCGCGGATGCGCTGTTCGGCGGCTTCGGCGATGACAGCCTTGATGGCGGCGCGGGCGAGGATCTGCTGAAAGGCGGGCGCGGTGACGACTTCATCAATGGTGGCGCCAACCCCGATGACATCCGCGCGGCGGACGGGCTGGACACGGTCAACGGCGGGTCTGGCAATGACACGATCGACGGCGGCGCGGATGATGACGTGCTGTATGGCGGCAACGGGCGCGACCTGATCATGGGGCAAGAGGGCGACGACTTTCTTGAAGGCGCAGACGGGCTTGACACCATGATGGGCGGCGACGGCGACGACCTGATCATCGGCTATCACGACGCGACCGAGGACGGGCTTTACACCTATGCCGAGGGCGACACCGCCGACGACACGCGCGAGGCCGACGAGCTGTTCGGCGATGCGGGCGCTGATTTCATGATCGCGGGCACCGGCGACACCATGACCGGCGGCGAGGGTGCGGATATCTTCGGCACCGGCGCGTGGGTGTTCGGCGGCGAGGGAGCCTATGTGACGGATTTCGACGCGGCAGAGGATCTGCTGGTCGTTGCGGTCCCGCCCGAATTCGACGTGGTCGGCGCCGATGTGACCATCGCCGAGGTGGACGGCGTACAGCAGGTGTCGGTCAACGGGCAGTTGGCAATGTCCGTGAATGTGGCCAGCGGCACCTTGACCGTCGATCTGGTCAGCCTTGTTGCGGTGGACGGGTTCGCCTGATCCATCACAGCCTTCGGGCAAAGAAAAAGGCGCGGAGGGGCTTCCTTCCGCGCCTTTTTCTTTGTGATTTTATCGCGATACCGGGGTGTCGCGCGGCGTTATGGCTGGCGCTTCAACCGTGCGGCGCGCCCGCCACGGCGCTGTTTGACCAGGCCTTCGCGTGCGGGCAGTTCGGCCATCACCGCGCGGCGGGCGTCGTTGGACATGCGCGACCATGCCGTGATCTCGTCGATCGAGCGCAGGCAGCCGGTGCAAAGCCGTGCCTCCGGGTGGATCACGCAGATCTTGATGCAGGGGCTTTCGACCTCGTCGCGTTTCCAGATGTCGTCGTTCATGCTTGTGCCTTCATGTGACGTAGACGGTCCAGGAACCCCTGCAGGATATACGAGGCGGCGACATGGTCGATCACCTCGGACCGGCGCTTGCGCGATGTGTCCGCCTCTAGAAGCGCGCGTTCGGCAGCGACGGTGGACAGGCGTTCATCCCAGAACCCGATGGGCAGATCGGTCAGGCGTGACAGGTTGCGGGCAAAGGCGCGGGTGGACTGGCAGCGCGCCCCTTCGGAACCGTCCATGTTGCGCGGCAGGCCCAGCAGGATCGCGCCGATCTCGCGTTTGGCCACAACGTCCAGCAGGGCCGCCGCATCTACCCCAAACTTCTTGCGGCGGATGGTTTCCAGGGGCGTGGCGACGCTGCGCATCCGGTCGGACACGGCCAGCCCGATGGTCTTGTCGCCAAGGTCCAGCCCGATCAGCGCGCCGGAAGGGGGCAGGGCGGCGGCGAAATCCTCGGGCGTGTCGTGGATGCTGCTCATTCGGCAACACCGGCGCGGGCTGCGCCTGCATGAATCTCGGCCAATGCCTCGGGCTTGTCCACAAATTTCGCCTGTGCCTCGGTCCAGATGGCGCGGGCGCGGTCCTGTTGGCCCAACATCCCCAGCGACGAGATCAGGCGCGCCCATTCGGCGGGGGTGCCCCCTTCTTCCGCCAGCCGGTCGTTCAGCTGTTCGACCATGCCGCGGATCATGTCCTGGCGTTCTTCGGGCGTCATGTCGGCCGCGTTCTGCATGTCCTCGGTCGAGGGGCCTTTGAGCGGCGCGGCACCCTGCGCGGCGGGCAGTTCGTATTTCACACCGGCGCGGAATGCCGCCTCTTCGATCTGGGCGCGGATCGGGGTGATCCACGGCGCATCGGCGGGGCCTTCTTTCATCAGTGCGTCCCATACGCGGAAGGCGCGGTCGGGCCGCCCGTTCTGCGCGGCCATCAGCCCCATGTAATACCGGGCCATGCCATTGGCCGGGTCGCGGTTCAGCGCGGCCAGCAAGGCCTTTTCCGCCTCGGGGGAAACAAAGCCGCCTGCCGCCATCACCATCAGGCTGGCATATTGGGCGTAATCTTCGGCTGTGGCATTGTCGCCAAGCACCGACAGCAGGTGTTGCTGCGATTCATACGCGGCGCGGTAGTTGCCCAGCATCGATTCGTTGCGCGCCAGCAGGCGCAGGCCCTGCGGATCGTCGGGCCGTTCGGCCACGGCCGCGCGCAGGCGGTCCATCAGCTGCAGGTATTCCGGCGCAGGTTCCTGCGTGGCGGGGCGCGGCGGCACCTGCTTTTCAGCCTCTTGCTGGCTGGGGCGGGTCACGCTGAGTTCATGCGCGATCTCAATCCGGCGTTGCAGAGGCAGGTCGTCATAACCCGGCGCGCCCATGCGGGCATACAGCGCAAGGCTGCCCGCCAAAAGCGCCAGCGCCGAAACGCCCGCCACCAGCGGCGCGGGCCCGTTGCTGGGCTTGCCCGACGCCTCTGCCGCTTTCAGGGCGGCATCCGCGGTCAGGATACGGCGCGAGATTTCGGCCTTGGTGCGTTCGGCGTCCTCGGGGGCGACGACACCGCGGGCCAGATCGCGGTCCACTTCCTTCAGCTGGTCGCGATAGACGCGCAGGTCATAGGCGACGGGCGGCTCTTCTTCGCGGCGGCCGCGGACGATTGCCATGGCCAACAAGGCGGTTACGACTAGGGCCAATGCCCCGCAGATGATCCAGAAGGTCATGGGTTCTCCTCTTTGAGGGTGATGTAACCTCGCAAGGCGTCGGAAAAAAGGGGCATGTGGCCGGGATCGCGCGGGTTTGACCGGTCACGATGTCGCAATGTCGCAAACGTTGCCAGAAACGACGCGCTGGGTATCCTTCCGAAAGTCGCCGCGTCGCAATACCAAGGCACGGTGGGCATGTCCCCGAATCCGACCCAGCCTTGAGAGTGCGCATGAAACGATACAACGTATTTGCACTGGCCCGCGAGGCCGCCCGTTATCACAGCGGATGGGAGCGGGCGTGGGCCTCTCCCCAGCCGAAAAAACACTACGATGTGATCATCGTGGGGGCCGGCGGGCATGGCCTTGCCACGGCATATTACCTTGGCAAGAATTTCGGCATCACCAACGTGGCGGTGATCGAAAAGGGCTGGCTGGGTGGTGGTAACACCGGCCGGAACACCACGATCATCCGGTCGAACTACCTGCAGGATCCGTCGGCGGCGATCTATGAAAAGTCGCGGTCGCTTTATGAAACCATGTCGCAGGACCTGAACTATAACGTGATGTTCAGCCCGCGCGGGGTGATCATGCTGGCCCAGACCGAACACGAGGTGCGCGGCTACAAGCGCACCGCGCAGGCCAACGCGCTGCAAGGCGTCGCGACCGAATTCATCGGGCCGGAAAAGGTCAAGCAGCTGGTGCCGATCATCCGCCTTGAAGGGCCGCGCTACCCTGTGCTGGGCGGTCTGTGGCAGGCGCGTGGCGGCACCGCGCGTCACGATGCCGTGGCATGGGGCTATGCCCGCGCGTGCAGCGACATGGGCATGGACATCATTCAGAAATGCGAAGTGACCGGCGTGCAGCAAGAAGGCGGTCGCGTCACCGGCGTGCAAACCACCAAGGGCGATATCGGCTGTAACAAGCTGGGCGTCGTGGTGGCGGGCCATTCCGGCGTGCTGGCCGATATGGCCGGCTTCCGCCTGCCGCTGGAATCCGTGGCGCTTCAGGCGCTGGTGTCCGAACCGATCAAGCCCTGCATGGACGTGGTCGTGATGGCCAACACCGTGCATGGCTACATGAGCCAGTCCGACAAGGGCGAGATGGTGATTGGCGGCGGCACCGACGCGGGCAACAACTATACCCAGCGGGGCAGCTTCCACCATGTCGAGGAAACGGTCAGCGCGCTGGTCGAAACCTTCCCTATGATTTCCCGCCTGAAGATGCTGCGCCAATGGGGCGGCATCGTGGATGTCACTGGCGACCGGTCCCCGATCTTGTCGAAAACCCCGGTCGAAGGCATGTTCATCAACGCGGGCTGGGGCACCGGCGGGTTCAAGGCGATCCCCGGATCGGGCTGGGCCATGGCCGAGCTGATGGCCAAGGGCCATTCCCCCCTGACCGAGGAGTTTTCCATGTTCCGCTTCCGCGAAGGCAAGTTCATCGACGAGTCGGTGGCTGCCGGCGTCGCCCACTAAGGAGGCTACCAATGCTGATTTTCGAATGCCCCTACTGCGGCGTCAAAGCCGCTGAAACCGAACTCGCCGCGGGCGGCGAAGCGCATCTGAAGCGCTTTGGCCCCGACTCGACGGATGAAAATTTCGAAGGCTACCTGTTCATGCGCGAAAACCCCCGCGGCGTGCATTTCGAACGCTGGCGGCACGCCCATGGCTGCGGCAAGTGGTTCCACGCGGCGCGTGACACCGCCACGCTGGAGGTGTTCGGCACCTATAGCGCCCAAACGCTGGAGCCGCCCGCCAATCTGCTGGACGTGATCCGCGCCAAGCGCCCCGGCTTCGCATGGAGGGACGTGAAATGATCGCCCTTCGCATCCAACCCCAATTCAAATGTCACGAGGTCTGAGCAGATGAGCACACGTCTTGCCAAGGGCGGCCGTCTTCTGGACCGGTCCAAACAGATCAGCTTTACCTTCAACGGCACCCGGATGACCGGCAACGCGGGCGACACCCTTGCCTCGGCCTTGCTGGCGAATGACCAGATGATGATGGGCCGGTCGTTCAAATACCACCGCCCCCGCGGCGTGGTCGCATCCGGCGCGGAAGAGCCCAATGCGCTGGTCGGCCTGGGCAGCGGTGCCCGGTTCGAACCCAACCAGCGTGTCACCACGACCGAACTGTTCGACGGTCTGGAAGCGGGATCGCAAAACCACTGGCCCAGCCTTGAATTCGACATCGGCGCGGTGAACTCGGCCTTTGCGCGGTTCCTGCCGGCGGGGTTCTACTACAAGATCTTCAAATACCCGCAGTCGTTCTGGAAACATGTCTACGAGCCGTTCATCCGCCAGTCTGCGGGCCTGGGCAAGGCACCTGACAAGGACACTTACGACGCGGATCGTTACGAGCATTTCCACGCGTTCTGCGACGTGCTGGTGATCGGTGGCGGAGTTGCGGGCCTGCAGGCCGCGTTCGCCGCTGGCCGCGCCGGTGCAAAGGTCATCGTGATGGAGCAGACGGCCCATTGGGGTGGCCGCGCGCCGGTCGATGGCGGCACGATCAACGGCGGCTCTGTGGACAAGTTTGTGGAGGAAACCGTTTCCGAACTGGAAGCAATGCCTAACGTCACCCTGCGTCTGCGCTGCATGGGGGCAGGGGTCTATGACCATGGCTACGTGCTGGGTTACGAGCGCCTGACCGACCACGCACCGCAAGACGGGCTGCCGCGGCACCGCTTGTGGCGGGTGCGCACCGGGCAGATCGTCACCGCCACGGGGGCGATCGAACGGCCCATTTCCTTCGCTGGCAACGATATTCCCGGCGTCATGCTGGCGGCTGCAATTCGCGATTACGCGGTGAACTACGGCGTATCCGTGGGTGATCGGACGGTCGTTGTCACCAGCAATGACGATGCCTATCGCACCGCTATTGTGCTGAAAGAACAGGGGCTTGAGGTTCCGGTTGTTCTGGATGCCCGCGCCAATGGCGGCGGCGAGCTGGCCGACCGTGCCCGCGCGCTGGGCATCCGTGTGGAAAACGGCAAGGCCATCGCCAAGGTCAAGGGCGGCAAGCGCGTCACCGGTGTGGCGATCTGCGCCCAGGTCGGCGAGGGTGCCGTGCTTGAAGAAATCGCCTGCGATGCGGTCGCCATGTCCGGCGGCTGGTCGCCGGTTGTGCACCTGTGGTCCCATTGCGGCGGCAAGCTGATCTGGGACGCGGCACATTGCATGTTCTGCCCCGATGGGGATAACCCGCCGCGCGGCGCGGACGGGAACGGCTTTGTCATTCCCGCAGGGTCAGCCAACGGGGCCATGGATCTGGCCATCGCACTGGCCGATGCCGACCGCGCCGGGCGCGATGCGGCCAAGGCCACGGGCCACAGCCCCGCGCGGGCCACGCTGCCCGAGGCAGAGCAGGCCGCGGAAAACGCGATCGAGCCGGTCTGGATGATGCCGCAGGGCGCAGGTATCAAGCTGCGCATGAAAGCGTGGCTGGATTATCAGAACGACGTGAAAGTGTCCGACGTGCAACTGGCTGCGCAAGAAGGCTTTGAATCGGTTGAACACGCCAAGCGTTACACCACGCTGGGCATGGCCACCGACCAGGGAAAGCTGTCCAACATCAACGGTCTGGCCACGCTGGCCGGCAGCCTTGGTGCGGATATTCCTGCCGTGGGCACGACCACCTTCCGCCCGCCCTACACGCCGATCAGCATGGGCGCGATTGCGGGGGCCGCGCGTGGCGCGACCTTCCAGCCGCTGCGCCGCACGCCGATCCAGGAATGGCACGAGGAAAACGGCGCGTTCTTTGAGCCTGTCGGCCACTGGCGCCGCCCCTATTGCTATCTGCGGAACGGCGAAAGCCATGGCGCGGCCGTGTCGCGTGAAATCAACGCGACGCGCGGCAGCCTTGGCCTGCTTGATGCCTCGACCCTTGGCAAGATCGTGGTCAAGGGACCGGATGCGGGCAAGTTCCTGGACATGATGTACACCAACATGATGTCCACCCTGCCGGTCGGCAAATGCCGCTATGGCCTGATGTGCAACGAAAACGGCTTCCTCATGGATGACGGTGTCGTCGTGCGCATGGCCGAGGATACATGGCTGTGCCATACCACGTCCGGCGGCGCGGACCATGTCCATGCCCATATGGAAGAGTGGCTGCAAACCGAATGGTGGGACTGGAAAGTCTATACCGCCAACGTGACCGAACAATACGCCCAGATCGCCGTGGTTGGCCCCAACGCCCGCAAGGTGCTGGAAAAACTGGGCGGCATGGATGTCAACGCCGAAACGCTGCCTTTCATGCAATGGGCCGAGGGCACGCTGGCGGGCATTCCCGCGCGCATCTTCCGCATCTCCTTCTCGGGCGAGCTGAGCTATGAGGTGGCGGTGCCCGCCAGCCATGGCCGCGCCTTCTGGGACAAGGTGCTAAAGGCTGGGGCCGAATTCGACGTGACCCCCTATGGCACAGAAGCCCTGCACGTCATGCGTGCCGAAAAGGGGTTCATCATGATCGGGGACGAAACCGACGGCACCGTGATCCCGCAAGATCTGGGGCTGAATTGGGCGATCTCGAAGAAGAAGACCGACTATATCGGCAAGCGCGGTCAGGCCCGCAGCCATATGACCGACCCGACCCGCTGGAAACTGGTGGGGCTGGAAACGGTGGATGGCTCTGTCCTGCCCGAAGGTGCCTATGCGGTGGCTGAAGGCAACAACGCCAACGGACAGCGTAACGTGCAGGGGCGCGTCACCTCGACCTATCATTCGCCCACCTTGGGGCGTGGCATTGCCATGGGGCTGGTGCTGAACGGGCCGGAGCGGATGGGGGAACAGATCAACTTCCCCCGTGTGGACGGCACCCCCGTCATGGCGAAAATCGTCGATCCCGTGTTCTATGACAAGGAAGGGAAGAAGCAGAATGTCTAATCCTGTCAACACCCTAGGTGGCGCCAAAACGACCGGCTTCGTCACCGTAGCCGAAATGCCCCCGCATGGCATGATCACCCTTCGCGGCGATTTCGCAGCGGCCAAGTTCAAGGCGGCGGTCAAGAAGGCCGCCGGCGCGGCGATCCCCGCGCAGCGCAAGGTTGCGGTCACGGACAAGGCCACGCTAAGCTGGATGTCGCCTGACGAACTGCTGCTGGTGCTGCCCTATGACAAGGCCGCCGCAACGCAGGGCGCACTGGCGGCCGAACTGGACGGCACGCACTTTCTGGCCGAGAATGTCTCGGACGCGCGGGTCATGTTCCAGATCACCGGCGAGGCGGCCCTGATCCGCGAACTGGTGGCCAAACTGGCCCCCGTCGATATGTCGCCCGAGGCCTTCGCCGTGGGCGACATCCGCCGCACCCACCTGAACCAGATCGCCGCGGCCTTCTGGCTGGAAGATGACAGCCGCTTGAACGTGGTCTGCTTCCGTTCGGTCGCGCGCTACCTGTTCGACCTGCTGGAGGTTTCGGCCGTCAAAGGCAGCGAGGTCGGGCTTTTCGCCTGATTTCCATGGTCTTTGACGCTGCTGAATTGAAACGTCGCCCGTCCATCGGATCGGGCGGCGTTTCCTGACTAAAAGCCTCGAAATTCCGCCTGTTGCCCCGGTTTGGGCTTGACCTTCGTGCGCTGACGTTCACATCTAACACCAGTAACGCGAACCATTTGACCAAAGGGGGCCCACCATGGCTTTTGAACTTCCCGATCTTCCCTATGCCCACGATGCGCTTGCAGATCTTGGCATGTCCAAGGAAACGATGGAGTATCACCACGACATCCACCACAAGGCCTACGTGGACAACGGCAACAAGCTGATCGCCGGCACCGAGTGGGAAGGCAAATCCGTCGAAGAGATCGTCAAGGGCACCTATGACGCGGGTTCCGTGGCGCAGTCGGGCATCTTCAACAATGCTTCGCAGCACTGGAACCACGCCCAGTTCTGGGAAATGATGGGCCCGGGCGGCAACGCCATGCCTTCCGAGCTGGAAAAAGCCATCACCGAATCCTTTGGCTCGGTTGATAAGTTCAAGGAAGATTTCGCCGCTGCCGGCGCGGGCCAGTTCGGTTCGGGCTGGGCATGGCTGGTGAAAGACACCGATGGCGGCCTGAAAGTCACCAAGACCGAAAACGGCGTGAACCCCTTGTGCTTTGGCCAGACTGCGCTGCTGGGCTGCGATGTTTGGGAACACTCCTACTACATCGATTTCCGCAACAAACGCCCGGCCTACCTGACCAATTTCCTGGGCAAGCTGGTGAACTGGGAAAACGTCGCATCGCGCATGTGATCCCTGTTTTTCCGTGCAGACCCAAAGGCGCGCCCATCGTGGCGCGCCTTTTTCCATGGAACAGAGGCTTCTGCTGCGCGTTTTGTGTTTGATCAATGACGGGCGGCGCAGGGTGTGGGATGATTCCCTGAATCTCGCATCCCGCGATAATCAAGGAGGAAACCTGATGACAGGACTTAAGAATGGCACATGGGTGGTCATTGCCGACGGTGAAAAGGCGCTGCTCGCCGAGAACATCACCGACGCCGAAAACCCGAACCTGCGGATCGTGCGAACGGTCGCGCAGGACAACCCCAAGACCATGGACCAGTCGACCGACCGGCCAGGGCGCATGGCCGATACCGGGCCGGGGCACCGTTCCGCGATGGAAGATACCGATTGGCACGAACTGGCCAAGGAACGGTTTGCGGATGAATTGGCCGACCTGCTTTATGGCTATTCGAAAAAAGGCGCTTTCGACCATGTGGTCCTTGTCGCCCCGCCCAAAACGCTGGGCGAGTTGCGCGAGAAACTTCACCAGGAAGTCGCCGCCAAAGTCGTGGGAGAGATCGACAAGACCCTGACCAATCACCCGCTGAACGAGATCGCGGATATCGTGAAGACGGATCTTGCCTCGGGCTGATCGCCGGCCCTGATCCATTCGTGCGCAAACAATTCCGCCCGCGCCCCCGCCCTCGGTGGGGCGTGGACGGTTTCGCATTTGACAGTTCCCGCGCCGCATGATCCCAAAGGGGCATCCGGTGAAAGGTATGGGCGATGAGCGAATTGCGCAAAGGGTTGGCGGCGATACTGGCAGCCTGCACGATCTGGGGGCTGTCCTCGATCTATTACAAACAGTTGTCGCATATTCCGCCGATAGAAATTCTGGCGCATCGCACGCTGTGGTCGCGGCGGTTCTGGCGGTGCAGGGGCGCCTAGGGCGGCTACGGTTGCTGCTGGCCTCGCGCCACAGCCTTGCCATCACGGGGCTGGCGGCGCTGGCGATTTCGGCCAACTGGTTCATCTTCATTCTGTCGATTCAGATCGGCCGCGCGACCGAGGCGTCGATGGGGTATTACCTGTTCCCGCTGGTGGCGGTGGCGATCGGTGTGGTGTTTTTTGGTGAACGCCTGACCAAGACGCAGGGCGTGGCGGTTGCGCTGGCTTTTGTCGCCGTGGCTGTGCAGGCGTTTGGCCTTGGCCTTGGCGTTGCGCCATGGATCGCGTTGATCCTGTCCTTTACTTTTGGCTTGTATGGTCTTGTAAAGAAACGGCTTGCCGCAGGGCCGGTGGTGTCCGTCACCGGCGAGGTGTTGCTGCTGTCACCCATTGCCCTGGCCGTGCTGGCGGTGCAGCACCAAGGAGGCGGCGCATTCGGTGCAAACTGGCACGATAGTGCGATGCTGGCCTTTTCCGGCGTGCTGACGGGCGCGCCGCTGATCCTGTTTTCATACGCGGCGCAGCGCGCGCCGATGGGCACGATCGGACTGTTGCAGTATCTGAACCCGACCTTGCAATTCCTCAGCGCCGTGCTGGTGCTGGGAGAGCCGTTCACCCCGGTTCACGCGGTGGTCTTTGCGCTGATCTGGTCGGCGGTGGCAGTCTATTCCGTCTCGGCCCTGTCGCGCGAAAGGGCATCGCGCAGGGCGGTCATTCGGCCGGGCGATGTTGCAGCCGCTCATGCAGTGTCTGCACCAGGTCCGGCACCGAATCCACCGTCTCGATGAACCCCAAAAGCGAGGCGTCGGCGAAACCCTGATCGACGATATGTTGCATCAGCCCCGTTAAAGGCTGCCAGTAACCGGCCGTGTTCAAAAGGAAAATCGGTTTGTTATGCAGGCCAAGCTGGCGCCATGTCAGCACCTCGAAAAATTCGTCAAGGCTGCCGGCACCGCCCGGCAGCACCACGATCGCGTCCGAGTTCATGTACATGACCTTCTTGCGCTCGTGCATGTTCTCGGTGACGACGAAACGGGTCAGGTCGCGCTTGCCGACCTCCATCTTCATCAGGTGGGTGGGGATCACGCCGAACGTATCGCCGCCCAGTTCCTGCGCCGCGCGGGCCACGGTGCCCATCAACCCCACGTCGCCCGCGCCATAGACCAGCCGCCAGCCGTTTTCGGCAAGGGCAACGCCCAAGGCTTTCGCGGCTTCGGCATAGGCGGGTAGCCCCCCCGCGCGCGCGCCACAATAGACACAGACAGAAGCGATTGTTGGGTTGGTCATCACGGGTGGCCCTTTCGGTATGTCCAAGTTCTTTTGACCGGTGATAGCCTTGTTGCTATGGTCGCTCAACCGCCCTGAAAACAAAAGGGTGGATGCGGAAGGAAATGACATGAGCAACGATGCTGCCAAAGGCGGATCGCGTGGGGTGTTGGTAGCAGGCGCAGTGGTTACGGCAGGGGTGATCGCGGCGATCTTCGGTTTTGACCTGTTAGGACTGAACCCCAAGCGGGTGACATCTATAGACATGCCCGTGGCGGAAACGAAACCCGCCGACGGCAAGACGAATTTCGCGCCCGCATCGGATGCGGGGCGGCCCATCCCCGATGAAGCTAAAGCTGCGAAAGACGCCGCTGCGCCAGCCACTGTCACCCTGCGGGCTGCGCCCGTTGCGCCCGACGAGCCGGATTCGGCCACGCCCGATGCCGCGCCCGACGGGGCGGATGTCGCCGGGGCGCCACCCAAATTCGACGTGTTCTACGTGGATGCGCAGGGCAATGCGGTGGTTGCGGGCCGGTCGGACCCCGGCGCGATGATCGCGTTGCTGCTGGGTGACGAGGTCTTCTCGGAGGTGAAAGCGGACGACGAGGGGCAGTTTTCCATCCTGGCCACGTTGCCGCCCGCATCCATGCCGCGCTCCATCCGGCTGAAAACCGAAGTGGGCGGCAAGCCCGTCTATTCGGATACGGAATATTCCGTGGCACCGATCACGGCCCCTGTGGCGCAGGTTGCCACATTGAATACGGAGGGCGACGCGCCTGCCGCGCAAGGTGCCGCAACGGGTGGTGATGAAAGCCTTGATATAGCGGCAAAGGCGACGGACAAGCCAGAACAGGACACCGCCAGCGCCGCGCAAGTGCAGGCCAGCGCTGCGGCGACCGCCCCCGCCATCATCAAATCCGACGCCACCGGCGTGACCGTGGTGCAGCCCGCCGCAACTGCCGACAGCAAGGCCCCTGACGTGATGGCGACGATTGCGCTGGACGCGATCACCTATAGCGACGCCGGAGAGGTCGAATTGCAGGGCCGCGGCAAGGGGCAGGGCTTTGTCCGGGTCTACCTGGACAACGCCCCGATTACAGGATCGCGCATCGCCCCCGATGGTGCATGGCGCACCGAATTGCCGCAGGTCGATCAGGGCGTCTATACCCTGCGCGTCGATGAACTGGATGCCGAGGGCCGCGTGATCAGCCGCGTAGAAACCCCGTTCAAACGCGAAGCGCCCGAGGCGTTGAAAGGCACCGCGCGCGTGTCTGCTGTTACCGTCCAGCCGGGCAATACGCTGTGGGCTATTGCCCGCGACAATTACGGCGAGGGGCTGCTTTACGTGAAACTCTACGAGGCGAACCGCGAACGCATTCGCAACCCCGATCTGATCTACCCCGGGCAGGTGTTCGAAATTCCAAGGTAGGCTTGCTCTGGCCTTCCCTTGCGATGCGGCCTAAGTAACAGGCCGTAGTCAAGGAAAGGCCGGACATGCGCGGACCCAGACGCCCCCAGAATACCGCAACGCAGGAAGAAATTGAACGTCAGCGCGCCTCGGGCCTGCGGACGATCAAGCGCGTTATCCCTTATCTGTGGCCGGCCGAGCCGGGTTTTGCATGGGTCAAGCGCCGCGTGGTGCTATCATTGATCGTGCTGGTGGTGGCCAAGCTGGTCACCGTGGCCACGCCGGTGTTCTATAAACAGGCCGTCGATGCGCTTGGCCCCGATGGCGGTGCCGTTGGGATGCTGGGCGTGGGTGCGATCGGATTGACCATCGCCTATGGCATGGCGCGCATGATGTCGAACGGGTTCCAGCAGCTGCGCGATGCGATTTTCGCCGCCGTTGGGCAACGGGCGCTGCGCAAGCTTGCGCTTGAAACCTTCACCCATATTCACCGCCTGTCGATGCGTTATCATATCACCCGCAAGACCGGCGGATTGTCCCGCATCATCGAGCGGGGCGTGAAGGGCGTCGATTTCCTGCTGCGCTTCATGATCTTCTCGGTCGGGCCGCTGGTGCTGGAACTGCTGATGGTCGCGGCGATCTTTGCCTTTGCCTTCGGCATGTCCTACGTGGCGGTGATCGTTGTGACGATCGCCATCTATGTCTGGTTCACCTTCAAGGTCACCGAATGGCGCGTGCAGCTGCGCCGCGAGATGAACGACCAGGACACCGATGCCAACCAAAAGGCCATCGACAGCCTGTTGAATTTCGAAACCGTCAAGTATTTCGGAGCCGAGGCACGCGAGGCAGAGCGTTATGACGGCGCGATGCGCCAGTATGAACGCGCCGCGCTGCTGACCGCCTATTCGCTGTCCTTCCTGAATTTCGGGCAGGCCTTCCTGATCACGCTGGGGCTGATCGCGGTGATGATCATGGCGGCCATGGGGGTGCAGGCGGGCACGCTGACCGTGGGTGATTTCGTCATGGTCAACGCCTACATGATCCAGATCACCATGCCACTGAACTTCCTTGGCACGGTCTACCGCGAAATCCGGCAGTCGCTGGTCGATATGGGCGAGATGTTCGATTTGTTGGAGCAGCCTGCGGAAATTGTGGATAAACCCGATGCCAAGCCGATTGATGTGCAAGGCGGCGTGGTCGAAATGAAGGATGTCTTCTTTGGCTATGACGCGGCGCGGCCCATTCTGAAGGGGATTTCCCTGAAGGTGGATGCCGGCCGCGCGCTGGCGATTGTCGGCCCGTCCGGTTCGGGCAAATCCACCATCGGGCGGCTATTGTTCCGGTTCTATGATGTGAACAAGGGTGCGCTGACCATTGACGGACAAGACGTGCGCGACGTGACACAAGACAGCCTGCACGCACAGATCGGCGTGGTGCCGCAGGACACGGTGCTATTCAACGACACGATCCGCTATAACATCGCCTATGGCCGCGCCGATGCCACCGACGCAGAGGTGGTCGCCGCCGCCAAGGCCGCGCAGATCCACGAGTTTATCGAATCGCTGCCCGAAGGGTACGACACGGCGGTGGGCGAGCGCGGGTTGAAATTGTCGGGCGGTGAAAAGCAGCGCGTGGGCATTGCCCGCACGCTGCTGAAGAACCCGCCTATCCTGCTGCTGGACGAGGCGACCTCGGCGCTTGATACGGAAACCGAGCGCGAGATCCAGGGCGCGCTGCGCCGCGCGGGCGAGGGGCGCACGGTGCTGACCATCGCGCACCGCCTGTCCACCATCGCGGATGCGGATCACATCATCGTGCTGGAGGATGGTCATATCGTCGAGGAAGGCACCCATGACGACCTGCTGGCGCGGCGCGGCCGGTATTTCAGTCTATGGCAGCGTCAGGCCAGTGAGCAGGAGGGCGCGGCCTGAACAGGCCGCGAAACCTTTTAGGCGGCTGCCGCCGCCTGCCTTCGGCTTGAGTATTTGGGGCAAAATGAAAACAGGGCCGGGTGCCTGGAATTGAAAAGGCGCGCCCCTGCATCGGGGGCGCGCCTTTTTGCTTGTTGGCGGGGCTTATTCGGCCGCCTTCACCTGGCTGGGCAGGGCCGAGGGGTGAATATCCACGGTATCGTCATCCCAGACGATTTCCGGCGATTTGAGCTTGCGCGCGGCGCGGCGCAATTCCCAATCGCGACCGATGCGGCTGCTGCGGCCCTTGGTCAGCATGGCTGCCAGCCGGAACAGGGCGCGCACATAGGTCACGGCCCAGATGCGCAACGCCAGCATGGCGGGGGTAAATACCAGTGTCAGCACCGTGGCGATGCCAAGGCCGAACACCACCCGCCGTGGCCAGCTGTTTCCACCACAGCGCGGTGGGGCTGTCGATGGAATAGCCACCGTTCACGAAATCGAGGCTGAGCCCGTACATCATGGGGGCAAGGCCCGCCATGGTGGTGATGGTGGTCAGCAGCACGGGGCGTATCCGGTCCTCGGCCGTGCGCACGATGGCCTCGATCCTAGGCATGTAGGCGGAATATTCCTGGTATGTGTCGATCAGAACAATGTTGTTGTTCACCACGATCCCCGCCAGCGCCACGATCCCCGTGCCGGTCATGATGATCGAGAATGTCTGCCCCATCACCATCATGCCCACCAGCACGCCTGCCGTGGACAGGACCACCGCCAGCAGCACCAGGAAGCTGTTGTAGAAGCTGTTGAACTGGGCCAGCAGGATGATGAACATCAGCCCCAATGCACCAGCAAAGGCGTTCATCAGGAAGGCGCCGGATTCCTCTTGATCCTCTTGGTCGCCGGTCCATTCCCATTCAAGCCCCTTGGGCAGCGGATCGCTTTGCAGCCATTCGGTCGGATAGGCGATGCGTTCGTTCGCGTTCAGGGCTTGGGTTTCTTCGGTTCCGTCGGGGCCGAACTTGGTGACGGTTATGCCCGCTGTGACAGCCGCCTTGACGTCGAAATAGCGTTTCTGGTCGACGCGGGTGATCTCGGCCAGTTTCGGCACCGGTTTGCGGGTGACGAAATTGGCCAGCGGCACGAGGCCATCCATGGTGCGGACCTTCAGCGTGTCCAGCGTGGACAGCACGCGGTCTTGCTCGGGCAGGCGCACGCGGATGTCGATTTTCTCGTCGGAGCTGTCGACGCGCATCGTGTCCAGCAGGATGCCGCAGGTGAGAAGCTGCACCATTGCGCCCACGGTAGCCACGTCGGCGCTGTAGCGGCCAGCTTTTTCCACGTCCTCGTCGATCTGCCAGTCGATGCCGGGCAGGGGCAGGGTATCCTCGATCAGTTCCAGGCCCGGTGTTGCCTCGAATTTTTCGCGGGCCAGCGCGGTGGCGGCCAGCAGGTCATCCCAATTTTCGCCCTTGATGCGCAGATGCACCGGCTTGGCCGAGGCGGGGCCGCGCGCTTGCGCAAGGATTTCAACCTTGATGCCGGGAATCTGGCTGAGCGACCGCGTCAGGTCGGCGATTACAACGTCGCCGTCCAGATCGGGCCGGTCTGAGCGTTCTTCCCACGGGATGGTTTCCAGCTGGATCTGGCCAATCGTGTCCTTGGGGGGCTGCGCACCGCCTGTGTTGGAATTCAGCCCGCTGTCACCGGCAAAGGCAAAGGCATTCAGCACGCCGGGGTGGGCCAGCACGATATCCTCGGCCTCGGCCACGATGGCGTTCTTTTCCTCAAGCGACAGGTTGCCGCGCGCGCGGACATAGACGATGGCCTGTTCCGGTTCGGATTCCACAAAGAATTCGACGCCCTTGGAATTGGCGGGAAACAGGACGAAGGCCAGGAAGATGACGAAGCCGATCACCGCTGCGATTGTCACAATCGGCATGAGCGGGTTGCCCGCGATTGCCTTGATGAACCAGCCAAAGGTGGTGCGGCGACGGCTGCGGATGGATTTTGCCTTACGCTCCCACTGGGCGGCACCCAGCACGATGGATGCGATCACGGCAGAGGTAAGGAACAGCACCGCGCCGGGGGCATATTGCGTCCATGTGTCCGAAATGGGCGTGCCGCCGAACAGGTGTCCTGGGTTCAGCAACTGCATCGCGCCGGTGAACAGGAACGCCATGGCAGGCAGCACCAGCAGAGCCGGCGCCCAGAAGGGCAGCGCGCGCTTCAACACGTCCGAGGCATTGCCAAAGCTGCGCGACAAGCGGCCCGACACGCCGCCCATCACCGGCAGATAGATCAGCGCGACCACCAGCGAGGCAGACAGCACGAAAATCAGCGTGACCGGCAGCATCCCCATGAATTGCCCCGGCACGCCGGGCCAGAACAGCATTGGCAAAAAGGCGCAAAGCGTGGTCGCGGTCGAGGAGATCACCGGCCAGAACATGCGTTTTGCCGCCTCGACATAGGCGTGCATCGGGCCGGTGCCTTCGGAAATGCGCTTGTCGGCATATTCCACCACCACGATGGCGCCATCGACCAGCATCCCCACGGCCAGAAACAGGCCGAACATGACAATGTTGGAAATGGTGATGTCCATGATCGCCAACAGCACGAAACACAGCAGGAAAGAGGTGGGAATGGCAAAGCCCACCAGCAGCGCGGCGCGTGTGCCAAGCGACGCCAGCACGACCATCATCACCAGCGCAATCGCCGTCAGAACGGAGCCTTCCAACTGGCTGGCCATGGACCCCACGACGCGACTTTGGTCGTTCGAGGTGCCTACATGCACGGCAGCGCGCAGGTCCTCGGGACAGTTGGCGTGCTCTTCTGCTACAACGCGCTTCACCTCTTCGGCGGTGTCCAGAAGGTTGAAGCCCTTGCGCTTGACCACTTGCAGGGCAAGGGTGGTTTCCCCGTTGAAGCGGGCCATGCCTAGCCGGTCTTCGAAGGTCAGGCGGATCTGGGCCAGATCGCCCAAGGTCACCACGCGGGTGCCGTTGACCTTGACGGGCAGGGAATAGATGTCCTGCACCTCGTCGAGCGAGGACGGGATCTTGACGGCAAACGTGCCGCCCGGGGTTTCCACCTCGCCCGCGGCGATCAGTTGGTTGTTGTTCTGGACGACTGAAATCAATTCGCCTGCGGTGACGTTATATGCCTCAAGGCGCAGCGGGTCGATCACCACCTCGACCATCTCGTCGCGGTTGCCGGCGATGCCGGCCTCCAGCACCGCGTCGATGCCTTCGACCTTTTCCTGCAAATCCTTGGCGACGCGGGCCATGGTGCGTTCGGGTACCTGGCCAGTCAGGTTGACGATGATGATTGGAAATTCGCTGAAATTGATCTCGTTGATCGTGTATTTTTCCGCGCCATCGGGGAATTTGGATACGGCGGTGGACATGGCGTCGCGCACATCGGCCATCACCTTGGTCTTGTCCCAGCCGAACTCGAATTCCAGCGCCACGCCCGCATAGCCTTCGGCGGCGGTGGCGGACATGGTTTTCAGCCCGTCCAGATCGGACAGTTCGGTTTCCATCACCTTGACCAGCAGTGTCTCAGAATCCTCGGCGGAAATGCCGGGGAAGGGGACCGATACGAACAGCGCGGGGATTTCGATGTCAGGCTCGCCCTCTTTCGGCAGGCCGAAATAGGCAAAGCCCCCCGCCAGCAGGGACAGCACGATAAAGGCAAGGACCATCCGCGCGCGCGAAGCGGCCCAATCGACCATTCCCGTCATTGGCTTGCCCTCCGGTAGACGGGCGCGACGGGCACGCCATCGGTCACGAATTCCTGCCCGACGACGATCACGTTGACGGTTGCGGGCAGGCCGGTCAGCCAGACACCGCGCGCGGTATCGCGCAATAGTTTCACGGGGGGCAAAGCCCACCACGTCGCCCGTTTCCACGATCCGCACGCCAAGCGCGCCCGCGTCGTTCAGCGTCAGGGCCGATTGCGGCAACAGATGCGCGCGATTGCCGGGCGCGGCGATGAGGATTTCTGCCGTTTGCCCGCTGCGGATCGTCATGTCGGGGTTCGGCACCTCGATTTCCACCTTGAAGGTGCGGGTCTGCACATCGGCCGAGCGCGACAGGAAACGTACGCGCCCCTCGACGGTTTCGCCCGTGGTCAGGCGGGCACCGGCGCGGGCGCCGATTTCTATGCGGGAAATCTCGGTCTCTGGGACGTAGGCGACCAGCTTGATCGGTTCCAGTTGCAGCACCGTGGCGCAGGTCGCGCCCGGTTGCAGCAGCGCGCCCAGTTCGGCGGTGTCGCTGTCAAGAATACCTGCGAAGGGGGCGGCGCCATGGTGACGCGCTCGATTTCCTTCTTGGCGGCTTCCAGGCTGGCCTGTGCCGCTTCGACGCCGGAACGGGCGGCGGTCAGGCGGGTCTGCGAGGCATAGCCGTCTTTCGACAGTTTCTCGACCTAGTTGAATTCGACCTTGGTGGTTTCCAGCGCGGCTTCGGCCTGTGCCAGCGTTGCATCGCGGGTGCCACGGTCGATCTGGCACAGCGCGTCACCCTCGGCCACGCTGGTCCCGGCCCGCAGCGGCGCGGACACGACCCGCCCCGAGGTTTCGGCCTTTACCTCGACCGAACGCGCGGCCTGCGTTTCGCCGCGCAGGACAACGGCGCTGTCCACCTCGCGCGCGGTCGAGGGCAGGGCGACGACTCGCATCGGCCCGCTGGCGGCGGTGCCCTCTGCCTGTGGGTTTTCTACCGCCTCTTTCGCGGGGGTGGCCGCGGCGGTTTCAACCGCCTCGGTCTCGCTTGATCCAATGGCGAAGGCACGCAGCGTGTCACGCTCCATCACCAGCATATAAAGGGCGGCTGACACCAAAAGGGCGGTGATCAGGGAAATGGGTCGCATGGTCTGATATGATCCTTCGCGCGGGGCCTTGGGTATTCTTTAAGCGGAAAGATGTATCTGCACGAAGCGGAAAGATGTATCTGCACGCGCCCAAAGCAAACGCCCGCAGCTTGATCAAGCCGCGCTGCGGTGTTCTGGATGCGGCGGACAGATGCACTGAACCGACCAGTTCAGTTTAGGGATTTCCGCAGGGTCGCGCAAGGTCAAGCTGCAGCGCGGTAAACCCATTATGAAACCTGCTGAAATGGTGGGCGGATCGCGCGGCTTGGCCGCGGCCCTTGGCAGCGCCATGGCGAGGCGTTAAGAGGGGGCAAACGAGAAGGGGAAACCTGTGAGCGACACCGACAGCTTTATCGACGAGGTGACCGAAGAGGTCCGCCGTGACCGCCTGTTCGCGCTGATGAAACGCTATGGCTGGATCGCGGTTCTGGTCGTGCTTTTGATCGTCGGCGGCGCGGGCTATCGCGAATACAAGCTGGCCAGCGACCGCGCCAAGGCAGAGGCGCTGGGCGACGGGATGCTGGCCGCGCTGGAAAACAACGAATCCCCCGCGCGCATTGCCGCGCTGGCCGAAGTCGAAACCGACAGCGCCGCAGGCCGCGCCGTGGCGCAGATGCTGCGCGTGGGCGAGATGATCCGCAATGGCGACGAGGGTGACGCCATCCCACTGCTGGATGCGCTGGCCACCGATGCCGACCTGCCCCAGACCTATCGCCAGATGGCAGGGTTCAAGGCATTGCTGCTGAAATCCAAGGATATGGAACCCGCCGCGCGCAAGACCGCGATCGAAGGCTTCATTCAGTCCGGCGGCCCCCTGCGCCTGTTCGCCGAGGAACAGATGGCCTTGGCGGAGCTGGACGCGGGCGAAGCGGACGCCGCCATGGCCCGTCTGCAACGCATCTTGCAAGACGCTGAAACCACAGGAGGCTTGCGTCGGCGCGCGTCTCAGTTGATTGTGGCGCTTGGTGGCACGCCGGAAGTACCCGCCAATGACGCCGGTGCAAGCGGTCAATGACCGATCAGGCCGGACAGGGGCGCGGACCGGGCGCAGCAACGAAAGAAGTGACGGGGAGCGCAGCAGTGAAAGTCAAGGGTTTGATCATGGGTCTTGTGGGCCTGGGCGTTCTGGCAGCTTGCGGCGAACGTGAAACCTATCTTCCCGGCCCGCGCGAGGAATTGCGCGCCGTAATGGGTGACACCACCGCCGAAGATAGCGGCATGGCCGCGAACCGCAGCGCTGCGATTGCCTTGCCCAAGCAATCGGCCAATGCCGACTGGCGGCTTGGCATCGGCACGCAATCGGCACGGGCCGCGCACCCGGCGCTGTCTGCGGCTCCGGCGCTGGCATGGTCCGCCGATATCGGCGCGGGCGACAGCCGCAAGGCGCGCATCAACGCAAATCCCGTGGTTGCGGACGGGCGCATCTTCACGCTGGACAGCGGCGCGCGCGTCATGGCGCATTCGGCGGCGGGCGCGGCCCTGTGGTCGGCCAACCTGACGCCCCCCAATGACAAAGAAGGCGACGCATCCGGCGGCGGCATCGCATATGGCGACGGCAAGCTGTTCATCACCTCGGGCTTCGGGTTGCTGACCGCGCTGGACCCGGCCACGGGCGGCGTGATCTGGCAACAGGAACTGGACGCGACCTCGACGGGGAAACCCTCGGTTGCGGGCGGACTGGTCTATCTTGTGTCCGGCGACGATACCGCATGGGCATTGGAAACCGACACGGGCCGCGTGCGCTGGCAACTGTCGGCCACGCCGGACGTGTCCAACGTGCTGGGTGCACCCGCGCCCGCGATTGGCGACAAGTTCGTGATCTTCGGCTTTGGCGATGGCGATGTACAGGCGGCGTTCAAACGCGGCGGGCTGCGCATGTGGTCCACGCAAATCTCGGGTCAGCGCAAACTGCGCGCGCTGTCTAAGATAGGCGACATCACCGGCGATCCGGTGCTGGCGGGGAGCCGCGTTTACGTCGGCACCTCGTCTGGCCGTTTGGTCGCGCTGAACGCGGGCAATGGCGAACGCCAATGGACCGTCAAGGAAGGTGCCGTCGGGCCGGTCTGGCCGGTGGGAGGCGCGGTTTTCGCCGTGACCGACGTTAACGAACTGGTACGCCTTGATGCCGCCACGGGCGAACGGGTCTGGGGCGTGGAATTGCCGGGCTTCACCTCGAATAAGCCGCGCCGACAGGCAGAGGTATTCGGCCATAACGGGCCGGTGCTGGCGGGCGGGCGCATCGTCGTCGCCTCTGGCGATGGCAAGCTGCGCTTCTTCGATCCGGCCTCGGGCGATTTGGTTTACACGACCGATGTGCCGGGTGGGGCCACCACCGCGCCGGTCGTCGCGGGCGGGGTTCTTTACGTGGTCGGCAAGCGCGGGCAACTCCACGCTTTCCGTTGACGCAAGTTTGGTGTATCAGCGCGGCTTGATCCTTGACGGAACCGCAGAAACATGAGCTTTACCCTTGCCATCGTGGGCCGCCCCAATGTGGGAAAGTCCACCCTTTTCAACCGCTTGGTCGGTAAACGCCTGGCGCTGGTCGATGACCAGCCCGGTGTGACGCGCGATTTGCGCGAAGGCGAGGCGCGCCTTGGCGATCTGCGATTCACCGTGATCGACACTGCCGGTCTGGAAGATGCCACCGACGACAGCCTTCAGGGCCGGATGCGCCGCCTGACCGAACGCGCCGTGGACATGGCCGATATCTGCCTGTTCATGATCGACGCGCGGGTGGGCGTGACCCCGATTGATGAAATGTTCGCGGAAATCCTGCGCAAACGGTCAAAGCATGTCATCCTTGCCGCCAACAAGGGCGAGGGCAAGGCCGCCGATGCCGGCGTTTTGGAGGCATGGAACCTTGGCCTTGGGGAACCCCTGCGCCTGTCCGCCGAACATGGCGAGGGCATGGGCGAGTTGTTCCACGTCCTGATCCCGCTGGCCGAAGAATTCGAAGGCCGCGCCGAGGCGGAGGCCCCCGACACCGACCTGGTGCTGGACGAGGACGAGGGCGACTTCGACGAAGATTTGCCTGTCCGCTGGCCCACGGAATCCAAACCGCTGCAAATCGCCGTGGTGGGCCGCCCCAACGCGGGCAAATCCACCCTGATCAACCAGCTTCTGGGCGAGGATCGCTTGCTGACCGGACCCGAGGCGGGCATCACCCGCGACGCGATTTCCCTGACCATGGACTGGGACGGGCTGCCCATCCGTATCTGGGACACTGCCGGGATGCGCAAACGCGCCAAGGTGCAGGAAAAGCTGGAAAAACTTTCAGTTTCTGATGGCCTGCGCGCGGTGAAATTCGCCGAGGTGGTCGTGGTCCTGCTGGACGCGGCCATCCCGTTCGAATCCCAGGACCTTCGCATCGCCGACCTGGCCGAGCGCGAGGGCCGCGCCGTCGTGGTCGCGGTCAACAAATGGGACATCGAGGAAGACAAACAGGACAAGCTGCGCGACATGCGCGAGGCGTTCGAGCGCCTGCTGCCACAGCTGCGCGGCGCGCCGCTGGTCACGGTATCGGCCAAGACGGGCCGCGGGCTGGATCGCCTCCGTCAGGCCGTCGAAAAGGTCTATACCACTTGGAACACCCGCATTCCCACCGCCCAGCTTAACCGCTGGCTGCAAGGCATGGTCGAGGCGCACCCGCCGCCCGCGCCGCAGGGCAAGCGGATCAAGCTGCGCTACATGACGCAGGCCAAGACACGCCCGCCTGCATTCGTGGTCATGTGCAGCCATCCCGACAAGCTGCCGGAAAGCTATTCGCGCTACCTGGTCAACGGGCTGCGCGCCGATTTCGATATGCCCGGCACGCCGATCCGGCTGTTCATGCGCGGGCAGGGCGACAAGAACCCCTATAAGGGTCGGCGCGTGAAAAAACCTGGTTCATTGGGCAAGCACCTGAAAAACCTGCCTAAACAGCAGTAGCATCTTTCAGGCGAGGCAGGGCGGCGCGATAGGCCAACAGTGCCGCGCCCGCCCCCGCCAGCCCGATCACAGCCCAGTTCTGGGTCGCGATATTGGCGACGATGACGCCCACCAACGCCCAGATCACGGCCAGCGAATATTCCGGCGTGTCACGCCGCTGCACCTGTACCGCCATGGTCAGGATCAGCGCCAAGGCGATCATCGCTAGTGCCGCGGCCTGCGCGGACAGATAGCCATAGCCGGCCAGAATCAGCCCCAGTGCCACGCAGGACGCCGCTGTCAGCCAGCCTGCATAAAGCGCCACGGGGGTGCGTTGCCAAAGCCGGTCCTTGGCCCCGCTGCGCAGCAATGCCAGTGCCGCGCCGCCCCACATCAGCCAGATCAGCACCGTGGCCCAAAGCGGCGATATATTCGCCACCGGAATCCACGCCGCCCCAACCACAAGCGATACCGTCATCGGGCCGCGCATCCGGCCCCAATCCGGGTCCGTGTCACGTTTCAGCAGGCTAAACACCGCCCCCGCGATCAGCCACAGATAGATCAGCCCCCAGATCGAAAACGCATAGCCCGCAGGCTGCACCGGCGGATCATCTTGCGGAATCGGGAACTGCCCGGCGGTGAATCCGTTGAAGCCAGAGGAAAGCAGGGGCGAGACCGCGAACGCCAGCGTCGCCACAAGTAGAAAAACTGATTTGACCTTATCCATGCTTGTAATACGCGCAAACCCGCCGTTTGGTTTCAAATGAATCGGACAAGGGCTTGATTGACACCGAAATTGTTCGATATTCTGTTAACAAGAACCGTCATGCGAGGAATTGAAGCGCATGTGGCAGAATTTTTAAGGGGCATTACGATGAAATTGCCATCCGACATCCGTGAAGTACGGGCCTTTACCCATAAATATGTCGCCAAGAACGACCGCCGCGCGGCCTTTTCCTATTTCGCGACTTTCGCGGTCTATTTCGCGGCACTAGGGCTGGGCATATGGGCGGCCTTGCAGGGCAATTACTGGATCGCGGTGCCGATGTCGCTGTTTGTGGCCGTCGCCTCTGTCCGGCTTTACGTCATCCAGCACGATTGCGGGCATGGGTCGTTCTTTACCACCCGCAAGCTGAACGAGATCGCGGGTGTGGGCCTGTCGATCCCCTCGCTCAGCCCGTTCTACACGATGCGTTATAACCACGACATGCATCACAAGCATGTAGGCAATCTCGACCACCGCGAGGATGGCGAGGTCTACACCATGACCCTGCGCGAATGGAACGAGGCCAGCCCCGGAAAGCGCCTGTTCTATCGCCTTTACCGCAGCCCTGTGTTGATGATGGTGGCGGGCGCGCTGTTCACCTATTTCATCCGCTACCGCTGGCCCAAGAATACCCGGCTGGTGGGCGTACGCGGCGTGCTTTTGCACAATCTGGCGCTGCTGACCTATTTCGCATTGCTGTATGCGGTCGCGGGCTGGACCGGCGTTCTGTTCCTGCTGGTCTCAATGACGGTGGGGGGCATTCTGGGCGTGTTCCAAGTCTATCTTCAGCACAATTTCGAAGACACATATTGGGATCGTCGCCCCGATCTGGACCCGCAGGTGGCCGCATTGGTCGGCTCGTCCGCGCTGAACCTTGGCTGGTGGTGGGATCTGGGCACCGGCAACATCGGCTATCACGACATCCACCATTTCAACCCGCGCATCCCGCTTTACAACCTGCGCCGCTGCCATTTCGACCTGGACGAGATGTTCGAGGTGAAGCGCATCGGCTGGGCCGAGGCGTTTGCCTCGTTCAAGCTGAAGCTTTGGGACGAGGATACCGAGCGGTTGGTGCCCTTCCCCGAAGTAGCCCCGGCGGCCATTCCGGTCGAGTGACCACACCGGAAATAAGCCAAAAAGCGCCTATGTCAGAGCCCGCCTGAAACGCGGGCTCTGACATAGGCGCTTTTTGCGGCTTGGGATAAATCTGCGCGCGAAGGCAATTTCGCCTTTGATTCTGGTGGCTTGTAGCCACCTTTGGAGTTCGCTTCACATGAAAAATACCGTTCTTATGCTGGGTCTCGCCCTGTCGGTGGCCGCTGCCGCGGCACATGCCGAAACCATGGTCGAGGACACCGATGGCACCGGCACTTATTCCTACGAGGAAATGATGGTCGCCTATCCGGACATGACCGAAGACACCTTTGCCGAAATTGACACCGATGAAAGCGAAGACGTGACCGTGGACGAGCTGGCCGCCGCTATCGAAGCCGGCCTGATCGAAGGCTAAACCGACCCCTTGCCGCTAAGCCTCGTGCGGCAAGACATGACCCCCGGCCCTATGGACCGGGGGTTTTTTGTTGTTTTGAGCGGTGCCCGAAGGTGGGTTGCAAACCCACCCTACGGGGTCAGGCCAGCGAGCCGTCGGCCAGAAGCCGGGTCTTGCCGCGCAGGTAGGGGTGCAGGGCGGCTGGCAGGGTGATCGAACCATCGGCCTGCTGGCCGTTTTCCAGCACCGCGATCAGGCAGCGCCCCACGGCCAGGCCGGACCCGTTCAGCGTATGCACGAATTCCGGTTTGCCGCCTTCGGATTTGAACCGCGCGTTCATGCGCCGCGCCTGGAAATCGCCGCAGATCGAGACCGAGGAAATTTCGCGGTAGTTGTCCTGACCGGGCAGCCAGACCTCCAGGTCATGGGTCTTGATCGCGCCAAATCCCATGTCGCCGGCGCACAGCACCACGGTGCGATAGGGCAGTTCCAGCTTTTCCAGAATCGCCTCGGCGCAGCCGGTCATGCGGTCGTGTTCGTCCATGGATTTGTCCGGATGGACAATCGACACCATTTCGACCTTTTCGAACTGGTGCTGGCGCAGCATTCCGGCGGTGTCGCGCCCCGCGCTGCCCGCTTCGGAGCGGAAGCACTGCGTATGCGCGACCATGCGGCGGGGCAGGGCGCTTTCGTCCACGGTTTCGCCATTGACGATATTGGTCAGCGTCACCTCGGCCGTGGGGACCAGCCACCAGCCTTCGCGGGTCTGATAGCTGTCCTCGCCGAACTTGGGCAGCTGGCCGGTGCCAAGCATCATCTCGTCGCGCACCAGAACCGGCGTCCATGTTTCGGACAGGCCGTGTTCCTCGGTGTGGGTGTCCAGCATGAACTGCGCCAGCGCGCGGTGGATGCGGGCCACGCCCCCCGTCAGCACCACAAAGCGCGAGCCGGACAGCTTGGCGGCCGTTTCAAAATCCATGCCCGGCTGCACGCCAGTGATTTCGAAATGTTCCATGGGCTTGAAATCGAAGGCGCGGGGGGTGCCCCAGCGGCGGATTTCCACGTTGTCGTTTTCATCCGCGCCATCGGGCGCGTCGGGATGCGGCAGGTTGGGCAGGCCCATCAGCATGTCGGTCAACTGCTGGTCCAGCTCTTTCGCCTCGGTCTGCATGGCGGCCACTTCGGCCTTCTTTTCGGACACCAGCGCGCGCAGCCGTTCGAATTCGGCCTCGTCGCCGCGGCCCTTGGCGGCGCCGACTTCCTTGCTGGCCTTGTTCTGTTCTGCCTGCGCGGTTTCGGCGGCGTGAATGCGGGCGCGGCGCGCCTCGTCCAGCTTCAGAATGGCGGGGGATTGCGGGGAAAGGCCGCGACGGGCCAATGCGGCATCAAAGGCTTCGGGGTTGGTGCGGATGGCGCGGATGTCATGCATGGGCTTCTCCCTCGGACGCAAACATGCCCGCGCCATGGCGACGCGAGTCTTCGAGCGAAGCTTATGCCGGATTTTTTACCAAGGTGTAACCGGAGTTTTATGCCGGCTCAGCGCATCCAGAAGCCTTCTTTCTTGATGCGATTGCGGATCGCCTGTTCGCGGCGTGGCAGGTCGTTGCGATCGAACATGGCACGCACCTTGTCGCCGCGACCCTGATAGATCATTCGTTTCATCGGCTCGTACCCCTTCAGCACCTTCTTGATGCGGTTGTGGGATGTCACCTGTTCCACCACCTGCACCGCAAGGTCGGATTCGCGCGCGTATAGCAGGGGTAGCACGCGGTAATGGCAGGTTACGCTGCCATCCAGCAGCCCGTCCGGCAGGGTGTCGCGCCCGCCGCCAAGCGCATGGATGACCAGCGGCAGGGCGACCTGGTCCAGCCAGGGGTCGTATTCTTGCAGCAGGGTTTCCGGGGTCGGCTCGTTCTGGATCGCCAGCGCGTATTGCAGGAATTTTTCCCCGAAAACATGCGGGCATTCGTAGAAAAAGAAGCCCGCGTTGAAATACAGATATCTCTTCCAGTATTCGTCGGGCTGGGACAGGTCCAGCGAGCTGTCGTAATCCAACCCGAACTTGTCATAAAGCGACTTCCAGATCGCGCCATAGCCGGGGCCGTATAGTTCCAGCTTGGGCCATGTCCCCTCGCGCCGCATCGAGGCCGTGGGGCGGCTGAAATCGAAGGGCACTGCGGTCAGGTCGCCTGTGACAAGCGTGTCGGTGTCGAAAAACACGAACGGCGCGCCCTTGGGCAGGGCGGTCAGGCATTCGATCTTGTTGCCATAAGGATAGCGCGCCCCGAAATGGCGCGATTCGAAGGGCAGGATTTCGGCCCCCAGTTCCGCCAGCAGGTCCAGCACGCCGTCATTGCGGATCGACGGGTCGTGATTGCCCCATTGCGGGCCGGGCTGCGGAACGGCGACAAACAGGCGGCCCGCGAAATCGGGGGAACTGGCACGCAAGGACGCGGCAAATACAACGGCCTCGTACATCAGCCGGCCTTGTTGGCCGACGATCACGATGTTGAACGGTTGTGTGCTGCCGCTTTGCTTTGCCATACTCGCCCTCGGTCCCTGTGGGGTTTTTCCGCCACTATTCCGATACTATAGGGCGTTTCACGCTTGGCGTGAACGGGCGTTTTGAGCGGCACAGCAAATGCGTCTTGACGGCGGGTGAAAGCGTTGCGGATGGGCCGCGCATGAAGAAGGGAAAGTGGTGGGCGACCCTGGAATCGAACCAGGCGTGCGTCTCCGCGAGGGAGTTACAGTCCCCTGCCACACCTTGCGGCCTGTCGCCCACTTTCCGCCAATGGCCCGAAGGCCCGGCTTGGCTGTCCGGCGGGGGGGCGCGTGCGCCATGCCCGGTCGGGTGAGGGGGTGATTACTAAGTGCGCAAATGGGCGTCAACAGGAAAATCCGTGTGAATGGCGGCTAGTTGTGCTGCGGGCCGGGTCACGGTAAAGCCATGCCCTGTCTGGCAAGGAAGGCGAGCGCATGAAAAAGCCGAAATGGGTCGTTGAAAAAGAACAGCAGAAACGGGCGTCAGCGGCGGAAACCGTCTGGCTGTTCGGGTTGCACGCCGTGCGCGATGCGCTGCTGAACCCCGCGCGGCAAAGGCTGCGGCTGATCGTGACGCTGAACGCGCAGGCCAAGCTGGCCGATGCCATCGCCGAAAGCGGGATGGAGCCCGAAGTGGTGGACCCGCGCAAATTCACCGCGCCGCTGGACCCGCAATCGGTGCATCAGGGCGCGGCGCTGGAAGTGAAACCGCTGGATTGGGGCCGCTTGGAGGATGTCTGCGTCGGCCATCCTGACCGCGTGCCGCGCGTGGTTCTGCTGGACCGCGTGACCGACCCGCATAACGTGGGGGCGATTCTGCGCTCGGCCGAGGTGTTTGGCGCATGTGCCGTGATCGGCACGCGCCACCATTCGGCGCCGGAAACCGGGGCTTTGGCGAAAACCGCGTCGGGGGCGCTGGAACGCCAGCCTTACCTGCGGGTCCGCAACCTGGCCGAAGCGATGGAGAGCCTGAAGGCGATGGGATACATCGTTCTGGGTCTGGATGGCACCGCCGAGCAGACCATCGAACAGGCGCTGGAGGGCCGCAAGGACCGCCCCGTGGCGCTGGTCATGGGGGCCGAGGGACCGGGCTTGCGCGAAAAAACGCGGCAAATCTGCGACCAATTGGTCAAAATCGCCTTTGCGGGCGAATTTGGCTCGCTCAACGTCTCCAACGCCGCCGCCGTGGCTCTATATGCATCTATGGGGAAAGAAGGATAACACGTGCCAGAATACGACCCGACCCATGGCGAGAAGATAGCCACGTGCTGCTATTGCGGCAGCCGTGCCGCGCTGGTGCTGAAGGGGGGGGGACCGGCACGAATTGTCCTGTTCGCGCTGCGGCGCGCCGTTGCATGACCTGAAACAGATGCCCGTGCGCGAGCTGCATTACGGCACGGGCAAGGTGCCAAAGGTCAAGAAACGGATGCCCAAGCCGAAGTTTGAGACGCGCGAGAATATTCTGAAGAACCGCCCGGTTCGGAAGAAAAAGAAGAAAAGCATCGGCCGTCTGGCCATCGAAGACCTGTTCGATTAGGGGGCGTTTCGGCAAAAAACTGCCGAGATTCGTCAACACTCTCTTCACGGATATATTACATCCTCTTTTTTCATGGGGATCCGTCCCTATCTTTCATGCAGAGGCGCGGGACCGGAACTCCCGCGTTTCATTCACTGTCCCTCGTTCCGTACCTGGCGCCTGAAGCTCCCCGCTTCGGGCGCTTTTTTTGCTAAAGGGTCACGACAGCCGATTGCGCCGGATTGCAGCTGCGCTAGGGTCGGGACATGAGCTTGCATTATTCCGATGACTTCCTGAAGGACGTGCTGAAACGCTGCCGCCGTGTTGCGGTGGTGGGCGTGTCGCTGAACCCCGTGCGCCCCAGCTATTACGTGGCGCGCTACCTGGCGCTGAAAGGATACACCGTGATCCCGGTGAACCCGATGCACGCGGGCGCGCCATTGTTCGGGCAAAAGGTGATCGGCAGCCTGTCCGAGATCGAGGGCGGGGTGGACATGGTGGATGTCTTCCGCCGGTCCGAACATGTCGGCCCGATCATCGAGGAGGCGCTGGAGGCTTTCCAAGCGTTGAAATGTGTCTGGATGCAGATCGGTGTGGTGAACGAAGAGGCGGCGGCCTTGGCCGAGGCGCGGGGCGTGGACGTGATCATGGATCGTTGCCCCAAGATCGAATACCAGCGCCTGTTCGGAGAGCTGCGCATGGGCGGGTTCAACACCGGCGTGATCTCGTCCAAGTTGTGAGGAACGGGCGGCGCTGTTCCGGCTGTGCCGGAAGACGCCCCACCCGCCCTCCCATAGGGATCAGGCGGGAAAATCCGCGGCAAAGCGGCGATCACGCAGGGGGCGAACGATGTCGATGGATTGCTGGTAAAGCGGGTGCGCCTTGTAGGCGGCCAGCGCGGCTTCGTCCTTGAATTCCGCATAGACGACCAGATCGACGCGGGCCTCGGCCAGCGGATCGGTGTTCAGGTTCCGGCCGACTTCGAAATGATCGGCATGGGGGATACCTTGCAGGATCATCAGCCCGTCGTGGATGCGTTCGATATCCGCCGGATTCTTGGCCGAAAAGAACACCGTGTGACGGATCACTTGCGCGCGGCCTTTTCTGCCAGGCCCGACTGGCCCTGGCGCGCGGCCAGAACATCCATCACCGCCGACAGGGGAACGTTCCGCGATTTCAGCATGACCAGCAGGTGAAATAGTACGTCGGCGGCTTCGGATGTCAGTTTCCCGGGGTCGTTCTTGATCGCTTCGATGATGGCCTCCACGGCCTCTTCCCCGAATTTCTCCGCGCATTTTTCTGGGCCCTTGGCCAGCAGTTTGGCGGTCCAGCTTTCGTCGGGCGAAGCGTCGGCGCGGGCGCTTACGATCTGTTCCAACTCTTCCAGGGTCATGCGGCCTCTCCGTGCGGATCTTGCGGCTCGATCCGCACCGGGATGCCGGCGGCGGCCATATGGGCCTTGGCCTCGGCAATGGTGTATTCACCGAAATGGAAGATCGAGGCGGCCAGAACCGCGCTGGCCCCGCCCTTTGTGACGCCCTCGACCAGGTGGTCAAGGTTGCCGACACCGCCCGAAGCGATCACCGGAATATCCACCGCGTCGGAAACGGCGCGGGTCAGGGGCAGGTTGAACCCAGACTTGGTGCCGTCGCGGTCCATCGAGGTCAGCAGGATTTCCCCCGCGCCCTTGGCCGCCACCAGCTTGGCGAATTCCACCGCGTCGATGCCAGTGGGCTTGCGACCGCCATGGGTAAAAATCTCCCATTTGCCGGGCGCGACGGTCTTGGCGTCGATGGCGCAGACGATGCATTGGCTACCGAACTGCGCCGCCGCCCGCGCGATTACATCGGGGTCCGCCACGGCGGCCGAGTTGAACGAGACCTTGTCGGCCCCGGCCAGCAGCAGCGCGCGAACATCCGCCGTGGTCCGCACCCCGCCGCCCACGGTCAGCGGGATATAGCATTGTTCGGCCGTGCGGCTGACCACGTCGAACATGGTGCCACGGTTTTCATGGGTCGCGTGGATGTCGAGGAAACACAATTCATCCGCACCGGCGGCATCATAGGCCCGGGCCGCGTCCACCGGATCGCCCGCATCGCGCAGGCCGACAAAGTTCACGCCCTTGACCACGCGGCCATCGGCCACGTCGAGGCAGGGGATAATGCGGGTTTTAAGCATGGTTTCGCGGCCTTCCGTCGTTCACGCCAATGTTTATGGGCTTTTGCCCTGTGATGCCAGAGCCTCCTGACATCTTGAAAAGGAGGTTTCCCAATGAAGCGACTTATTTTGACCGTGTTGTGCTGCGCCGCATTTGCCATGCCGGTGTCTGCTTCCGAAGATGACATTATTCGCCGTGCGGCGACAGGCGACGTTCCCGCCACGATGGACGCGCTGGTGGCCGCGGTCGAAAGTGCCGGTGCGACCGTCTTTGCACGGGTCGATCATACTGCGGGGGCCGAATCCGTGGGGATGGAAATGACCGATGCGCAATTGCTTCTGTTCGGCAACCCGAAGCTGGGCACGCCCGCGATGCAAGATAACCCGTTGGCAGGCTTGTATCTTCCGTTGCGGGTGCTGGTTTACCGCGATGATGCTGGCACGGTCTGGCTGGCCTATGACGACCCCAAAGACATGCTGGCTCAGTTGGGCGGGATCAGTGAAGAAGCCGCCTATATCGGGAAAATGCGTGCTGCGCTGGAAAAGCTGACCACTGCGGCAGCAGGGAACTGACCCTGCGCGCCGCATTCTCGGTGGATTGAAAGAAAGCGGGTCAGGCGCGCAGAACGGCCAGCGCCTGGCCCAGATCAATCGCCCCGTCATAAAGCGCACGGCCGGAAATGGCCCCGTTCAACGGCGCGCCGCAATTTTTCAATGCCTTCAGATCGTCAATCGAGGATACGCCCCCGCTTGCGATCACGGGGATCGACACGGCATTGGCCAGCGCGGCGGTTTCCTCGATGTTGGGGCCTTGCATCGCCCCGTCCCGGTTGATGTCCGTATAGATGATCGCGGCGACGCCCGCGTCTTCGAACGATTTTGCAAGGTCGGTGGCGTTCACGTTGGTTTCCTCGGCCCAGCCTTTGGTGGCGACCATGCCCTTGCGCGCGTCGATGCCCACGGCGACATGGCCGGGAAAAGCGCGCGCCGCCTCGCGCACCAGGTCGGGGTTTTCCACGGCGACGGTGCCAAGGATCACCCGGTGCAAGCCGCGCTCCAGCCAGCGTTCGATGGTGGCCATGTCGCGAATGCCGCCGCCCAGTTGCGCGGGCACATTGGTGCGGCGCAGGATTTCCTCGACCGGGGCGGCGTTCACCGGCTCACCGGCGAAGGCACCGTTCAGGTCCACTAGGTGCAGCCATTCGCAACCCGCCTCGACGAATTCCATCGCTTGCGCGGCGGGGTCTTCGTTGAACACGGTCGCTTGCTCCATCTCGCCCTTGTAAAGCCGCACGGCATTGCCGTCTTTCAGGTCGATAGCGGGATAGAGGATCATGGCGCGGCCCTTTTGCAAAAGTTTCACGGTTCCTTAATCCCGGCCTGTTGCAAATGCAATGTGACCCAAAGACAGGCTTGATCCGCGCGGCTTACGTGGGGCAGGCTTTGCGTCAGGATTGATGGAGGACGAGAGCTATGAAATTTTTCGCAAGCATTGTGGCGGGGGCTGTTCTGACGGCAGGCACGGCCATGGCTGACCCGGTATTGGGCACTTGAAAAACCCAAGTGGATGATGGCGCTTATGCCCATGTGAATATATCCAATTGCGGCAATGCCATTTGCGGCACGATCGCGCGGACCTTCAACAAGGATGGCGAATACAATTCGGCCAACAAGGGTAAAAATCTGGTCTGGGATATGCAGGCAAAGGGCGAGGGATATTACGCCAAAGGCAAGATCTGGCAGCCTTCGACCGGCAAGACCTACAAGTCAAAGATGCCGCTTGAAGGGAACACGTTGCGTGTGTCTGGTTGTGTTGGACCGATCTGCATGAAACAGACATGGAGCCGGGTGAAATAACCTATCCGTCTGTCCCGCGTCCGGGAACGGGCGCGCACTGGAAAAAACGGCCCGCGCCTTTGTGGCGCGGGCTTTTTTGCGGGGCTTCCTTGCTTGGGGAAATGCCTTGGAAAATCAAGGCAAAGGGCAGATCAGGGTTGCCAGCGCAGGAAATTCGCAATCAGGTGCAGGCCGGTTTTCTGGCTTTTTTCCGGGTGGAACTGCATTCCCAGCAGGTTGTCACGGCCGACGATGGCAGTGATATCGCCCGCGTAATCCACATGGGCCAGACGCTGTGCATCATCGGCCACCTTGAAATGGTAGCTATGCACGAAATAGCAGTGTTGGCCGCTTTCGACACCGTCGAACACGGGGTGCGGGTGGTCGATCAGCAGATCGTTCCAGCCCATATGCGGCACGGGCAGCGTGGGGTCGGCCGGCTCGATCCGTACGACCTCGCCGCCGATCCAGTCGAATCCGGGGGTGGGGGTGTATTCCAGCCCGCGCGTCGCCATCATCTGCATCCCGATGCAGATGCCAAGGAAAGGCTGGCCGCCCTTGATCACGGCCTCTTCCATCGCCTCGAACACGCCGCGATGGTCGAACAATTCCTTGCGGCAGGCGGGAAAAGCCCCGTCGCCGGGCAGCACCACGCGCGATGCGCGGCGGATCGTGTCGGGCTCCGAGGTCACGATAACCTCGCCCGCGCCGACCTCTCTGGCCATGCGCTGAAACGCCTTTTCCGCCGAATGCAGGTTGCCGCTTTCGTAATCGACGATAACGGTGGTCATGGTATCACATCCTTTTTCCGCGCATCTTGGTCCGAAAACCGGATTCCACTTTTCGGGATGCGCTCACAAAGCCCCCTTGGTGGACGGAATCGTATCCGATTTGCGCGGGTCCACCTCGACCGCCTCGCGCAGGGCGCGGGCGACGGATTTGAACGCGGCCTCGGCGATGTGGTGGCTGTTGAACCCGTGCAGCGCATCGACATGCAGGGTGATCCCGCCATGGGTCGAAAGCGCCTGGAAGAACTCGCGCACCAATTCGGTGTCGAAGGTGCCGATTTTCTGCGTGGGCAGGTCCAGGTTCCAGATCAGGAAGGGCCGCGCCGACAGGTCCAGTGCGCAGCGCACCAGCGCGTCGTCCATCGGCAACAGGCAGGCCCCATAGCGGCGGATGCCCTTCTTGTCACCAAGGGCCTGCGCCAGCGCCTGACCCAGGGCAATTCCCGTATCCTCGACCGTGTGGTGGTCGTCTATGAGGTAATCGCCTTCCGCGCGGGTGGTCATGTCGATCAGCGAATGGCGCGCCAACTGGTCCAGCATGTGGTCAAAGAACCCCACGCCGGTCTGGTTGTCATAGGTGCCTGTTCCGTCCAGGTTCACCTCGACCGAGATTTTCGTCTCGGCCGTGTTCCGTTCAATCTTGGCGATCCGCATGATGCTGCCTCCGTCATCGTTTCGCGCCGCTTATAAGCGCGGTGGCAGGGCGAGGGAAGGCTTGCCGCGTTCATGGCGCTTTGTCTTTGGCGCGCTGTGGCGTAAACTCGTCATATAATTATTCTGCTGCCTTTTCCGACGGACCTTTCAATGCGTTTCTTTCTGATCCTTTTTCTGGGCTTTTTTCTGGCCCTCGCGGCCTGTACTCCCCGCAACGAGGCGCGCCGCGCCTTTGCCCCCGATGCGCCGGAATGCGCTGGAATCGTGCGCGCGCTTGGTCCCATGAACAACGAACGGGCAGGGGAACAGGCCGCGGCGGCGGGCTGTTACCTGCAACGCCATATCCTGCCCGACCCCGATACGCGGCCCGCCGCGCGCCCCGCGCTGTTTGCCGCGCCCGCGCCGGTGGATGCCCCACCCCAAGGCTGGACCGCCTATGCCGCGACATCGGGCGCGCCGCTGGCCGACCCGGCGGGCTATACGCTGGCCTTCGTGGAAATCGGCGACAACGGCAAGCTGCTGGTCCCCGGCCAGTTGCCGACGTTGAAATCGCATCTGGCGCGGCAAAAGGCGCGGGGCTGGCAGAACGTGGTGGTCGCCTTTGTGCATGGCTGGCGGCATGACGCCAGCATCGGGGATCGCGACGTGCAGAAACTGCGCACCCTTCTGGGCTATACCCGCGCCGCGCTGAACACCCGCTGCGTGCAAGAGGGGACATATTGCAACGCCGCCCTGACCGGCGTCTTCCTTGGCTGGCGCGGGCGCAGCTTTGCCGAACCGCTGCTGACGGCCGATGGCGGGTTTTCGCCTTTTGTCATCGGTGCCTTTCCTACGATCTGGGACCGCAAGGACCAGTCCGCCGCCCATGCGGGGCTGGCGCTGTCCGTGCTGCGCGGGGTGGAATCGGAATTGCACCTGAACCCCGGTAACAACCGCGCCGACAAGATGCTGATCTTTGGCCATTCGCTGGGCGGCAACATGCTGGCCAATGCGGTGGAACCTCCCATGCTTGACGCGATCCAGCGCCACCCGCTGCCGCCGCAGGGCCGCGACGGGCGCAAGATGGCCCCCGTGCTGGGCGATCTGGTGGTGCTGATCAACCCGGCGTCGGAAGCGACGCATTGGACATCGCTGCAACGCGAATTGCGCCGCAAATCCGGCATGGAGGACCCGCAGAACTGGCTCACCGCCACGGTGGATGACAATGGCACGCCCAGGATCGACCCCGAACGCTGGCGCAAGCTGGCCCCGTGGCGGCGCATGTTCCCGATCGATCAACGCCCGGTCTATATCTCGCTGACCGCAACCGACAACTGGCTGACGGCAAACCCCACCCGCCGCGTGGCCTATGACAGCGCGACAGGGTTCCTGTTTCCGCTGGCGCAGGGCGTCGCCGGCAAGAAAGGAGAGGAGCGCCGCACCATCGGCCATCTGCGCCCTGATTATGCGCCGGGCAGTCGCAAGGTTCTGTCCGGCCCGCCCGTTGGTGCGTCGCATGAATTCAGCGTGAACCAGGGCACGGGCGAGCGCGCCAGCTACAAGAGCGCGGGCAAGGTCGAAACCTCGTGGTGCGATCCGGCTGCGGGCTGGTTGCGCGATGTGCGCGACGACCAGCTGGCGCAAGGCTGGACCTTTGGCGATGGCTGGGACTACGGCCTGACCCCGTCCGAGGCAGAGGCCCGCCTGACCGCCGCCCAGAATATTGCGCGCGGTATCAATGGCGCCTCGGTCCAGTGGCGGCACGCGCTTAACCTGCGCGGGCGGGCGAACCTGTGGTCGGTGGTGCCGGGCCGCGCCCCGATCTGGAACGTGCGGGCACTGGACACCGCGGTGCGCGAGCATGGCAAGTACGTGAATTACCCGATGTGGTGCGCGATCAACCAACTGGTGCTGGACGATGTGGTTGCCCCGCGCCCCGCCGATCAGGGGCTGCTGGATGACCTGTGGATGGAAGAGGCGGTGATGGATTACGCCCCGCCGCCGCGCCCGGTGCCCGAATGACTCTATCGTGACCCCGCGGCGCGTTGCACCTGTCAGACCTTTATGCCAGCCTTGCACGAAGGTCGCCACGGGCGACAAGGCGCAAGGAGCAGGCCATGTCATTTCAGGATTGCGCGCGCGGGCGGCTCCGCGCTGTCAAGGTTGCGGCGTTGGCTTTCACCCTTGTGGCCAGCCCCGCCATGGCCGAACGCCGCGTCTATACCGATGACGAGGCGGAGGCGCTGAAATGCGTCTACCTGTTGTCCTTCACCGCTGCTTTCATGGAGCGGCAGGGCCTGCTTGGCACCCGCCAGAAAGAGGTGATGTTCGCGCTTTCGGCCTTCATGCTGGAAAAATACGTGTCCGGCACGCAGCGGCAAAAGCTGCTGGGGGTCGAAGCCGTGGGCAAACGCCGCAACACGGAGCAAACGCTGCGTGAATTCCAGCAACAGTCGAAATACTGCATTCGCCGCTTTCCGGTGGATTGATCAAAGGTCGCCTAAGAGTGACATCCTAGTGTTCCGCGCCTGACATAGGATTCCCAGGCACGTCCCACTGTGCCATGGTCGGCGGATGAGACGCTCCGACATCTGCCTTTACCTTGGCCCCGCCC